>Ga0316188_10000848_pt1 | contig 14135 bp, 15 predicted proteins | sample Phiworburrow1_MG_FD_204933 | JGI IMG/M metagenome (GOLD analysis project Ga0316188, IMG submission 204933) | Coastal sediment microbial communities from Maine, United States - Phippsburg worm burrow 1 | ecosystem: Environmental > Aquatic > Marine > Coastal > Sediment | place: USA: Maine...
CAGCGGGCACAATTTGAAATCGGCCATCGTCGTGTTCGGGCGGTCATAGGGCAGGCGGCGGATCAAAGTATAGCGTGGCCCGCACTGGGTACAGTTGATGAATGGGTAACGGTAACGCCTATCGGAAGGATCATTCAATTCTGCAAGACAGTCGTCACAGAGGAAAAGGTCGCTCGGTACACTGATTTGCGCTTCCCCCTGATGCTCACTCTGCAGGATGCTGAAAGCCGTGTAATTACAGATCGCTGACGGCTCGTCCGAAACCAGTTGTGGTCTGGCCAGTGGTGGTTTTTTTTCGAAGATATCGTTAAGGAAATGATCCAGATCCTGCGATTGTCCCTGGACATGGATCTCGACCACACCGACACAGTTCCTCACCCAGCCGGTGAGCTGATGCTCTAAAGCGAGCCGATAGATGAAAGGGCGAAAACCGACACCCTGAACCTGACCGGATAACATGATCTGCCTGGCAGATGACGCCGGGTTTTGTTGCTGTCCGCTGTTTAAACAAGTCACAATGTTGTTATAGGTTACAGAATAGTGATTTTATTAACCAACAGCTTTTTTCTCAATTTCTTTATTCACTGACTCTCGCATACCACCAGTCCACCAGATGCGGCAGGCACCTTCATCAGAGACCATGCAGGGCCCGATCGGATTTCTCGGCACACAGGCACTGCCGAACAGACGGCATTCGTTGGGATAGATTTTTCCCAGCACTACCTGTGCGCAGTCGCAGCCCGGCGGCATTTGACCTGCGCGTTTGCGTGCATCATCGGCGTAGCTGGGGTAAAGCTTTCTGGCGTCATGCTGGCTATAGGGTTTATCCAGTACGTAACCGGATGCGGGGATGATGCCGACGCCGCGCCAGTTGGCGTCGTATACCTGCATCGCGTTGTTCAGATGCGCCTGTGCGGATTTATTACCGCCGGGCCGCACCAGTTCCGGGTAACAGTTATCCAGAAAATAACGGCCTTCATTGAGCTGGCGCAAGGTCGAGTACATGGCGGCGAGCAGGCTTTCCGGTTTAAAACCGGCCACCGCTGCTGGGATGTTATGTTTCTCGACGACGAACTCCCATTCTTCCGGCCCCATAATGGTGGAGACATGGCCTGGTGCGATCAGTGCATCAAACCCGGGTGTCCCCGATTCCAGCAGCATTGCGACTGCCGGCCAGGTGAGGCGGCCGGATAACAGGACGGATAGATTGTCAGGCACGCCCTCTACCATCATCGCAGCGACGGGTGCGGTGGTGGTTTCGAAACCGGCGGCAAAAAACACCACGGCTTTATCAGGATTAGCTCTGGCAATTTTTACCGCCTCGGTGGGTGAGGCGATAGGACGGATATCGGCGCCCTGCGCTTTGGCCTGTTCCAGCGTGCGAGCCTGGGTTTTCTTCACATTCACCGGCACCCGCAGCATGTCGCCGAACGCCACCAGGATGATGTCTTCGTTTAATGCCAGCTGGATCGCTTCGAATACATCTTCTTCCGGGCAGATACACACCGGGCAGCCGGGACCGGGGACCAGTTCTATATAGCCGGGCAAGGCCTTGCGCAGACCGGCCATGGTAATGGAGCGTTCATGACCACCGCAGACATTCATGATCTTTACCCGTCCTCCGTGGGGCAGGGCGTGAATGCGCTCAAGCCATTGTCTGGCGCTAACGGTCATCAGTCGTGACTGTGTTCGTGTTCAAAAAGATGCTCATGCTCATGTGCATGATGATGTTCATGGTGGTGATGTCCCGCTGACACCGGATGTTCCTGCAGGTAAGCCTTGCGCGCAGCCAGCTGCTGCTCGATCCAGTCGAGCCATAGCGGCATGCCGGCTTTATTTTTTGAAGAAAGTTCTATCACTGGTGCAGTGCTGGCGATGTCACGCAGATAACGCCTGGCATTCTCCGGTTTGAAATCATCGAGTATCGGCAGCAGATCACTCTTGCTGATCATCACCAGATCGGCGGTGCGGAACATCACTGGATACTTGGCAGGTTTGTCATCGCCTTCCGGTACCGAGAGCAGGGTGACGTTATGATGCTGCCCAAGATCGAAACTGGCAGGGCACACCAGGTTGCCGACGTTTTCGATAAACACGATATCGAACTCGGACAGGTCAAGATTATGTAATGCCTGGTGGATCATATGTGCGTCCAGATGACAGGCACTGCCGGTAGCAATCTGAATCGCTTTGACGCCGTGTTTACGGATGCGCTCGGCATCGTTTTCGGTTTCCAGGTCGCCTTCAATGACAGCGATGCGGATACTGGGATCGAGCTGCTGGATGGTAGCTTCGAGCAATGCGGTTTTACCGGCACCGGGTGATGACATCAGATTGATCGCAAGTACATTGTGCTGGTCGAAATGCTGGCGGTTGTGCTGCGCGGTGTGATCGTTCTCATGTAGCAGGCTGTGCAATACGCTGACCGCCTCTCTGCCGCTTTCTGTTTTTGCGAGCTTGCCGCCCGGTCTGATCAGGCTCTCATTGCCGTGGGTTATATTGCAGCCGCAGGTATCACACATTAGATTCTCCTAAATTTTTTGAAGCTCTGTATCATTTTATTATGACTCTCAATGAAGTTACCGTTTTTTATTTTTCACCGTTTTTTTTGCTTCCTGCAATAACAGCATACACTAAGTCCATGTAGCTAACTATTCACTGCCTTTTCAGTGCAATGCTTCCGCACGAGGCTCTTTCGCTTTCTCAAGTTCGACACTCATCAGTATCAGTTCATCACCACTGATCAATGTCGTGCGCCAGTTGCCGCATTCTTTGCACACCAGTTTGTTCGCCGTGGCATCACTCTCACTGCCACACTGACTGCATTTAACACGGATCGGCAGGTATTCAATAAGTAGTTCAGCATTTTCCGCAACGGTGCCGGCGCTGGCTACGGTATAGGCATTTTTTAGTAACTGCGCTTCTACTCCGGACAAAGGCCCGATGCCTATAATGATCGAGGTCACGCTATGTGCATTACGCTCTGCGGCAATACTCTCAACCTGGTTCATCAGTGACTGGCAGATGGCAAGCTCGTGCATCTCTACTGCTCTACTTCCTGGCCTGCTGCCAGCATCTGGTCATAGAGTTCCCAGGCAGTCTCAGCTTCCTGCGGAGAGATTTTTTGAATGGCATAACCAACATGTACCACGACATAATCATCAACCTCTAGTTTGTCATCCTGCATCATGAACAGGCTGACATCGCGAGTCACCCCTTTTGCTTCACAGTGCGCTGTGAAACCATCGATGGATTTGATCTGCATGGGTATACCAAGGCACATAATATAATTCGCTATCTATAGGTTGCGTAAAAAATACAAATAATTTTATAAACAGGTTCATTTAACTTTAAAAAATAAGTTAACTAATTGACATATATCAATAAGCGATAGAGGATACGCTGATAAAAAGTAACATACAAATCAATTAGGTTTACCTGATGGATAAAAATGAAATTTTAATTCTTGGTATCGGTAATACCCTGCTAACCGATGAAGGCGCAGGTATTCATGCACTGAACCATCTTCAATCAGAATATCCTGATATACCAAACTTAACTTTCCTTGATGGCGGTACGCTCAGTTTTACCCTGGCGACCTGGATCGAAGATTGTACTAATCTAATCGTTTTTGATGCTGCTGAATTAAACCAGCCAGCAGGTACCGTTAAAACTTTCGTTGATGAAGCATTTGATAATTTTTTAGGTGCCAGTAAACGCAGTGCGCATGAAGTGGGCCTGCTGGATCTCATGGATATTGCACGTCTTACCGGTCACTTCCCTGAAAAACGTGCGTTAATCGGCATCCAGCCAGGTTATATGAGCTGGGGTATGGAGCCGACAGCAGCTGTTCAGGGTGCGCTCGATGAAGCCGTAGATGAAGCTGTTATCCTGATCAGGCAGTGGCAGAAAATTGATGAAGGTAATGAGAATTTAACAGCGAAATATTACGATAGACATTCTGTGGCCGTTTCTTAAGGTGACAGGCGAATAGTTCAGGAGAGAATACGTTGACACATACAAATTCTGCAGCTGCACAGTTCAATATTCAGATCGGTGACAACCTGACCTGGAATGTAAGGCCGTTGCTGCACGAGGTGAAACATGCGCTGGACAACCTGATCAATACTGGTGAGACCGCCATTATCGATTTGCGCAGTATTCCGCTGGCGCCGGGCGAGGAAGACAAGATTCTGAACACGCTGGGACGTGGCGAGGTGCAGTCGCAGCTCAATGCACTGGGTCCGAGTGAGATTTTTGAAACGGAGTATGCCGGGGTATGGATCGTTACCCATTACAACGAAGACGATGAAATCATCGGCCGCTTTATCGAGATCACGACGATGCCGGCAATCCTTTGTTCGCAAAACGAAGATGTCATCGCCGCTTATAATCGTCTTTCTGAAAATCTGGAAGACAATCGAGAAACCAATGAGTCAGTGGTGGAGAAATTATCATGACGACAGACAGCTCAACAAACGGACCCAATAATAAAGACAAGACGCTTGGTGATGCGCTACGTAGTCAGGGTGTTTCAAGACGCAGTTTCCTGAAGTTCTGTGCCGCCACCGCGTCGATGATGGCGTTATCACCGGCGATGATTCCAAAGATTGCTGAAGCGCTGGAAAAAGCGAGAAAACCTTCGGTTATCTGGTTATCGTTTCAGGAATGTACCGGCTGTACTGAATCCCTGACTCGGTCACATGCCCCAACCATTGAAAACCTGATCTTTGATTCGATATCGCTGGATTATCACCATACCCTGCAGGCTGCTGCCGGCCATGGCGCAGAAGCCGCACGTATCGCTGCCATGGAAGAAAACTATGGTAACTATTTGCTGGTCGTCGATGGTTCTATTCCGCTGGATAATCCCGGTTACTCTACGATCGCAGGCATCAGTAATTACGATATGCTGATGGAAGCGGCCAAGGGTGCTGCTGCGATCATAGCGGTCGGTACCTGTGCGACTTATGGCGGCATCCCGCATGCCAATCCAAATCCGACCGGTGCTGTTTCAGTGGGTGATCTGATCAAGGACAAGCCCATCGTGAACGTCCCCGGCTGTCCGCCCATCCCCGTGGTAATAACCGGTGTGCTGACGCATTTTCTGACCTTCGGTACCCTTCCAGAACTTGATCATATCGGTCGCCCGATGGCGTTTTATGGACAGAGTATACATGACCGTTGTTACCGCCGACCTTTCTATGACAAAGGCCTGTTTGCAGAAACCTTCGATGATGAAGGCGCCAGGAAAGGCTGGTGTCTGTACAAGCTTGGCTGTAAGGGTCCGACCACTTATAACGCCTGTGCCACCACCAAGTGGAATAACGGTACCAGCTTTCCGATCGAATCAGGTCATCCCTGTCTCGGATGCTCTGAACCCGATTTCTGGGATGGCGGCGGTTTCTATAAATCGATCTCTATACCAACACAGGACATTACTAAAACCGTGGTTTACACAGCTGCTGGGGCAGTTGCTGCCGGAGTTGTTATCGGAGCTCTGAATAAGGCGAAAAAGAGCAAGATGGCTTCTTCACATAAAAAAATGACGATCGATGATCTGGGTAAGTAAAGCGGGAGCAAGCGATCGGAAAGTGTAAATGGGCAAAAAGTTTAAGAGGGTAATGAGTGATGAGTGAAATAGAGTTTTTGAGCTGGATACGTGGTCCGGGGTTTCAGATTGCCACGGTTATTCTGGTTGCTGGCGTTGTCATCCGTGTTATGGAGATCCTGCTGCTGGGCAGAAAAGCCAATCTTGCTGAAGCGAAAGGTTCTGAAATGTCCAGCGGCTTACGTACCATAGTGACACGTTCGATTCCTGATTCATCCACTTTCAAGCGCTCGACGTTTACCATCGTGGCGGGTTATATCTTCCATATCGGCCTGTTTGTTACCATCCTTTTCTACGCGCCTCACATCCTGCTGATCAAGGATATCATCGGTTTTGGCTGGCCATCGATGCCTACGCAGATCGTTGATGCGCTTACTGTCGTCAGCATCATCGCATTGCTGGCGATATTGGCTCACCGGTTTACAAACAAGGTGCTGCGCTACCTTACCAATACTGAAGACCTGCTGGTCTGGTTCGTCACTATCGCGCCACTGGTCACCGGTTACATGGCCTTCCACCGTATCGGCATGACTGCATCGACAATGCTGGGGATTCATATTTTGAGCGTGGAGCTGCTGATGGTGATGCTGCCGTTCACCAAGCTGATGCATGCTTTTACTTTATTTATTGCACGCTGGTATAACGGTGCGATTTCAGGTTACCGGGGAGTTCAATCATGAGTGCATCACTGGAAAGGGGTATCCATGCTCTGAAGGAGCAGGTCGATTCCACCGTTGCGGCTTTTTTCAGCAGCTGTGTACATTGCGGTATGTGTGCCGATGCCTGTCTGTTCTATACCGAAACCGGTGAACCTGAGCGCACACCGATCAATAAAACCGAGCCGCTGCGCCGTATCTGGAAATCAGAATACACGCTGTTCGGCCGTATCGGAAAGATGCTCGGTCTGGCTAAAAAAGTGGATGAGAAATTACTCGCAGATTGGGAGACGCTAGTCTACGACAGCTGTACGCTGTGCGGCCGCTGTTCGATGGTATGCCCGGTCGGTAATGATATCGCCCTTATGATCCGTAAAACACGTGAAGGTATGGCCGCGGCAGGTCATGCGCCGGAAGGCCTGATCGGTGCCACTACGCGCGCGGTCACTATCGGCAGTCCGATGGGTGTGAAGTGGCCGGCGCTGCAGGCACAGATCTCGCACGTGGAAAAAGATACCGGTTTGAAGGTGCCGGTCGATGTCGTCGGCGCAGAGTACATGCTGCTGCTGTCGTCGATGGAGATCATGAATTTCCCTGAATTTATCGAAGCAATCACCAAGATATTCAGCAAGGCGGGTGTCAGCTGGACGATTTCGAGCGAAGCATTCGAAGCCACCAATAGCGGTATCCAGATCGGTGTTAATGACATCGCCGCAGAGCTGGTACAGCGCATCGTTGATGCGGCTGAAAAACTGAAAGTTAAAACTGTCATCAGCCCGGAATGCGGTCATGCCTACATGGCGATTCGCTGGGAAGGGCCCAACCTGGTGGGTAAACCTTTCACTTTCAAAGTGCGTCATATCCTCGAGATACTCGATGAGTTCCGTAAGGATGGCCGTTTGAAGATAACCGGCAAGGAAACACAGAAACTGACCTACCATGACCCATGCCAGATCTCACGCCGTGGCGGTGTAATCAATGAACCGCGTAACCTGATCGATCTGTTCAGCGACAACTTCGTCGAAATGCCCGATAACGGCAAGATGAACTGGTGCTGCGGTGCCGGTGGCGGCGTCAGTTCGAATGAGCGTGCCGACGAGATCAGGCTAAAAGTGTTTCAACGCAAGAAAGACCAGCTCGATGCCATCAAGCCGGATGCCATCGTCAGCGCCTGTTCAAATTGCCGCATTCATCTCGAAGACGGCCTGGAAGAATACGGCATGGATATACCGCTGATGAGTCTGACGGAAACCCTGGCGGAACATCTGGCGGATGATTAACGGTTCAATCCAGATGAATATTAATGGCGGAAAGCGAATACCCTGGAGCAATGTAAAATGAGTCAAATAATCAGTGACGAAGAATTCAGACAGGCTTTGCACAATCTTGATGCTACACAGCAGAGACTGGTTGCGGCCCAGTTCGTGGAACATGTTCTGCCATTAAGTAACGAAGAACGTATCAGTCGTGCGGTAAAAGTTGCCGCTGATAAAAACGCTTCACAGGATGAGCTTTCAGCAGCGCTTAAATCAGCAAAAGCAGCAACCATGGACAGTCATACGCGCTGTGGTTCAGAAGGTAACTGGACCGAGCAGGCAGGTTATTTTGTCGCCCGTGCGGCAGTCGCATCGTTGACACCAGCAGTACAGTCAAAATCGAATCCGGCATGGCAGGCGGCGATGAGCAGCAGGATGGCCCGGACCAGCTTATTAATAGATGATGAAAGTAGTGAAATATCAACACATTCCGAAAACGAGTGGCAGTACGATGTACTGTCTAAATTTCTGAATTCATAAGAAGAGAGATAAACCATGAACGAAACCGGCGCAAACGAAAGAATTGTAGTTGACCCGATTACCCGAATCGAAGGTCATTTACGTATAGAAGCCAAGATGGATGGCAACAAGATTGAGAGTGCTTATTCGTCCGGTACCATGGTGCGCGGCATCGAAGTGATATTACAGGGGCGCGACCCTCGTGATGCCTGGGCATTCGCGCAGCGAATTTGCGGCGTGTGCACGCTGGTTCATGGACTGGCCTCAATACGTTCAGTGGAAAATGCGCTGACCTATAAAGTACCGAAGAATGCGGATCTGATCCGTAACCTGATGAGCGGTGCGCAGTATATCCATGACCATGTCATGCATTTCTATCACCTGCATGCGCTCGACTGGGTGGATGTGGTGTCTGCATTGAGCGCCGATCCGAAAGCGACATCGGAGCTCGCGCAGTCACTGAGTAACTATCCAAAATCATCCCCCGGCTATTTCGCCGACATGAAGAAGAAACTTAAAGGTTTTGTCGAAGCCGGTCAGCTGGGTATCTTTGCCAAAGCCTACTGGGGGCATCCTGCTTACAAGCTGCCACCGGAAGCAAACCTGATGGCAGTATCACATTACCTGGAAGCGCTGTCATGGCAGCGTGATGTGGCACGATTACAAACTATTTTCGGTGGCAAGAATCCGCATCCTAACTTTGTTGTTGGTGGCGTGCCCTGTGCGATAGATCTTAATTCCGACTCTGCGATCAACGCGAAAAAACTCTCGCAGGTGCAGGACATCATCACCCAGATGATGACCTTTGTTGATCAGGTCTATGTACCAGACACGCTGGCTATCGCCAGTTTTTACAAAGACTGGGGCAGTCGCGGTGAAGGTCTGGGCAATTTCCTCACCTATGGTGATTTCCCGTCTAATGGTATGGATGACCCTACAGGATATATGATTCCCGGTGGTGCCATTCTGAATCGTGATCTCAGCACCATCCACGAGGTCGATATGAATGCACCTGAAGATATTCAGGAGTTTGTTGCGCACTCATGGTACGACTACGAGGGCGGTAAAGACGCTGGTCTGCATCCTTATGATGGCGAGACCAAGTTGAATTATACCGGTCCTAAACCGCCTTATGAGCATCTTGATGTTGACCAGTCGTATTCCTGGCTGAAATCACCGCGCTGGAAAGGCCATGCCATGGAAGTGGGTCCGCTGGCACGTGTGCTGATGCTGTATGCCAGCGGTCATGATCAGACCAAAGAGCTGGTCGGTATGACGCTGAACAAACTGGATATCCCGGTACAGGCTTTGTTCTCAACACTCGGCCGTACTGCAGCGCGTACTTTAGAAACCAAGATTTTTGCAGACGCCATGCAGGGCTGGTATAACGACCTGGTTGCCAATATCAAAGCAGGTGATACCAGAACCTTCAACGAAGTTTTATGGGAGCCTTCTTCCTGGCCCAGGAGCGCACAGGGTGTTGGCTTTATGGAAGCACCTCGTGGCGGTCTGGCACACTGGATTGTTATCGAAGATGAGATCATCAAAAACTATCAGTGTGTCGTACCCAGCACATGGAATGCTGGTCCGCGCGATGCCAACGGTCAGCCGGGTGCCTATGAAGCCGCTTTGGCAGATAACCATACCCTGCATGATCCGATGCAGCCGGTAGAAATCCTGCGCACCATACACAGCTTCGATCCATGTATCGCCTGTGCGGTACATCTGACCGACCCGGAAGGAAATGAACTAATTAACGTAAAGGTACGATAATGAAAAGCTTACTCGACTCCAAATTTTCACTGGCGATACTGTTACTTATCGTAACGCCACTGGTTTCAACACCGGCGTTAGCGCACCCTGGTCATATGAGCAATGACTTATTGCACGGTTTTCTACATGTGGAGCACATCATCGTGCTGCTAGCGATAGGTTTAGCGGTCTACCTGGTGAAACAGTTTCGCGGTAAATAACACAGAATCAAGATAGGCAGGCACAACAAGGTAAAGGCTGTTTATATAACGCGTGAGTCGTGGCGACAAATTATTTAGCGATTAATCGGGTCGGACTCTTCTAACCTGAGGCATGTATTTATTTTTTTATTCTTCTCGCTACTTATCCAGCGGGTCGTTGAAAGTACAGTTTTTAACAGTACGCTGGTATTAATTATCAGTTTCTATCTTTTAGTCGGAGAGTGAGTGCTTACACGGTAGTCAACTTACTAGCACACGCCTCCTATACGATATCATTGCTATTAACGCTATACATGCCGTAGCGATTACGGCTGGAAACAATACCGTTGTGATCGAGTAATTTTCAAGCGCGATAATGACGATGATGTTGCGCAACGAAAACACTGCAAAAAACAACAATGATTCTGTCTGTGGAAAAACATATGCCTTCCTTACTGTCGGGCCAAACCCGAGAACATCCACAGTTGTGAGAATCACCACGGCCCATAATGGGTCAGATGTAAAATACCAGAATGGTAAAGAAGTCATTGCAGTGACAAAAAATAACAAGTCTGTCCTGGTGATGGTGATATCTGAGCGTTTTATATACGCCAATAGTGCAATAAATATTGTAATGATTCCTGAGACGCCAATCGGCCAGGCTCCCACACCTGCTTTACCTTCAAGCTGAGCAAGAAATACTACAAATGTTGTTGACCCCCAGATGATCCAGGAAAACACATGGGGTTTAATCGCACCTTGAATGATTGCTCGGATATAAGGGAAAAAAGCTATAAGGGTTAGAACGATGGCAACTGCACTCATTAACTCTTTATAAAACATAATTTATTTCTCTTTTGTACCTGATGTTATCTAGCTTAGCGATGATTCTTCGCCTAAAAAAAGTAGAGCTTATGGAGCAGGATATAATTTGCATTGAAACTGCAAGCATCTAGAAATAAGTATTATTTCCTGGATATGTAGAATGCATGTTACATAATTTAAGACATATATTAATTACAGGTTATTTCTTATTTTAAAGTAGAGTATAGTTTTGGGATGATTTTTAGTCTGTTTAACTCGAAACAAACAATAAGAACCATGCACTTAACGCCAGCGATTGTGCCTGTCATCCTGCTGTTCATTCTTGCCGCCTGTGATCAGGGTGATGCTGAGAAAATAGCCGATACTACAGTGCATGATGGTTCTTCATTAGAAGAGATAAAAAAGCGCGGCAAGCTAATCGTGCTCACCTCTAACTTACCGACTACTTATTATTATGATCGTGACAATCAGCTGACAGGCCCTGAATATGATATGACGCAGTCTTTTGCGAACTATCTGAAAGTCGAAGTCGAATACAAGGTTTATGATTCGACAAACGAGGTAATAACGGCCTTACGTGAACATCAGGGTGATATAGCTGCTAGTAGCTTAACGGTTAATGACAAACGTAAGATCGAGTTTGATTTCGGTCCGGTCTACCAGGAGACGAAGGAGTACCTGGTCTGTCATCGCAGTAACAAACACATCAAAGAAGCATCGGATTTAAAAGATGTGGAGATTGTGGTTGCTGCTGGCAGCAGTTATATCGAGTCGCTGCAACCTCATCCGGATGCGACATGGACTGAAAACACGGAAAAAAATACCTCAATCTTATTAGCAGAGGTCGCGCAGAAGAAGATAGCATGCACGGTCAGTGATTCGACCCTGTTTGATATCGAGCGCCGCTATCATACGGAGTTGCAAAAAAAATTCACTCTGGCTCAAGGTTCGAAACTGGCATGGATGCTGAACAAAAATAACGATAAATTAAAGCAGTCCATCGAGAAGTGGCTAAAGAACTACAGGAAAAATGGTGACCTGTCCCAGATGCTCGATAAATACTATGGTTTTGTCGAGATATTCGATTATGTCGATACCCATAAGTTTTTGGCTAGAGTTAAAACACGGTTACCGAAATATAAAGAGTATTTTGAAGATGCCGCGGCCAAGAATGGCATCGAGCCCTCACTGCTCGCTGCACAGAGTTACCAGGAATCACACTGGGACCCGAAAGCAAAAAGTCCGACCGGGGTGCGCGGCATCATGATGCTGACCCAGCCGGTGGCAGAGTCACTGGGTGTGACCAGTCGACTGGACGCAAAACAGAATATCTACGCCGGCGCAGAATTCCACGCAAAGATGAAAAAGATGGTTGAGCAGGTCGCCGAGCCGGACCGTACATGGCTGGCACTGGCGGCCTATAACGTCGGCAGGGGCCATTTTCGCGATGCACAGTCATTGGCTAAAAAATTGAACAAGGACCCTGATCGCTGGAGCGAGATGAAAGAGGTTCTGCCATTATTGAGTGAGAAAAAATATCATACAGAGCTACGTTATGGTTATGCACGCGGTGATGAGCCGGTTCAGTATGTGGAAAGAATTCGCGGTTATGATGAATTACTGCACCAGCATTTTTCCAGAAAAGATATGCAGACTGTGCTGAATAATCTCATGCGATGATCTGGTAGTGTTTTGCCATTTGATGTGGCGCATCCTCAACAAAATATTTTGCAAGAAAATTTATCTGCCATTGAACTTTAAAGTGCGCAACATTATCAATAAGGAATATTGAAACGCACTAAGAAGCAGTTTGTTAGAACAGAACTGTTTCGGGAGATTTGATATGTCAGAAAATAACTCAACTCAACCTAAACAATACCTGTTATTCGCTCTGGTATTCCTCATTGTTGCTATCGTAGGTTTACAGACGTGGTATTTGATGAGAATGAAGCAGCAAATGGAAACGATCCAGGGCATGGTGAACTCGGGCAATTTGGTGTTAACAAGTAATGCACCAGCCAGTAATTCAGCAGTCACACAGACCGCGCAGCTAACCGGCAATACCCAGGAAACACCTTCACCGACACCATCATCACCACCAGCAGCAAAAGCACCTTCTGTCGCGCAGCAGATACAGAAAAATTTAAATGCACAGAAGCGACCCGGTCAGCAGGGCCAGGCGATACCAGTCGATCCACCCTCAGTGTTCGATGATGATTTTTTCAATCAGCCATTCGTCGGCCAGAACTGGAATCTGTATGATGAGATCGAGCGTATGCAGCGCGACATGGACAGGATGTTCAATAATGCATTTAGCCGCTTTAACAGCAGCACGGACTTCGAGAAGCTGTTCAAGGAAAGTGCCTCGGCACCGGTGATGGACGTGAAGGAAGATGATAGAAAATATACAGTCACTGTGAACCTGCCGGGTGCAGATGAAAAAAACATCTCTGTCAATCTTGACGGCCAGCAATTGACTGTCAGTGGTGAGCAGGATTTCAGTCAGCAAAAAAAAGATGCGATGGGTAATGTTATATTTCAGGAACGTCACTCAGGATCGTTCCAGCGCAGCATCACTCTGCCGGAGCCGGTCAAACAAAATGGCATGGTTACGAATGTGGATAATGGTGTGCTCACGATTACAGTGCCTAAAGTCAGCTAACTCAAAGTTCGATAAAATTGATTAAGAACATTAGTACAGGGTAAAGGGGGAGGGCTAAATTAAATTGCTCTCCTCCTTTAAGGTGCTAGTTTTTGACTGCGGCTTTTGTGTGGCTATGCATAGTGATCTGGTTGCTCGATAAATTTAAATTTCGCCCTTTAGATATGCTTTACGCAGACCCTGGTCAAATTTCTCGATCGAATAACGCAGCATGGTCCTTGGCATCTTTTTATAGTTGTTTTTCAGATAATTTTCTTCTGCTGCGAAATCGCGATTACCCACCTCGCGCAACATCCAGCCAACGGCTTTTTGGATCAGATCTTCCGGGTCATTGATAAGGTGTTTCGACAGTTTCAATGTGTCGTTGAACTGACCGATCCTGATGAAACTGGCTGTGGCAATAATCGCTATGCGTCGTTCCCACAATTGCGTCGACTCTGATAGTTGGTATAACACTGACCTGTCTTTATCGAGCAGCCAGTTTCCGATGATGCCGGGGGCGGAGCTGTCAACCAGGTCCCAGTTGTTAATAAAGCGTGTGTGCTTTAAATACAGGTGATAAATTCGCTGTTTTTTTACGTCGTCGCCTTTTGAGAACTGATGAACCAGCAATAACAATGAGAATAATCTTACTTCGTGATATTCAGATTTGAG
>Ga0316188_10000849_pt1 | contig 14129 bp, 9 predicted proteins | sample Phiworburrow1_MG_FD_204933 | JGI IMG/M metagenome (GOLD analysis project Ga0316188, IMG submission 204933) | Coastal sediment microbial communities from Maine, United States - Phippsburg worm burrow 1 | ecosystem: Environmental > Aquatic > Marine > Coastal > Sediment | place: USA: Maine...
TTCAGCGCAACGGTTTGCGGAGGCCTGCCGGTGATAAATATCGGTCGCCGTGACCTGGTGGTTGCCGACATAGAATTGCTACGCGGAATTTTCAACAGCACCTGCAACTTCATCCTGGACGAGATGGCCACCGGGCGATCCTATGAGGACGCCTTGGCCGAAGCCCAGCGCCGCGGCATTGCCGAAGCCGACCCGGCACTGGACGTGGAAGGCTGGGACACCGCCAACAAGCTCAGCATCATCGCCAACAGCATCCTTGGCATGTCGGTCACCCTCGAAGATATCCAGGTAACGGGCATCACCGCATTGACCCGGGATTTCGTCATGGCGGAAAAGAAACAGGGGCGCCGGGTAAAACTGGTGGCCACGGCACAAGAGGGAAAGCTGTCAGTTGAACCGGTATCACTGCCTGATAGCGACTTCCTCGCACACTGCGATGGCTGGGAAATGGGTGTGGAAATACACAGCGACATCTACGGCAAGATGTATCACAAGCTGTGGGAACGCGAACCGATACCCACCGCCGCCTCCATGCTCAGGGATGCGGTAAATATTCTGGCCCACAGGCGCTAGCTCAATCCACAGGGGCGCGCAAACCCGGGCATGACCTCGCCTCGCCTCTCACACCTCAATCAAGAGCGGGTCTCAAGTGCACCTAGGTCTTGTTACTGCCATCCCTATATAGGGGTCTTATTGCGGATAATACTGTCTTGTCCCGCAGCAAATTACTCTGCAGGATAGAAAAATCAATGGGAACTCTCTGCGCCAGTCACTGTCCCAGATTTAGATCGACTCACCGGATCGGTTTCCCTGTCCGCGCAACAAGCGTGCTAACAACACAAAAAAGGATTTTCCTGATGTTCAGAAAAACACTTCTTGGCTCCCTGGCAACGATTTCATTGTTGCTAACCGGCGCCGCGTGGGCGGCAGATGCCGAAGTAGATATCCCATTTGAAAAATTCGTTTTAGACAACGGCCTGACGCTGATTGTCCATGAAGATCACAAGGCCCCCATCGTTGCCGTGAATACCTGGTACCACGTGGGCTCCAAGAACGAAAAAATCGGTCGCACGGGCTTTGCTCACCTGTTTGAACACCTGATGTTCAACGGCAGCGAAAACTACAACGAAGACTGGTTCAAGATGATGGGCCGTATCGGTGGAACCGGCATGAACGGAACCACCAGCTTCGATCGAACCAACTACTTCCAGAACGTCCCCGTCACGGCCCTGGATACGGCCTTGTGGCTGGAATCAGATCGCATGGGGCACTTGCTGGGTGCAATCGACCAGGCCCGCCTGGACGAACAGCGCGGCGTGGTGCAGAACGAGAAGCGACAGGGTGAGAATCAGCCTTACGGAAAAGTCTTCAGCACCATATTCGAGGATTTGTTTCCCACCGGCCACCCCTACTCCTGGATGGTTATCGGTTCCATGGAAGACCTTGAAGCTGCCAGCCTGGATGACGTGAAGGAGTGGTTCCAGACCTATTACGGTCCGGACAACACCGTGCTGGTGGTCGCCGGCGATATCACAGCCGAAGAGGCCCTGGCGAAAGTACAGAAATACTATGGCGCAATCCCCCCGGGACCGGCACTGACCAAACCCGAGCGCTGGATACCCGAGCGCACCGGAACCCAACGCAAGTCCATGCAGGACCGGGTTCCCCAGTCTCGACTGCACATGGTCTGGGTCATGCCCGAAGCCGGTAGCGCCGATGCTGATTACCTGGCACTGGCAAGCAGCGTGTTAGCGGGTGGCAAGAATTCGCGCCTGTACGAGCGCCTGGTCTACAAGGATCAGATTGCCACAGACGTCTCTGCCTTTGCCTATCCCCTTGAGATCGCCGGCGTGTTCGCCATCTTTGCGACGGCCCAGCCAGGTCAGGACCTGGCCGCCATTGAGCAGGCGATGAACGAGGAACTCGCTCTGTTCCTTGAAAAGGGCCCTACCAAGAAAGAACTCGAGAGAGTGAAGACGCAAATTCGCGCCGGGTTTGTGCGCGGCGTTGAAAGGATCGGCGGTTTCGGCGGAAAATCTGACGTGCTGGCGGAAAGCGAAGTTTATGGCGGCAGTCCCGATGCCTGGAAAGAAGGCATGGCGCGCCTGGAAAGTGCCGACAGGAAACAGGTCCTGGCGGCAGCCAATCGCTGGTTATCCGACGGTAAATATGTACTGGAGGTCAATCCTCTTGAGAAATTTGCTGCTACCGGTGAAGACGCTGATCGCAGCGCAGTGCCAGAACCCACAAGCTACCCGGACGTCACTTTCCCCGAATTTCAGCGTGGCAAACTGAGCAACGGCCTGGAAGTGGTCGTGGTCGCCCGGCCAAGCATTCCGGTAGTGGATTTTGACTTGCTGGTGGACTCGGGATACGCGGCGGATCAGTCAGGAATCATGGGGGTAACCAGCCTGGCCATGACCCTGTTGGACGAAGGCACGGCCAAGCGCTCCTCACTGGAAATCAGTGAACAACTGGCCATGCTGGGCGCGAACCTGGGTGCCGGGGCGAATCTCGACATGGCCACCGTAAGCCTGAGCGCCCTGAAGGACAAGTTGGATCCCTCGCTGGAAATTTTCGCTGACGTGGTGCTCAATCCCGCTTTCCCCGAAGGCGAACTGGAACGTCTGCGCAAGCAGACACTTGCAGGTATCCAGCGTGAGAAAGTAACGCCTTTCGCCATGGCGCTCAGGGTATTCCCGAAATTGCTTTATGGTGAAGGCCACGCCTACTCCCTGCCGTTCTCGGGATCCGGCACCGAGGAAAGCGTCGCCAAAATCACCCGGGCAGACCTGAAGGGATTCCACGACAACTGGTTCAAGCCCAACAACTCCACCATGGTGGTGGTGGGCGATACGACCCTGGAAGAAATACTTCCTCAACTCGAAAAGCATTTCGGCAAGTGGGCGGCTGGGGATGTACCGGTCAAGACCATCGCGACTGTTCCAGCGCCTGATAAAGGAGCCGTGTACGTGGTTCACCGGCCCGAATCCCAGCAGTCCATTATCATCGCCGGGAGACTCATGGAGCCCAAGGCCAACGATAACGAGATTGGCATCGAGGCCGCCAACCGCATTCTGGGCGGCGATTTCACCTCTCGTATCAACATGAACCTGCGTGAGGACAAGCACTGGTCATACGGCGCCCAAACCGTTGTCATTGATACCCAGGCACAGAGGCCATTCCTGGCCTACGCCCCTGTCCAGTCCGACAAGAGTGTGGAGTCGATTGCTGAAATTGCCAGGGAATTCCAAGATATAGTGGGTGATCGCCTTCCCTCCCCGGACGAAATAAACGAGGCGAAGGATGAGACCATCCGCAGTCTGCCGGGTCGCTGGGAAACTAACGGTGCGGTTGCAGGCGATTTGATCGAGGTCCTGCGCTTCGGCCTGGCAGAGGACTACTGGGATCGCTACGCAGCAATGGTGCAAGACCTTGATGTCGACAATGTATCCGAGGGTGCAGCCAGCATAGTTAACCCTGCACAGACGATCTGGGTAATCGTGGGCGACAAGGAACAGATCGTACCGGGCCTGGCCGAACTGGGCCTTGGTGAAATCCACTACATTGATGCAGATGGCAATCCGGCGGAGTAATTCTCTAGCGCCGATAATCCAGAAGGCCCCGGCATAAACGCCGGGGCTTTTTTTTGCCGTGAGAAATCGCCGAATCCGGGGGCATATTCATTAAATGTTTTGGAATGCAGCGAACGCGCGCTTCAGGGCGCTTTGAGGAAATCATGTCGGCTTACGAATTGGGAACCAAATCACCAGCCAGGTAAATGGCGTCCCCGATCATGGTCTCCCGGCGAAGTACCCGGCTTACCAGGTAATGAGAAATCTACAGGTCTCGCCGCCATCCAGGCGCGATAAATGGCCTTGCTCCCAGTCCACTTTGCAGGTGGCGCTGATCGATGGCGGAAACTTCGCACACAGCGCACTGATAATCCCCAGGTCGAAATAGGGAGGATACGGATTGCGACATTCCATTATCGCCCGATGAGAATCTACATCTGCCAGATCCAGGCGGTAATGCCCGATATCCCCACCCTTGTGATTGAGGTAATAGGCCTCATCCAGTGCTTCCATCGCCGAGCGAAAGTCTTTCACCGAAGGGGGAAACAGGGCGTGATCGGGAATAGAGGTGCCAATGCTACGCAGCGTGTAATCACCAAAGGCGTCAGTCACCTTCCCGAGAACGTTTAGCCATGACTGTTGGAGCACCCAGTCATCCGGCCCAACTCCACCTATGCCCTCCTCGGTCATAAATTCCCTCACCCGGCCTTCATACGCAGGCATGGCGTACACCACGACCAGAACGGCCCTGCCAAGCACCTCCGCATTCGGTGAATACGCCTTATATTTGGTCATCCATTCCCCCTGGCTCTTGAGATTCCAAGAGAGTTATTCCCCAGCATTACGATGCTGCCGGGAACAACTCTCTACGCCCGATAGTACATGAAAAGACAAAAGAGCCAGTTTGATTTGCGCCCCGGCAAACCTCCTGAAACGTCACAACAGACCTGGTGGCAGCACTTCGTTACCTGTGTCTCAGCCATCGACGATACCGCCGGGTTTGCTGGAGCTTTCTCAGTTGATCCATCAACAAGGACATGGCAGGCGAAACATCCGGCATGGGCTGTTTACCCACACCCAGTCTTCGCAACTGCCTCTTGACTATAGCCATGGTCCCAAGCGCCACCAGCGCCTTGTCCTTCCAGGTCACAATCACTGGATCCACCCGCGCACCCGGGTCTGTTTTCCAGTCGTTAACCAGGTGAGGGTTCATTGCCAGGGCTGTGGCGATGCCGACCATATCAATACCCTGGTCCAAAACATGCTGGGCTACCGCCCTGCGAGTTATGCCGCCGGTGGTCATTACCGGCATTTTTGCCGCCCCGGCAATCCGCTGGGCGAAATCGAGGAAATAGGCTTCCCGAGCCAGCGTTTGACCGTCTGTCGTGCGTCCCTGCATGGCCGGGCTTTCATAACTTCCGCCGGATAACTCAACCAGGTCCACGTGGAGATGGTTTAGCATTTCCACGACCCTTGTGGCGTCCTTCTCGTCAAACCCTCCTCGTTGGAAGTCCGCCGAGTTCAGCTTTACCGCAACACAAAATCCGGGGGAGACATTTTCTCTCACCGCCTGAATTATTTCGGAAAGAAAACGGGCCCGGTTATCGATCGAGCCGCCCCACTTATCTTCGCGACGGTTGGACAACGGGGACAGAAACTGCGAAATCAGGTAACCGTGTGCGGCATGAATCTGCACGCCTGTGAAACCCGCCTTCTCAGCCAGCGCCGCACTGGTGGCAAATCGCCTGATCGTCTCAACGATCTGCTCTTCGCTCATCGCCACCGGCCTGCCAAACATTTTGGAGTGTTTACCCAGGTCCAGCGGAATATCCGATGCGGACCAGACATTTCCTCGCATCCCCGCGTATACCTGGCGTCCAGGATGGCTGAGTTGCATCCAGGCCTGGGCACCCCCTGCTCGAATTGCCCTGGCCCAACGTTTGAACGGCGCGATCACAGTTCCCTCTTCCAGCACGACACCCCCGGGCCCAGTCATCGCCCTGCCGTCCACCATGACATTGCCGGTAATAATCAGGCCGGCCCCACCTTCAGCCCAGGCGGAGTAAAGGTTCCACAGCGCCCGTCCGGGCAATTGCCCCGCTACCGCCATATTTTCCTCCATGGCGGCCTTGGCAATCCGGTTGGGAACAGACTCGCCATTCGGCAAACCAAGCGAAGCGAATAGATCCAGGCCCATTGGCAATCCTCGTGAAATCGGGAATTCGACATTTAGTCTTCGCTTCAGCACCAGGCACTGAAAACGGGGAGCTAATGGTAACCCCCATGGACAAGAAACGGCAGACAAGCTGCGTATGGCATTGCAGGGAAATCTCGATCTCCCCCAACCAGTTAGCTGCCACCGACCCCAAATAGATTTTTCTTGGCAGATCGGTGAATTAGACGTAGATTAAGACTTTGATTACCGTATTTTCCGATTATTATGTCTTGCCCGGGAGAATGCTATACCAACCACCGGGATTGAGCCGGTGTGTAGCACTCTTGCCTCTACCCGCCAGAAATCGACTATTAAGTGAGATTTTGCCAGGGGATTAGCGCTCTGTTACCAGGATCGACAAACAAACCAGGCAAGAGAACTCCTTCAGGCCCGCCGGGACTGATCAGGGCGCTCTCCGCCTTGCCGGGCACTCGCCTGATAGCAAGCCTGTTGCTGATGCCGGGACTGATCAGCGGCGTTCAAGCGCAGGAGGCGACTCCTCCCTTGCGTCTTGTCTCCGATCTGTGGTGTCCCTACACCTGTGAATCCGATGCCGCCCAGCGCGGCATCCTGGTAGACATTGTCGAGGAAATTTTCTCGCAGCACGGTATGACGATCAGCTACCGGGTGACTCCCTGGCAACGTGCGAAACATTCGGTGGAGGCCGGACAGGCTGACGCCGCGCTCGGCCTTTCCATCAGTCATACAAGCAGCCTGCTGATGGAACCTGCTTGAGGTAGACTACGAATAAACCCTGATAGCCAGATATTTTTGCGGATGCCCATGGTCCGACTCCCTACTTTGAATCGCTGATACAGCAATCCGAATTGCGAAGACAATGCTAACTCCTGATGGAAACAATGAAACTACAATCCTTTTTAATTGGCATGTCCTTGTTACTGATATCCGCTCACTCGCCGAAAGCGGAAAGCGACGGGCCAGGCGCCCTGGAAACCCGCATAACCATTACTGCCGAAATCTGGTGTCCCTACGCTTGCACTCCCGAATCCGAGAAACCGGGAATCCTGGTTGAGATTGTTCGGGAAATATTTGAGGAAGAAGGTATATCGGTCAGTTACAACCTTATGCCCTGGCGGCGCGCTCTTATGGAAACTGAAAGGGGCGGCATCGATGGAGTCCTCGGAGTGGTTGAAGGCAATCGAGGAGAGCTTTTACTGGATGACCGCGGGATGGGCGCCGATGAAACCATCATCGTTGTACGCAAGGATTCTGACTTTAATTACGAAGGGCCAGAAAGCCTAAATTCCATGCGGCTGGGAGTAATCGCGAATTACACCTATGACAACAATGGAGACCTGGACAGCTATTTACAGAAGCGACACCTGAAACACGACCGGATCGTAGTTATTTACAGGGACGAGCCGATCAAATCACTGGTAAATATGCTATCGGGATACCGCATAGATGCATTCCTTGAAAATCGTCAGGTTGTCATCTATGAGGGAAAAAGAATGAATTTCGGGGATCAAATCCGGACTGTTAGCACTGGCCTGGGAGATACCGTCCATATCGGTTTCACACCAAGTGACAGAGGCCGTAGAAACCTCGATATTTATAACCGCGGGCTCACGAGATTACTCGAATCCGGCAAAGTTGATGAGATCGCCAGAAGATACGGTCTGGACGAAGTCCCCGCTGAGATCAAAGTCAATGTTAATAATTTCTCTGAATAACTGGCCTCAAACCAATACCGGTCGCTCATGAAAAAAAGAAGCATCACATCTCGAATAAGCCTCCTGATCATCATGTTCCTTGGGGTGGGTGTTTTCATTGCTTTTCTGGCGAATGGTTGGTCCAGCGTCAGGCAATTTACCGCGGCCTACGAGAAACGACTGCAGTTGGAAACCGAGGTATTAAGCCAAAGCCTTTCCGGCCCCCTCTGGTCATACAACTACGACGCTGCGAAAACTATCTGCCGGGCATACGCAGCCCACACAGATGTAGTCCTGGTAAGAGTTACCGCGAAAAGCACAAATGACCCAGTGTTCGAATTGGCAAAAGAAACCTCCATGGAGGTCTTCAGCTCAACCAAGGACATTGTTTATGAAGGAGAGGTAATAGGCAGCGTTGAAATCGGGCTTAGCACGGAAACCCTGAGCAAGAACCTGAAGCAGTCGTTCTTTTACACGGTGTTCCTGATGCTGGTTATTGGTTTTATCATCGTGGCCGGAATTCGAGTTTCCCTTACTCGCTTAATTGAAAAGCCTATTGCCACCCTCGCAAATTGGGCTCAGCAAATTGCCGAGGGAAATTATCAGGCTGCAGCCGAAGGCACAATGAATACCAAGGAACTTGCGCCGGTTGCCAGACAAATCAAATATATGTCGGGGGAAATTGAATCCCGGGAAAAGAAACTCAACGACCACATTGCCCTGGAAGAAACTCTCTCCAGAATTCAGCAGGAATGCATCGCATTCCGCAAATGGGACCAAGCCTACCGGGGCTTGCTTAAGGCGGCCATGAGCACAACAGGCAGTCCGTCAGGCCTGATCGCCGAAATGTCCATGAAGAATCCGAGTAAGATCAAAGCGGTCCGAGCTTTCTTTAACATCCCCACGGGGGGTCGCGGCGGCAACGTGCTCGAGCTAATGTGCGAGCCGGCAATAGTATCTCCGCTGCCCACCATAGCCAACGACACACTGCACATGCCTGAGACCATCCGAAAGATTTCGGAGGCCTCGCCTATTTCATCTTACGTTGCCATACCTCTTCGCAGGGGCGGGGACACCCTGGGCGTCCTCGTGCTGACAAATCGCGTTGGTGGTTACGACCAACGTCTCCTGGAATATCTGGAACCCCTGATACGCGGCGCGAGCAACATGATTGCAGCGATTCGCGATGTAAGAGCTCTGCGTCAAAGTGAGGACATGAACACCGCCATACTGGATGGGGCACTGACTGGAATTGTCACCGCGACAATTGATGGAACCATCCTCGACCTTAATCCCTTCGCCCTCAAGATATTTCGGTGCAGTAGAGAGGAAATAATTAACAAGAATGCGGTCGATGTTTTCATGTCAGAGAGTTTCCGTGAACAGACTCGAGCCGCACTCGCCGCCATCAAGAAGAGCGGGACGAGCGATATCCTGGGCAAGACTCTTAATATCGAGGTCTGCCGCCTGGATGGAAGCGTGTTTCCTGCTGAACTAATCCTGACCCTGCATCAGAACAGGCACTTACTCACCGGCGTTCTACGGGACGTGTCCGAAGAAAAAAACGCGGAGCGCGCGCTCAGGCGAGCTCAAAAAATGGAAGCGATCGGGCAATTAACCGGTGGCATCGCCCACGATTTCACAAATATTCTTGGCATTATCATTGGCAACCTGGAGTTCCTGATGCGGCCAGAATTAAACCCAAGCAACCCCAAGGAACACCTGGACATCGCCTACAAGGCTGCGATGCGCGCCACCGCCCTGACAAAGCAGTTATTGAATTTCGCACGCACCAAGCCAGCCGATGCCAAACCCACCAACGTCAATAGCGTCATCAGCGATATGAGCAGCCTGCTGGCGCGATCTGTAACACAGCAGATCTCAATGCGTTACAACCTCGCCGAAGATATCTGGCCGACTAACATTGATCCTGGCGACCTGGAGGACAGCCTTCTGAACCTTGCGATCAATGCCAGGGACGCAATGGAAAGCGGGGGCGAGTTAACCATCACTACCGCCAACCCGGTTATCGACAAAAACAACGCAAGCTCTTATGGATCCATCCCGCGGGGACAGTATGTAGAAGTGTCCATTAAGGACACTGGCTGCGGGATTTCAAAAGGCGACCTGGATAAAGTCTTCGAACCCTTTTTCTCAACCAAGGAACGCGGGAAAGGCACCGGCCTGGGGCTCGCGATGGTGTTCGCATTTGTCGAGCGATCAAAGGGTTACATCAAGGTCAATTCCGAGCTGGGGGTTGGGACCGAATTCAGAATATTCCTACCGAGACTCCGGTCGGAAAGTGCCACGGAAGATCTGGGTAACCGCTTGGCATTCCCCGAACTCCCTGGTGGAACAGAATGGGTCCTGGCGGTGGACGACGAAGTCGATTTGACGACTCTCGCCAAGGCGAACCTGACAAGCCTCGGCTACTGCGTTGTAACCGCAAACAATGCGGCCCAGGCCCTTGAGGTACTCGATTCCGGCCAGCATATTGACATATTATTCACAGATACTGTCATGCCTGGATCGTTGAACGGGATTGAACTCGCAGCAGAGGCTCTGAAACGGCACCCCAACCTTAAGATATTGATAACCACAGGATTTACCAATATCAAAGGCGATCGGCCTGGTGGCCAAAAGGTATTGAACAAGCCTTATACCAAAGCGGAATTAGCTTCACGAATTCGTAGAGCACTGGACTCAGCTTGAGCGTCAGGTGAAAGCGGATGTGCGAACTCAGGACGGGACCCATATTGAATCAGACAAACAGACCTGACCTTCTGGTTATTGATGATGAGACTGAGATGGGTAAGTACATCAGTCTTGTCGCAGAAGAAAACGGGTTTTCGGCAACTGCCATTGACGACACGGATAACTTCGAATCGGTTTATAGCCGAGATATCTCCGTAATCATCCTGGATATGTTCATGCCGAGACGAGATGGCGTTGAGATACTCCGCTTCCTCGCTGAAGACAGGTTCCGCGGGCACATCATTATTATCAGTGGCTTCGACTCCAGCGTGCTGCATTCCGCCATGGAACTGGCCGCCGCCCATGGGCTGAAGATACTGGGAGCCCTGTCAAAACCCATTCTGTACAACGATATCCAGGCCTTGCTGCTTAAGGGCTCCCAAGACTATACCAGTGACGATCCCACCCTGGCGGGTGAGGTTATCCTGCCCACCCGTGAAGACTTCATTATGGGCCTTGAGCGACTGGAATTTGAGCCCTACATGCAACCCCAGATCGATATCAATACGGGGCGCCTGCTAGGGGTGGAAGCACTGGTGCGATGGATACACCCTACCCTGGGCATACAAACACCCGATATCACAATCCCCATGGCGGAAAGCGAAGGCCTGATGGATGAATTGACCTATCAGGTGCTGGAAAAAACCGTTAACTGGATTAGGATCTGGAAAGATGCAGGCCTGAGTCTGCGGGCCAGCGTTAACATTTCCGCCTCAACAATTATCGACCTGTCGCTTCCCGAACTGGTTGACTCCTATCTTCGGGCAAAACAACTTCCTCCCGGACACCTGGCCCTTGAAGTCACCGAGCAGACCTTGATGGGACAACTGTCAACGTCGCTGGATATTCTCACCAGGCTCAGACTGAAAAACATCGAGTTGTCGATCGACGACTTTGGTACAGGTCACTCTTCACTGATTCAGCTTTACCGTGCACCATTCTCGGAAATCAAGATTGATCGTTCCTTCGTTTCGAAGGCGACCGAACAAAAAGAAGCCCGGGCCATCGTGGAAATGACTATTGTCCTGGCCCACAAACTAAACATGAAGACCGTCGCCGAAGGCGTCGAAGACTCGATGACCATGGATTTGCTTAAGGAACTGGGTTGTGACGTTGCCCAGGGCTTTTACATCGCCCGCCCCATGCCGCCAGAAGAACTGCTTGATTGGGAAAAGGCGCGCTCAGGCACAAGATAAAGACCTTTCCTGCTCACTTGAGCCCATAAAAAAACCACCAGCCCGGTCTCGGCCTGGTGGTTTTAACTGTGCTACGCAAATAACTGCTTGAGCCGGGTTCTCAGCCTGGCAGAGCGAGAAACAAGTTTTAGCTTCTCTTGAACTTGGCGATCACACCCTTAACGGTGTCCTGCCAGGTCTCATATTTCCAGTCTGTCATTTCACCCGCATCAAAGAAAATGCCATCACACTGTGGGCAGCGCTCCAGTTCAAGATGCTTCTGCTTTTCGTCTTTGACGGCGGCCATAACCACGTTGCAGGAAGGGCAGTTAATATCCTTCAGTGCATTAAAGGCCTTTGACTTGTGCTGTTTACCGTAGTCCATCCAATCGGCAAACCATTCCTCTTTAATCTTCTCGAGCACATCGGGCAGCGCGAATATTCCGCCGCATTCGGGGCATCGATTGATGGCGATCTTGCGGCCGTGAGTCTTTACTTCCATCTCTGGATGAAGTGGACATTTCGGACATTCCATAAACCCTAACTCCTCGGTTTTTCATTCTGGTTATCGCCGGGAGAGTGCGACAAGGCCATGGCTGGCCCTTCGCATCTTGCTCTTCCAACATTCTAGGTGCCGTGATAACACGGCGAATATAGACGGTCAAGACAGAAGCAGGACCACCCCCCAAGCACTAGGGATTATCAAGAACAATTCCGGATAAAACAAGGCTGGCCTCACCTTTTGGGGTGAGGCCAGCCTTTGGTTTCATCAAACTTCATCCAATCAGGGACTGGATTCTCTCCAACCCCTTCTCATTATGGCTGCACTCCTCCATTGACCGGATTATCCGTCCAGCCCAGCGCGTTCCAGTCCACCTGCCCGGGATTGTGACAGTCAGAACAGCCCTGGCCTCCACCAAAGCCAAGAGCCATCTCTTTTGGAGCGACTTCGTGATTCACCTGGAGGTACATCTCGGTAGGCACGAACTCATACGCACCGCTGTATGTCTGGCCGGTGTATACAGCGCCGTCCTGCAATGCCAAATCCCAGTCATACTTGGCCCAATACGGGTTTGGTCCACCCTTCAGACCAAACAGGTGGGGAACCAGCATGGTGTTGTTGTTGGCATCGGCCACCTGGTTACCAATCATTTTCTTGAACGGATAAATCATGGCGCTCGGATCTGTGTAATCCGCCGCCGGGGCAGACATTACCACCGGGGTCGACACATACTGATCATTAACATTCATAATGATTTTCTGAGTCTTTCCATTATGGAAGCGCAACTCGGGTCGCACATTCAGGCCCCAGACAAAAGTGCCTTTCTTCTTGTCATAGGTAGGTTTGCCTGTGATCGGGTCGACAGGAATCGGGTCGATATCCTGACCGGCGTCTTCCCAATACCATTCCATCTTGGTAGGTAACTTCCTCGCGATAGCCGGAACGTGACATGCCTGGCAGGCAAGTCTCGGGTGAATGGAAACAGTATCCTGCACCGTTGTTCCAGTATGAATACTGGCCCGATCACCATGGCAGTCAGCACATTGCTTCATTACGCCTTCATCCACCGAATGGAATGGCATGCCACCAATACCGTGAGACAGCATCTCACCATCAGGACCGCGCTTCACACCATGGCAGGCAACGCAATCAAGATTGGCGCCATCGGTACCCATGTGAACATCGTAGTCCCTGGTAGTCGCCACCATATCTGTTGACAAGTCACCATGCTTCACATTGTCACCACCACCGGCAGCAGCGTGACAGGCAAGGCAGTTTTCGCGGGCGGGGGACCCGGCATTGTTTGCCACGCTCTGTGCTACCAGTTGAAGATCGACCGAAGGATCGGGCAACCCAGCTGTTGTGGGTGCCTTCTTATAGGTGCCTGACTGGTCATGACAGACCAGGCAGTCTACGTTCTTCGGATTTGAGAAGTCGTATGTCGCGTCTGCCAGGCCGTAACCTGCATGGCACTGGGAACAACGTCCTTCATTTGTCGGCACGGCGATACAGAAGTTATTTATAAAGTCAGCTTTACCGTGGATATCTGCCTCATAGCCTTCAACATTAGAGGCGACGCCATTCCAGGTAAAGTGACCGGTGGTAATGAAGTCATCGCCAATCTTGCCGTGGCAATCAAGACAACTTGTAGTCCCTTCATAAGTATTGTCAGTGAAATATACTTTATGCAGGGTTTCGGGATCGCTTAACGGCGGTACCGAGGCGACACAGTCGGCCACATCAACAACGCCATCTCCATTGATATCCTCATCCGGCAGATCCGCCACGCCATTCTGGTTAGTGTCCCAGCAACTTAAACCGTCACTGCCATCTGAACCGGGGGCACCAGCAGAACCCGCAGCGCCATCTGAACCGTCACTACCGCACGCAACCAGCCCGGCAGCAAGCAACCCCACTAGCAATATTCTAAATTTTGGGAATCTTCCTAACATTGTATTTTCCATAACAAACATCCATTTCGACAGTGGAAAACAAAAAAAAGGGACGCCTGCAAATGCAGGCGTCCCATCTTGAATTCTAGGCGCATCTTTAGGGCGCATCCGTGCAGGGGCAGAAGACATCCTGTGTAAATCCTTTTACCGAGGTCCGAACTACTTCTTAGCTATGTCTAATTTAGTCCTTTCTAATTTTTAGGCGCAATCCGTACTTTCCCTAGTGCGCCACCGGGGCTTCATTGGATCGAATCCAGTTACTAAATGACTCAAACCCATCCGG
>Ga0316188_10000850_pt1 | contig 14121 bp, 9 predicted proteins | sample Phiworburrow1_MG_FD_204933 | JGI IMG/M metagenome (GOLD analysis project Ga0316188, IMG submission 204933) | Coastal sediment microbial communities from Maine, United States - Phippsburg worm burrow 1 | ecosystem: Environmental > Aquatic > Marine > Coastal > Sediment | place: USA: Maine...
CTGCTGCAGGCGCTGCCGACGCTGCGCGAGGTCGGCGGGCAACTGGTGCTGCTTGGCAGCGGCGAAAGGGTGATCGAGGAAGCCCTGCGCGATGCCGCCGCAGCGGACGGCGGCAATATCGGCGTCCGGATCGGGTATGACGAGGCGCTGGCGCACAGGATCATCGCCGGCGCCGATTCGATCGTCGTGCCGTCCCGCTTCGAACCCTGCGGTCTCACCCAGCTGTATGGATTGCGTTACGGCACGCTGCCGCTGGTACGCCGCATCGGCGGGCTCGCCGACACGGTGGTCGATGCATCCCCCGGGTCCGGTGCGCCGGATCGCGCGACGGGATTCACCTTCGATGAACCCGCCGCAGCAGCTCTGGCGCATGCCTTCAGGTGCGTCGGGACCGCCTGGCGCGACCCCGCGCTGTGGTCAGGACTGATGCAGCGCGCGATGGCGCAGGACTTTTCCTGGGAAAGCGCTGCCCGCGCCTACCTGGACCTCTATCGCACGCTGCTGTCGACGGAAGCCGCGGGCGGCGGCGGATGAGCCGCGCCGGACGCTGAGCCAGGGCGGCAGCGGCGGTCGCCCGGTGACGAATGCGCACTGCACCGCGCGTCGTCCGTGGACTCGCTGCGCGTACGTCTCGAAACGCCGGAACGCGCATGCAGCGGCACGGCACGATTTCGTTCAGCAACGCATGCGCCGTGAAGTTCGCGGTGCCGGGGACAGGGCGCGATCCGGCCAACCGGACATAATCGCCTGCCGCGCAGCGTTTTCGTCTCGCTGCCGGTTGGCGCAGCGGAAGGATCGCAGCCAGTCCTGAAAGGGTCGACACGAGGAACCGCCACATGCGCCTGCCGAATCTGCTCGACACCCGCCGCGGGCGCCTCGCGGCCTTCTTTCTGCTCTACACGACCGAGGGGATTCCGCTGGGCTTCGCCGCCACGGCGGTGGCGACGCAGCTCAGGCGACAGGATGTCGGCCCGGCCGAGATCGGCGCGTTCGTGGGGCTCCTCTACGTGCCGTGGGCCTTCAAGTGGGCCTTCGGACCCTTCATCGACGTATTCGCTTCCGACCGTCTCGGGCGGCGACGCGGCTGGATCATCCTGACTCAGGTGCTGATGGCGACCACCTTGATGTCGACCATGTTCCTGAAGCTGCCCGAGCAACTGGCGCTGTTTTCCCTGTTCCTGCTGGTGCACAACACGTTCGGCGCGATGCAGGACGTGGCGATCGATGCGCTCGCCTGCAACACGCTGGCCGAGGACGAGCGCGGCCTCGCCAATGGATTGATGTTCGCCGGGGCTTCCATCGGGCAGGCGCTGGGCGGCAGCGGCGTCCTGTTTCTGTCCGGGCTCACGGGTTTCCAGCCCACCTTCATCTTCGTCTCCGCCGCCATCCTGGCCGTGACGCTGTTCGTGGTGCTGCCGATGCGGGAGGCGGCGACCGCGCCGCGGGTGATCGTGGCCGGGGTGTCGCGAGCGCTGGCCGCGGCGCGCGAGATGCGGGGCTTCGCGGTCGAGTCGTTCCGCTCCTTCCTCGGCACGCGCGGCGCGTACCTGGGACTGGCGTTCGCCCTGCTTCCGTCGGGCGCGATGTGCCTCGGACTCGCGCTGCAGTCGAACCTCGCGGTCGAACTCGGCCTGAACGACGATCAGGTCGCCTGGCTCAACCTGTGGTCGTCGATCATCTCCGCTGCCTTCATGGTGCTGGGCGGAATGCTTTCGGACCGCTACGGGCGCCGCCGGACGCTCGCCGTATACATCGCACTCATGAGCATTCCGGTGCTCTACCTGATGGCGGTGCTGCAGCAGTACGGCTGGATCATGCCGGTCAGCCAGAGCGCCGCAAGTCGCCCGGTCCCTGCGGCGGCGCTGGTGACGGCGTTGTGGGTCGCCACCCTGGGCTATTCCGTCGCACAGGGCCTGATGTACGGCACCCGCTCTGCCATCTTCATGGATGTGACCAACCCGAAAGTCGCGGCAACCCAGTTCACGGCGTACATGGCGCTGCTGAACCTGTCGATTGCCTATTCGGCGACCTGGCAGGGCGTCGCCATCGAGGCTCTCGGCTACCCGATGACGATGGGAATCGACGCCGTGGTCGGCCTGTTGTGCCTGCTCATGCTGCCGTGGATACGGAGCGTGCGCGGCAATGCCCCCGATGGCGGCGCACCGCTCCGGGCGCGCATCAGTGCGCTTGTTCTCGGCGTCGCCTGCCTCGCGTGGTTGCCCTATCGCCTGGTCCAGGACGGAATGGGCGCCGCCGCGCCACTGTTCGAAACGCTGTTCACCGTGGTGTTCGTGGCTTCGGCACTGTTCCTGCTTGCCGGCGCGGCCGTGCTGGCCGGCGGCGCACGCGGCCTGGCGCGCATCGGCGTGTGGATGGCCCCGCTGCTGCTGCTGATCTATGCCCGCCGCTGGGCGGGCGCGCTGCCCGGCTGGTTCGGCGGCGACCTCGTCAGCCCACAGACAGTCGCCGCCGCCGCGGAGATGCTGATACGCGCCGTGCCGTTGCTGGCAGGGGCCTTGCTGCTCGCGCTCGCATTGCGACCGTGGCGCGAATTGCAGGACGCCACCGGCGGGCGCGCCGAAGACTACAGCGCGACCACCTGACCGGGGATCCGTCGGGCGAGGCGAAGGGCTGCTGGCGACCCGTAGCCAACATCACAGCGTGGCTATCGCGATCGATGCAACCTCTCTTTGCGTCCCTATGGGCGGGCGCCCCTGACGTCGCCATCGGTTCGGAATTAGAGCTGGCCAAACCGTTGGAATTCCACAGGCTCTGTGGAGACTTTCAGACCCAAGGCTGTGCTACCTGCGCTGCTTGGACGACACCCTGGTGCTGTCACCAACCGGTGGGCGGCAGCACCGCTACCGGCTGCCTCGCCGATTCAGTTCAGGGCGTGATCGGCTCGCCACCCTTGATGAGCCAGGCGTAGACGGCCCGCCGGGCCCGCGACTTATCGTCGATATTGGCGTGACCAGGCGCATTCGCCGACGTGACAAGGACAGCCGACCGGATGTGCGTCACCAGCCACTCAGCATGGTTCGGCGGTGTGACCGTGTCGTTGGGATTCGCATAGATCACGGCGGGCGTTCGAATCTCCGAGACACTGAAACCCCAGGGGAGCTCCAGCGCCCGCTCGTCGTTCACCCAGGCGGCGACACCCTGCCGCGTCTGCTCAAGCGTCGCGCTTCGCATCGGGTCGTCGTCGGCCAGCGCTGCCCGCATCTCGGCATCCAGGCGCTCGAACAAGGTGGTGCACGCCGCCTGGCTTGCGCGGACCGCCGCCGTGTACTCGCGCGTGTCACCGTCCTGGTTTCGCTGCCACTCGTCGAGCCCCATGAGGTCGAGGGGTGCGATGGCACCTGTATTGGAGACCCGGACGACGCGATCTGGGAGCCGGGCCGCCACGGCGAGAGCGTGCGGTGCACCACCTGAGTTGCCGGTGATCGAGAAGCCGTCGATGCCGAGCCTGTCGGCGATAGCTCGAACATCCTCGACGTGGTCCACGATGCGCGTCGCCGGGCCGCGACCGTCCGACTGACCGTAGCCAGGTCGGTCGTAAGTGATGAGCCGGCCGCCGAGATCCGTGACTATGGCCTCGGTCTCCGCTGCGATACCGAGCCGGCTCCCGGGGCTGCCGTGGAGCGCGAAGACCGGCACGCCATCCGCCCGTCCCCATTCGGCGAAGCACAGCCTACGGCCATCGGCGGTAGTGACAAACTGAGTCTTCTTGTCGTCCATGCCGCGCACGCTCGCACCAACGGCGGCGCCCAGCGCTGTTACCCCCAGTCCCGCCAGCCCGACGATAACCTCACGACGCTGCAAGAGACTCTCGTTCGACATGTGAACTCGAAAAATCCTAGTGAACAAAACCATCACATGCAACGTCCACCAGCAGATTCGCCGTGAATGCACGATGTCCAGTGGATCGGTCAATGCTCGACATGTCTTTTCTGGTCGGAGGGCGGTGTCTCGAACCTCCACTTCCGCCTCGGCCCAGCATCCTCGGAGCCAGCGCTGGAAGTGAATGTCGGAGTCTGGCCGAGACCGGGTTTCACCAGGGATCGCCGCAAGCTGACTTTGGCCGGCAGGGCCATCGGGCCGAAGGTCAGCTTCCTGGCGCCGCCTCGTACTAACACTGGCGGCCACAAGCCGTCCTTCACGGCGCGATCGAAATTCGCGCCTCAGCGTTCCTGCGAACGGCAGGTTTCCGGCGACGAGTCTGGATCTCTCAGTGGCTCGACCCGGCCATAAGCGGACCGTGGCGACGGACTACTACCCGGCATCCCGTCTCGTGGACGTCGGGCGGACACAAATGCGCCATGGCGAGGCTGAGTTGCGTATGCCCGGGTACCCCGACCCAGGCTACACCTCATCCGCTTCGATGCTGGGCTGGCCCCGACGCCGGCTGCGCGCGCTGGTGGCGCCGCAAGAGGGCGCGCCTGCCGCCTCGGCCGCTCCGCCCGCAGAGTGCGAGACTACGCCCATGCCCAACCCCACTGCCCAAGTCCTGCGCTCTCGCGGCGGATCACTCTGCTTCGCCGACTTCGGACCGGGCGACGGCTACCCCGTGCTCTTCATGCACCAGAGTCCCGGTTGTCGGCTGTCCATGCGGTTCCCGGGTCAGGTGGCGGCTCTGGGCGGTCGCCTCATCTCGTATGACCGGCCAGGGTGCGGGCGGTCAACTCGGAGGCACGGCCGGTCGGTGGCCGATTGCGTGCCGGATGTGGAGGGCGTTATCGACGCCCTCGGCCTCGCGGACCTGGCCGTCGTCGGGTATTCGGGCGGTGCACCGCACGCGCTCGCGGTAGCGGCTGGCCTCGCCGGTCGCGTTTCGCGTGTCGCCATATACGGCGCGATTGCGCCACTCGATCAGCTCGGCCTCGCCGAATGGTCGAAGGAGCAGGGCGCCGACATGCACGACTTCGTTGCCGCGGTGATCGCGGGCGAGGAGGCAGTGACGCCGATGCTGGTGAAGGAGGACGCGGAGGCACGCGCGGCCGCGGCCCCGGATGATCCGGTCGGGGCCATCATCCTCGAATCGACACGGAAGGGCGCGGGCGGCTGGATCGATGACGAGCTCGCCTGGGCCATCCCGTGGGGCTTCGATGTTCGGGACGTCGTCGCACCGACGTGGATCTGGTCGAACCCGAACGACACGGTCACCCCGCCCAACCACGCGGCGTGGCTGGCCAGGACGATCCCGAACGCTTTTCTCAGAACGTCAGTGAACGCGCTCGGCCACGCAGCCGTCGCGGACCCGGAGGCGGCCCGAGCCGAGCTCTACTCGTGGCTCATCGGCAATGCTGATGTCACATGAGTATCAGGACGGTACTCCGTGGCGGCGGCCAGCCGTTCACACATCCACTGCTCCGGACCGCACCGTGGTCCCGACTCCGACAAGGGGCACGCAGGGTGTGATTACCTCGCCGGCTTGGGCAAGCCCATGCGTTCCACGATTTCCTGGAAGTGCGCGCTGCCCACCAGTTCCGGGCTGAATCCGGGCATGATGGCCGCGTAAACCATGTTCGGCGTGCGGTCCGTGAACGCTTTCTCGTACCAGCCGAGCGCTTCGTCGACTTCGCCCAGGGCTCCGTGAACAGTGGCAAACGCCGCCGGGTCGACGTACTGCTTGCGTGCCAGCGCATGGAGCTGTTCGAGCTTGCCGCGCGCACGCGTCGCGTCCCCGCACAGCGCATAGACAGCACCCAGCCAGGACCAGCACAGCGGCGCGACGCCCCCTGCAATGCGGGTCTCGCCGATCTCGGCCTGTGCCAGCGCTTCCTCGCAGAGCCCCTGCAGCGCGAGGGCACGCGCGAGCTTGATGTAGCCCCAGGTCCAGTTGGGATCGATGTCGATCGCACGCCGGAACTCAGCCGCCGCCTCGGCGTTCTGGCCCTGCACCAGCGCCGCAATGCCCAGGTTGTGAACGGGGCCGGTCGAGAGCGGGTCGAGCCGCGCTGCTTCGCGCGTCCAGACGAGGCTCTGGTCGACATGCCCGATCAGGAGCAGGTAATAGCCGTATGCCTCGATGGCCGCCTGGCTGCCGGGGTTGAGTTCGAGCGCGCGCCGGAACGCGACCTCGGCGCCCGACCAGTCCCACTCGAAGTAGAGCCGGATCGCGCCCAGCGCCGCGTGCGCCTCGGCCAACTCGGGGTCCAGTTCGAGCGCGCGCGTCACCGCGGCCCGGGCTTTGCCCACCGCCTCGGCGCGACCCTGCGCGCGCAGATAGGCCTGCACGGTGTAGGCCTCGGCCAGGCCGGCGTGGGCCATCGCGTAGTCGGGTGCCCGCTCGATGGCCTGCTGGAAGCAGGCGATGCCCTTGTCCATCTCCTGCTGGTTGCCCACCATGAAGCTGCGCCCCTTGAGGTACAGGCGGTAGGCCTCGGGGTCGGTGGTCGCGGCATGGGCGAGCTTGCCCTTGTCGGCTCCGCTCAGGCGGCGGCTCAGCGCGGTGGCGATCGTGGTCGCGATGTCGCCCTCGACCTGCAGCATGTCGTCCGATGACCGGCTGTACCGGTCGCCCCACAGCTGCGTGTCGTCGCGGATGCTCATCAGCTCGGCAGAGATCGCGAGGGTCTGCCCGCGTTGACCCAGGCTGCCGACGACGAGGGCATCGACGCCCAGCTTGCGGCCGATCTGCTTGGGCGACATCTTCTTGCCCTTGAAGGCGAAGGCGGACGTGCGCGAGATGACACGCAGCACGTCGACGCTGGAGAGCCGGTTGATCAGGCTTTCCGTGATGCCGTCGCACAGGTACTCGATCGAGTCGTCGCTGGTGGCGTTGCGAAACGGCAGCACGGCCAGCAGCACCGGCCGGACCGGCGCGCTGGCAGCCGCCGCCGGCCCCGACGGCGCTTCGGCCCGGGGTGGCTTCGGCAGGGACGCGTGCCCGGGCGCGCCGACCGCCGCTGTCAAGGCATAGACCTGCACCGGCTTGGCAATGTTCTTCAGTTCGTGGACACCGAGGTCGGCGAATCGCAGCTCCAGCTTGCCCTCGACCTCGTCCTTCACCTTGCCCGAGACGCAGATGGACCCCGGCTGTGTGAGGTTCTCCAGGCGCGCCGCGATGTTGATCCCGTCGCCGTAGATGCGCGCCTCGTCGTAGATCACCTCGCCCAGGTTGATGCCGATGCGGAACTGCATGCGGCGATGCTCGTCCACGCCGTCGTTGCGCTGCGCCATGTGATGCTGGATGCGCGAGGCACACTCGACCGCGGAGACAGCGCTCTGGAATTCGGCCAGGATGCCGTCACCGGCGGTGTCGATGATGCGACCACCGAACTCGGCCACCAGCGGCAGCACCACGGCCTGGTGGCCCTTGAGCGCACGCACGGTGGCGACATCGTCTTCGCCCATCAGCCGCGAATAGCCGGCAATGTCGGCGGCCAGGACGGCGACGAGGCGGCGCGGAATTCTGTCGGCACTCATTTGTGGCTCCACTCGCATGGGTCTGCGACCGATGCCGGCGAGTATCGCGCCTGGAGCGCAGGACGCAGGAACGGCACGCGACGATCGCTGCATCGGCGACGGGCCTGAGGCGAACGGTTCAGCACGGTCGCCGCGCTCTGGCCAAATTCGCCGGCCCCCCGAGGCGGTGGCTGCGTTTGCAGCCCCAGGTGGGCAAAGATCTTCTTGATGACCGGGGTCTGCTGGATGGCGGCTCAGTTGCTGAGCCGCCGGTAAGCCGCCCGTCGCCAACGTCGGCTGTTGGCCGCCTGCCGTCAAGCGACAGGTTGTGGGCCGACGTGCTGCCACGCACGCCGACCTGCTTGATAACCCAAGCTACTTCTTGGGTGGCGACGCCGGGGCCGGGGCTGGGGCTGGTGTCGCGGCCGGCGCGTCTGCATTCCAAGTATCGCGGATGTACAGCCACTTTCCGTCCTTCTTGCGCGAAACGGAGAGAAACTTCCCGGTCTCGATGACAGCGCCCTTCATCGTTACCTTGTACGTACCGGATTCCCAGCCCATGTTGCCCGAGACGCCGACTTCGGTCGGGTAATTGATCACAAAGGTCACGCCGGCTGACTTTGAGTCGGCGACGTCCTTGGTAAAGAACGTCAAGATCGCGGCCCGACCCCGAACGCCGGGAGATCCGGGAGGCAGCAGCAGGGCATCCTCGGCATACTGCGCGGCGACGCCCTTGGCGTCGGCACTGTTGTAAGCCCTTTCCCAAGCGATCGTCTGCGCGCGAATGGCATCTTCGTCGGCGTTCTTCGAGGCGGCTTGCACCGTTGTCGAAAGAGCGCTCAGACATAGAACTGTTGCGACGGCCGGCCAGAACCTGCAGATCAGTCGATCCATTTTGCTGTTCTCCCCTTCGTGATGAACCAGCGCCGCACACGAGCGCAAGAAGTCCGCTTTGTAGCCGACTTGCTCGCCGATGGCTAGGTCCGCAGTTGGCCGGAAGCAGCCGTTCCACGAGCAACTGATACAGCATCCGTTCCTGGGTTGAAGCGCGTGCCTTGCTGACTCGGGATCCGTTGCCGGGGCCCGGGATTCCGTATTCGACGCGCAGCGGAGAGCAGCGCTATCGTCATCGGCGCAGTGAGCGTAGCCTCGCTGTCCAGCGCGTGCGTGAGCGCGACAGACAGGCCAGATGCGCTGAGTCAGATGCGCTGAAAGTGAACACGCCTTGCCGCGTTTGCACCGCGAAATCGGGCCACCCATGTCTAGACAAACGTCGCTTCTGCTCAACGTGGCGCACGCCCTGGATCACCTGTGCCTGCTGATCTTCGCGGCGGCAGTGGCGAGAATCAGCGTCGATTTCGGATTCGACCGGTGGGAGGACCTGATGCCGTTCGGGGTCGGCATGTTCTTCCTGTTCGGCCTCGGGTCCCTTCCAGCCGGCCGCCTTGGCGACCTGTGGGGACGACGGCAGATGATGCTTGTGTTCTTCTTCGGACTCGGCGCATCGGCTCTGCTGGCCGCGGTGACCCAGGGCCCGTGGCAACTGGCCGCCGCGCTGGTCCTGATGGGCGTCTTCGCCTCGATCTATCACCCGGTCGGCATTCCGATGCTGGTCCAGTCGGCGCGCAATCCAGGGGCCACCATCGGGATCAACGGCCTGGCGGGCAACCTTGGCGTCGCCGGCGCCGCGATCCTGACCGGCTTCCTGGTCGAGTCGTTCGGGTGGCGCGCCGCCTTCATCGTTCCCGGACTGATCAGCCTGGCGTGCGGCATCGCGTTTGCGCGCGCGACGCCGCACGAAACGGAGGCGCCGGCGAAGCGCACGCAGAAGGCCGCAGTCGAGTTGACCCCTGCGATGCTCGTCCGGGTCTTCCTGGTCATGACGACCGCGGCCATCACGGGCAGCCTGCTGTTCAACTTCACGACCAACGGCAACGGCCAGCTGCTCGCGGAGCGCCTGCGCGGACTGGTCGAAAACCCGGCCGTCCTGGGATCCCTGCTCGCCCTCGTCTATGCCATTGCCTCGTTCGCCCAGGTGATCGTCGGCCACCTGATCGACAGGATGTCGCTCAAGCGCCTGTATCTCGCGATCGCGGCCGCGCAGGTCCCCGTCCTGCTGCTCGCCGCGCACACGAGCGGCTGGGCCTTCTATGCGCTGCTCATGCTGGCGATGGTCCTCATCTTCGGCGCGATTCCGTTCACCGACGCGATGATCGTTCGCTTTGTCGACGATCGCATGCGCTCGCGCGTGGCAGGGATGCGCCTTGCCGTCTCGTTCGGCGTCAGCTCGATCGCGGTCTGGCTGCTCGGGCCGGTGGTGAAATCCGCAGGATTTTCGACCCTGCTGATCGCAATGGCGTGCATCGCCGTCTGCACGACGGCCGCGATCGGTTTCCTGCCTGGAGACAGGCGGCACGTCCCGACAGGTGCGCAACCGACCTGACCGGCGCCTCCGCGCAACTCCGCCGCGGCGTTAAGGACTTGCCCATTCCTACATTGAGGTCATTCCGCCACGGTTGACGGGTCCGTGACCGGCGAATGATCGGCGTCCGCGGCGCGGCCGTCCGCGCGGGCGGTATCCGTCGCGCGAACCGGCCCGTTAACGGTAACCACACCGCGATTCCGCCGCGTCGTCGCGGCGCGATTGTCCGGATTCGGTTCGTTTCCTAGTGTGCGGCCGGCCCCCTTCGCCAGTAGGCGATGGCCCGACCCCTCCAACCAGCACAAAGGAAACTCCATGGCCAGCACATCCCGCAACAAGAATGGAGTAGCCATGCGACACTGCGTGGTCCACCCCATGTTCATCGCCGCCTCGGCCGCCGCCCTTCTCCTCGCCGCCTGCGGTGGCAGCGAGGGCGGTAGCGCGGCCTCCTCCACCGCCGACCTCGACGCTTCCGCGCAGGCCAGGAGGCCGATCGCGATCCGGCCCGGCAGCGACGTGATCGCGTTCTGGAGCCAGATCGCCGGCAACACGGTCAATGCCGCGCCAGCCGCAACGGATTCGACCCCTGAGGAGCGACGTCCGATCTACAACGTCGACCTGGCGACGGTCCACGTGGCGATGTTCGACGCCGTCAACGCCATCGACGGTTCGTACAAGCGCTTCGCGGCGCAGCCGAAGACCGACACCGAGGGCGCTTCCCTCGACGCCGCGGCGGCCGCCGCCGCGTATCACACACTCAAGGGGCTGTTCCCCAATCGCTCAGTGCAGTACCAGCAAGCCTACGACGATTACGTAGCCGGCTTGCCGGACAGCGACGCGAGACAGCGCGGGCTGCAGATCGGCCAGGAGGTCGCTGCGCAGATCGTCGCGTTGCGCGCCAATGACGGCCGTTTTACGCCGGTGACCTACACGCCGACCAGCCTTCCCGGACGCTTCCGCGGGACCAATCCGGTCAATACCTTCCTGCCCTACGTGCGCCCGTTCACGATGCAGAGCGCCTCGCAGTTCCGCGCCGACGGGCCGCCGCCGATCACCAGCGTCGAATACGCGGAGGATTTCAACGAAACCAAGGCGCTGGGCGCCGCCGGCAGCAGTGTGCGCACGGCCGAGCAGACCGAGATCGCCCGCTTCCATACCGAAGCACCCCCGCGGTTCTGGGCGCGCAACCTGCGCATCTTCGCCACCTCCGATCGCAGCGTCGCGGAGAACGCCCGCACCATGGCCGTGTTGTGGACCTCGCAGGCGGACGGACTGATCGCCTGCTTCGAGTCGAAGTACCACTTCGACTTCTGGCGCCCGACGAGCGCGATCCAGCTTGCCGACACCGACGGCAACGCCGCGACCGCTCCCGATCCGACGTGGACACCCGTCGTGCCGACTCCCAACCACCCCGAGTACCCCGCCGCGCACGGCTGCGGGACCGGGGGAGTGGCTGAAGCGCTGGAGCAGGTCTTCGGCACCAAGAAGCTGTCCTTCGACTTCACCAGCACGGTCACCGGAACCACCCATCACTTCGAGTCGACGGATGACCTCGTCAAGGAAGTCCAGCTTGCGCGAATTGCCGGCGGCATGCACTTCCGCACATCCACCGTGCACGGGGGGGTATTGGGCTCGAAGGTCAGCAGGTGGATCGTCAAGAATCACTTCCAGCCGCTAAAGCCCGGGGCCAAGTAAGGCCGATCACTGGATCGTTCCGGCACCGCGCTCCCCCATCCGCGTGACGGCCGGGGCCGCCTCCGAGGCGGCCCCGGCGCCCGCAGGGGCGATCGCCTGTTTTCGCGCCGCCGCTCAAAATGGTTGACGAGCGGGCCGGCGCGGAACAATCTGCCGCCAACACACATAGGCGCCTGGAGCCGTCGAGGATGCCCGACCGAAACTCTGCCGGCGCTGATGTCCGACGGTGGTCGGAGGCCGCGCGCAGCTGGCTCGCCGCGCGCCAGCGAGTGCTGCTGCCGGTATCGCTCGTGATCCTGCTTCTCTCGAGCGAGCTGCTGTTTCAGCCCGGCCTATTCGACTTCTGGTCGCCGGTCGACGTGCTTCTGGCCTGGCTGGAGTACCTGGCCGAGCTGAGCAGCATCGGGGCGGCGATGGTCATCGCCTACTGGCTCGTCGACGACCTGATCGGGCGCTGGCCGCCGGCGGGCCGCGGGCGCCTCCTCTGGATGGCCCTCGCCTTCCTCGCCGTGGCTTTCGGCAGCCTGTCGGCGATCACGATGGCGACGACCGGAGCGGCAACGCCGCCGCCTGCGGAGCTGACATTCACGCAGTCCATGCGCTGGGCCCTGATCGGCACCTTCCTCGTCTTCATGGACACGCTTTGGCAGAAGGCACGGCGCGCGGATTCGGAGGCGGCCGCCCTCACCTCCGGCGGCGCCATGCTCGCGCGAGAAGAGCGCGAACTGCAGCTGCGCCTGCTGCAGGCGCAGATCGAGCCGCATTTCCTGTTCAACACGCTCGCCAATGTCCGCCGGCTGTACCGACTGCATCCCGACCAGGGTGCCCAGATGATGGACAGCCTGAAGCGCTACCTGCAGGCGGCGCTGCCGAGCGTGCGGCGCGCCGATGCGACGCTCGCTGACGAGCTCGAACTGGTGCGGAGCTATCTCGAGCTGTTGCGCATGCGGATGGCTGATCGCCTCGCCTACACAGTCACCACGGACGCCGACCTGGCCGCCCTCCCGTTCCCGCCAATGATCGTCGTCACGCTCGTCGAAAACGCGATCAAGCACGGGCTGGAACCGTCGGAGCATGGCGGTCGCGTTGACGTCCGTGCGCGACGAATCGGCGCGATGCTGGAAGTCAGCGTGCGCGACGACGGCGTCGGCCTCAACGCGCAGTCGACGCACGGGTCGGGCGTCGGGCTGGCGAACGTGCGCCGCCAGCTGGTCGGTCGCTACGGCCCGGCAGCCCGCCTGCGGCTCGAACCGCAGGCGCAGGGATTCCGCGCCGCAGTCGAAGTCCCGCTCACGGCCGATCACGTTCCCGCAGTCCTCACCCCCGCGTGAGCATGCCCGCGATTCTCAGGACCCCACTGGCAGCGATCGAGCGGGCACTGCGCAGTGCCGCGCCGGCGCCAAACCCGTCGCGCCTGAAGGCGTGGCGGACGGTGCAGCTGGCGGTGGCGGTCGCCGGCACCATGGCGCTCATCCAGCTGAGCAGCATCTTCGCCGGCGTCCCCGACATGGCGCCGAGCGATCGCTGGGAAATCGTGATCGGGTCAATCGGCGGGCACTTTGCCGCCGTAGCAGCGCAACTCGCCATTCTTCATCTGGCGGTTCTCCCGCAGGCGGCACCGCCGGCGCTGCGCTGGCTGCGGTTCGGTTGCATGGTGTCGGCCGCAACTCTCATCAATACTGCACCGCCGCTGATGAACATCGACACCGCGTCGGTCCGCATCGGAATCGTGGAGTCGACGACGACCGTCGCGCTCTTCAGCATGTTCAATGCATTGCTGACAGCGACCTTCCTCGTGTATCAGCAAAGCGGACAGGCCAGAGGCGAAGAAGCATCCCGGCGGCTGCAGCAGCTGCAGCAGGAACAGCGCGCTGCCCGGCGGCGGCTCGTCGAGGCACAGCTTCAGGCAATGCAGGCGCGCGTCGATCCGCAGATGTTCTTCGACGTCCTCGACGCGGTGCAGCGCCTCTACGCGACCGATGCGTCGCGTGCCGAAGCAATGCTCGACGAACTCGTCGTGTTCCTGAGGGCCGCCCTGCCGCGCCTGCGCAGCGCTTCCTCTACGCTGGCGCAGGAATTCGAGCTCGCGGCTTCGTACTTCCGCCTGCGGACCCTGCGCGGCATCGCTCCGGCGGCCGTGCACATCGCCCTGCCCGATGGGCTTGCCTCGCACGCGTTCCCCGCCGGCGTGATCCTCCCTCTGGTGTCCGATACGCAGAGCGGTGTCATCGAAGTGGACGCCCGGCGCGGCGTCGGCGGGCATGACATCACCGTTTCGCTGCGCTTCCGCCGCGCACCCGCCACGCGGGCGCTCGAGCAGGCGCGCGAGACGCTTACAGCGCTGTACGGCTCGACCGCCACGCTCGAGTGCCGCGAGACCGTCCCTGACGCGAACATCGAGACCCGCATCACCCTCGCCCATGACACACCCTGACCCAAGCGGCGAAGGCCCGACCGCGATCGTGGCCGAGGACGAGCCGATGCTGGCGGACGGGCTCGTCGAGAATCTCGCCGCGCTCTGGCCGCGGCTGAACGTCGTCGCCCGGGCCACCGATGGCGTCGCCGCGCTGCACGCGATCGAGCAGCACGCGCCGACG
>Ga0316188_10000851_pt1 | contig 14115 bp, 14 predicted proteins | sample Phiworburrow1_MG_FD_204933 | JGI IMG/M metagenome (GOLD analysis project Ga0316188, IMG submission 204933) | Coastal sediment microbial communities from Maine, United States - Phippsburg worm burrow 1 | ecosystem: Environmental > Aquatic > Marine > Coastal > Sediment | place: USA: Maine...
AGGGCAGCGCAAGCGCTGCGCGCTGGCCCGCCTGCTGCTTACCGAGAACGAACTCTGGCTGCTGGACGAGCCTTACTCCAACCTCGACCAGGAGGGCGTCGACCTGGTGGACGGCATGCTCGACCGTCACCTGGAGGCCGGAGGCGGTTGCATCCTGGCCACGCACGGCGCACACCGTCCGGCGTGGCCCGGCACCGAGGATCTTTTCCTTGTTTCGGGAGCCGACGAGTGAACCCGGAGTACACGGCAGGCAGCCTGTCCGGGGCCTTTGCCGCCCTGGTTCGTCGTGACCTGCTGCTGGCCTTCCGGCGCCGCACCGAACTGTTGTTCCCGGTGATCTTCCTGCTCGTGGTCATCAGCCTGTTCCCCCTGGGCATCGGTCCGAGCCCGCAGTTGCTGGCGCGGATCGCGCCGGGTGTGATCTGGATCGCCGCCCTGCTGGCCACGGTCATTTCCCTCGATGCCCTGTTTCGCTCCGATTTCGAAGACGGCACGCTGGAGCAGTTCGTGATCAGCGGCCATCCGCTGACCCTGATCGCCCTGGCCAAGATCGCCACCCACTGGCTGGTGGCGGGCCTGCCCATCGTCCTGCTGTCGCCGCTATTGGCGCTGTGGATGAACCTGCCGCTGGAATCGCTGTCTGTGATGGTGGTGACGTTGGCGCTGGGCACACCCATACTGAGTCTGATCGGCTCGATCGGGGTGGGTCTGACGATCAGCCTGAAACGCGGCGGACAGTTACTCTCGCTGCTGGTATTTCCGCTTTACGTCCCCATTTTGATCATCGCGACCGCGGCGGTGATGGCGGCCTCGGACGGCCTGCCCTATGTGCAGTTTCTGGGCCTGCTGATCGCCGGCCTGATAACATCGGTAACCCTCGCGCCCTTCGCGGCGGCCGCGGCGTTGAAAATTAGCCTGTCATGAACACAAATATTGCAGTCAAGGACAAACCCCGGAAGAACGCCCTCGTGATGTTCATTCACAAGATGGGCTCCCCGCCGTGGTTCTACGATTTCACCGGCAAACTCATTCCCTGGATTTGGCTGATCTTCGGTGTGTTGACCGCCTGGGGTCTCTACCTCGGACTGGTCAAAGCACCCGCCGACTACCTGCAGGGCGAGAGTTTCCGCATCATGTACATCCACGTGCCCAGCGCCTGGATGTCGATGCTGATCTACACCTCGATGGCCGTGATGGGCTTCATCGCCCTGGTTTGGCGGGTCCGGATGATGGAAATCCTGGCCATGAGCAGTGCGCCGGTGGGCGCCGCTTTCACGCTGGTGGCGCTGGTCACGGGTTCGCTGTGGGGCCGGCCGACCTGGGGCACCTACTGGGTCTGGGATGCGCGCCTGACCAGCGAACTGGTGCTGCTGTTCCTCTACCTGGGCGTGATGGGCCTGTACAGCGCGATCGACGAACCGCGCAAAGCGGCCCGGGCCGCCTGCCTGCTGGCGCTGGTCGGAGCGGTCAACCTGCCGATCATCCATTACTCGGTGAAATGGTGGAACACCCTGCACCAGGGCAGCAGCATCAGCCTCACTGGCGGCAGCAACATCGATCCGAGCATGCTGTGGCCGCTGCTGATCATGGCCATCGCCGTAAAGTTTTACTACGCCGCCAACCTGCTCACGCGCGCCCGCGTGCGTCTGCTGGAACAGGACCTGCGCAAAGGCTGGGTGCAAAACCTGGTCCGGGAGCGAAGCAAGTGAGCCATACCCCTTTCATCTGGGCCGCCTATATGGTCGGCACGATTGTTTTTCTGTGGTGCGCCCTGGCGCCCCTGGCGCGGAAAAAGTCCGCCCTCAGGGACATCCGGCGCCTGATCCAACTCGAGGAGAGTTCCGGTGACTCCAACCCGTAAAAGAAGACTGATTGCCCTGCTGCTGATCCTGGCCGGTGTCGGCGTCGCCAGCACCGTCGCGTTTTATTCGCTGCAGGAAAATATGCTGTACTTCCAGAGCCCCAGCGACCTCTCCATGCAACCGATTCCGCCCGGCAGGCAGTTCCGCCTGGGCGGCCTGGTCAAGCCCGGTACCGTAACCCGTGCCCAGGATGGGCTGGCGACGCGTTTTGTCGTGACCGACGGCCCCAAGGATGTCACTGTCGAGTACGTAGGCATCCTGCCGGACCTGTTCCGTGAAGGCCAGGGCGTGATCGCCCGCGGCGCGCTGGATGGTTCCGGCCTGTTTGCGGCCTCCGAGGTGCTGGCCAAGCACGATGAGAATTACATGCCGCCGGAAGTGGCCGATGCGCTCGAAAAATCCGGCCACGTCTCACCCACGGCTGACGGCGGCTAGGTGCACAACACATGATTGGTGAACTCGGACAAATTACACTGCTGGGCGCGCTGCTGATCTCGCTGGCCCTCGGCATCCTGCCGCTCATCGGGGCCTCGACCGGCAACCGGAAACTGATGAACGTCGCCACCACCGCCACCATCGCGCAGTTCATGCTGGTGGCCGGCGCCTTCGCGATGTTGACCTGGGCCTTCGTGGTGCAGGACTTCTCGGTGGAATACGTGGCCCTGAACAGCAACTCGCAGCTGCCCATGAAGTACCGCTTCTCGGCGGTCTGGGGTTCGCACGAGGGCTCGCTGCTGCTGTGGGAGTTCGTCCTGTGCCTGTGGACCCTTGCCGTCGCGCTGTTCAGCGCGCGTCTGCCCGAGGACTTCCGCGCCCGCGTGCTGGCCGTGCTGGGCTGGGTTTCCTGCGGCTTCCTGCTGTTCGTGATTTTCACCTCAAATCCCTTCAGCCGCATCCTGCCGGCAGCCATCGACGGCCGGGACTTGAATCCGCTGCTGCAGGACCCGGGCCTGATCATTCACCCCCCTATGCTCTACATGGGTTACGTGGGGTTCGCTGTGGCTTTTGCATTCGCCGTCGCGGCCCTGCTCGGCCAACAGGTGGATCGAGACTGGGTGCGCTGGTCACGGCCCTGGACGCACGTGGCCTGGGCCTTCCTGACATTGGGCATCGCCCTGGGCAGTTGGTGGGCGTACTACGAACTGGGCTGGGGCGGTTGGTGGTTCTGGGACCCGGTAGAAAACGCGTCCTTCATGCCCTGGCTGGTCGGCACCGCGCTGATCCACTCGCAAGCCGTCACGGAGAAACGCGGGGCCTTCCGCAACTGGACCCTGATCCTGGCCATCACCGCATTCTCGCTGTGCCTGCTGGGTACATTCCTGGTGCGTTCCGGCGTGCTCACCTCGGTACACGCCTTCGCCTCGGACCCCACCCGCGGCGTGTTCATCCTGACTTACCTGGTCGTGGTGGTCGGCGGATCGCTCCTGCTGTTCGCTATTCGCGCCCCGGGCATGATCCAGGGTGGGACGTTCTCGGGTGTATCGCGTGAAACCCTGCTGCTGATCAACAACCTGCTGCTGACGGTGATGGCCGCGATGGTGTTGACCGGGACGCTCTACCCCTTGTTGCTCGACGCCCTCGAGGCGGGCAAGATTTCGGTTGGGCCACCCTACTTCGGCACCCTGTTCGGGCTGTTGCTGATACCCATCGCCGCCCTGCTGCCGCTGGGATTCCATACCCGCTGGCAGCAAGACAGTCTGCAACGGATCCTGCGAGAGCTTTGGCTGCCGGCGCTGTTCGCGCTGGCCGGCGCGATTGTCACGGCCGTCTGGCTGCCGACCGCGGGCGGCTGGGGCATCGCCGGCGCTGCCGGGGCGCTGTGGATCATCGTCGCCAGCATTCGTCACTACGTGAACCGCATACGCAGCATGAAGGGTCGCTTTCCTTCACGCAGCGAAACCGGCATGACCCTGGCGCATCTCGGTGTCGGCCTGTTCCTGGTCGGCGCGTCGCTGACCAATCCGGTCAGCTCAGAAAAACACCTGCGCATGGAACCCGGCGATTCGTTCGACCTGGCCGGCTATACCTTCCAGTTCGAAGGCACGCGTGGAATACGTGGCCCCAACTTCGTGGCCGACGAAGGCACCTTCATCGTGACCCGGGAGGGTGAAGCGGTAACGACCCTGCACCCGCAGAAACGCCGTTACAGCAACAACCAGGTCATGACCGAGGCGGCGCTGGACCCCGGCCTGACCCGTGACCTCTACGTATCGCTCGGCGAACCGCTCGACAACCAGGGCGGGGCCTGGGCCATCCGCATCTATCACAAGCCGTTCATCCGCTTCATTTGGCTGGGCGCGCTGATGATGATGGCAGGCGGCTTCCTGGCTGCAAGCGACCGGCGCTACCGGCGCAAGGTCGAGGCCACGGACGCCCGTATGGAAGCTGCCGTGAGTGAGCGCCTGGTGGAGTCACCCGCATGATCGGCCGTTTGATACCCATCGCGGTATTCCTCCTGCTGGGCGTGTTGCTGGCGGTCGGCCTGAAAATCGCCGACAAGAAGACCGATATACCCTCGCCGCTGGTGGGCCGGCCCATGCCGGCATTCTCGCTGCCGCTGCTCGGGCAGGAGGAGACCATCATCAACAGCAAGGACCTGATCGGCAAGCCGTTCCTGGTCAACTTCTGGGCCAGTTGGTGCGTCACCTGCCGGGTCGAGCACCCGGTCATCGAAGAACTGGCGGCTTCCGGGGCCCTGCCGATCATCGGCCTCAACTTCCGCGATGAAACGCAGGATGCCCAGGCCTGGCTACGGCGCTTCGGCAATCCCTACACCATGACCGTAGCCGACTACAGCGGTCGGACCTCCATCGATTTCGGCGTATATGCCGCACCGGAGTCTTTCCTGGTCGACGAGAAAGGGATCATCGTCTACAAACAGCTTGGCGCCATGACCCCCGAGGTCATCGAGCAGGAAATTCTTCCTCGAATCGGCAAGCAAGGGAGCGCGGCGCGCTGATGTACTCCAAGATTAGATTTATGACCCTACTGTTGCTGCTGGCGGCCCCGCTGCTTGCGCAGGAACCGCTGGTGTTCAAGGACGATGCGCAGGAGATGCGCTTCAACGACCTGACGCTGGAATTGCGCTGCCTGGTATGCCAGAACCAGAACCTGGCCGATTCCGATGCGCCGCTGGCGCAGGACCTACGCCAGGAAATTTACGAGATGATGATGGCCGGCCAGACCAACGACCAGATCAAGACCTTTATGGTCGATCGCTACGGCGACTTCGTGCTGTACCGGCCGCCGATGCAAAGCAATACGCTGGCCCTCTGGATCCTGCCGATTTTCCTGCTGTTCGGCGGAGCGGTGGTGGTGTTCTTCGTCATACGCAGCCGTAACCGCAAACTCGCCGCGCAGCAACAGGGAGATTTGAGCTGATGTTCTGGATCATCGCGGCCGTCGCGCTGTTCGTCGCGGCCCTCGTTACGTTCATGCCGCTGCTGCGCGGCAAGACCTTCTGGCAGCCCGCGGCGCTCGCCCTGATGTTCCTGTTGCCGGCGGCCGGCCTGTGGCTTTACACCGGAGTGGGCACACCGCAGGCCATCGACCTGCCGGTCGCGACCGCGACCCACCCCGGGGCCGCCAACGCAGCCGGCGACGCCGATATCGACACGATGATCAACGGGCTGCGTGACAAGCTGACAGAGTCACCGGAAGATCTCGACGGCTGGCTGCTGCTCGCCCGCACGCTGAAAACCACGCAGCGCTATTCCGAAGCGCTGGACGCACTGCTGGTCGCGCGCCGCATCGCTCCCGATAACCCGGCGGTCATGGTGGAACTGGCCGAAGCACGTATCTTCGCCTCCAATGATGGCCAGATAGACGCCGATTCCATCGCGATGCTGCAGCGCGCCGTGGAGCTGGACCCGGCGCAGCAGAAAGGCCTGTGGCTGCTGGGTATTGCCGCGGCCCAGGCCGGCAACCTGGAAGGCGCCGTCAGCCAGTGGGAAACCCTGCTGGCGCAACTGGAGCCGGGCAGCCCGGTGGCACAGTCCGTGCAGACACAGATCAACGAGGCCAATACGCGCCTCGGAAGGCCCACGGCCGAGGCAGTAATACCAATGGCCGCGGCAGCGCCAGCCCAGCCGGTGGCACAGGAAACCGTCCCTCCCGAACCGGCCGCTGACGGCAGCTGGCGCGGCACGCCCGTGCGGATCGCAGCCGGCGAAGCGGCACGCAACAAGATCCCCACCGGCGCGGTCCTGTTTGTCGTGATCCGCTCCCCCGGCCCCGCGGTCGGCCCGCCGCTCGGCGTGCGGCGCGTGATCGACCCGATCCTGCCGCTCGACATCACGATCAGCGACCAGGACAGCATGCTGGCCGAGCGCAAGATTTCACTGGAGTCGGAGGTGAGGCTGCAGGCACGCATTTCCCTGTCCGGCGCACCCGCAGCCGCGAGCGGCGACTGGCAGAGCGCTGCCGTGACCGTGCCCCTGAGCGCGACCGATACCGTGGAGTTGATCGTCGATCAGCAGGTAGAATGACGCTCCGCCACTTGGAGAGCGTCATGAAAAAATTCTGCTTAAACACCCGCTTTGGCCAGGGCCTGCCTTTCCTCGCGCTGATCCTGGCCGGCAGCCTCGCGGCCCAGGACAAGCCGGTCGAGTACGTGCCGACCCAACTGTCCGACACCGTCACCATGATCAAGGGCCAGGGCGGTAACATCGCCATGTCGGCCGGTGCGGACGGTGTCTTCATCATCGACGATCAGCTGAAGCCGCTCACCGACCAGTTGCTGGCGGCCATCCGCAAGATCGACGACCGGTCCGTGCGTTTCGTGATCAACACCCACTACCATGGCGATCACGTCGGCGGCAACGAAACCCTCGGCAAGACCGGCAGCGTCATCATCGCGCACGACAATATTCGCCGGCGCATGAGCACCGACCAGTTCAACAACTTCTTCAACGATACAACGCCGGCCTACCCGCCCGAGTCACTGCCCGTGGTGACCTTCAACGACCGCGTGACCCTGCACCTTAATGGTGAGTCGGTCACCGTTCACCACGTGCCGCGCGGCCACACCGACGGCGACAGCATCGTGCACTTCCCGGTCAGCAACGTCGTTCACATGGGCGACATTTACTTCAACGGACTCTATCCCTACATCGACCTCGATGGCGGCGGCAGCATCCAGGGCATGATCGGTGCAGTCGAACTCGGCCTCGAACTGGCGGACGAGCAGACCAAAATCATTCCCGGTCACGGCCCGCTGAGCAACCGGGCCGAATTGCAGCTCTACCACGACTTCCTGGTGAAAGCCCGCGCCAACGTGCAGGCGCTGGTCGATAAGGGCCTCGATCTGCAGCAGGCCATCGCCGCCAAGCCCACCGCCGAGTGGGATGCGACCCTCGGCGGCATATGGATCACGCCGGAACAATGGGTGACCTTTATTTACAACAGCCTGACCGGGGTGAATCACTACACGCCGCCGGCCTCGCAGGACAGCGACAGCGAATAAAGACGGTGCCCGCTGGCGCGGTATTTGCGCTCGAACGGGCTGGTAATGGCTGACTCACCCAGCAACCGGGGACTGGCGCGGGTACCCAGCACCCGGTTGGCGGCGGCTGCGAACTCCTGCGCGTAGATGGCCCAGTTGCAGCGCATTTCCAGCTGCCCACCCAGTGCCAACAGCTCGGGAAACACCGGATGCGCGTGCCATCGGCGCTGCAACTGGCCCGGCTTCGGCCAGGGATTGGGATACAGCAGGTAGTGGTGTCGCAAGCGCCACCCGGCCGCACGCGCCAGCCGCCAAAAAGTACTCAATTCGGCCCGCAGCCACAGCGCGTTGCCCTCGCGATGGGGAAACGCGGCAGCCCCGGTCCGGGCCAGACGAGCGCGTGACTTGTCGACCCCAATGACCAGGCAATCCGGCATCGCCCGGGCGATCAGGCGGGTGCTCTCGCCGGTGCCGCAGCCGGAATCGAGTACCAGTGTCCGCGTCTCTTCGCCCATCTGCGCTTGCAGGGCAGCGAAGGCATCAACTGAAGGCGGATGCAAGGGTGCCTGCCAGGCGTGGCGCAAATGCGCGTCCACCACGGCGGCCAACTTTGGGTGCAGGTCCTGCTGAGCACTGCTCACCTTGCTTGAGGGGCGACCGGTCATGACGGTGATCGTAGGGCTTCCGGCGCCCGCATGGTAGTCAAAACTGAGGTATTGCAGCGGCTCTCAAGGTATTATTGCCCACTGGCCCAACCCAATCGAAAGGTAATGCAGAGAGCAACAAACACTCGCATATCAAAACGCAATGGCACGAGTTTTCTGCACGTAGAGGAACCCTTCCGTTTCTTCAAGGGCGGCGTGATTCCGCGTCTCGACATCGCCTTTGAAACCTGGGGTGAGCTGGACGCGGAGCGCTCCAATGCATCGTTGGTCATGACTGGGTTGTCGCCCAACGCACATGCGGCCAGCAGCGAAGACAATCCCGAGGACGGCTGGTGGGAACCAATGATGGGACCCGGCAAGCCGATCGACACCCGCCACAACTTCGTGGTCTGCGTCAACTCGCTGGGCAGCTGCAAAGGCTCGACCGGGCCGGCCAGCATCAATCCCGAGACCAGCAAAGAGTACCGCTTGTCTTTCCCCGACCTGACAATCCAGGACATCGCCGCCGCCGGCAAGCTGGTGCTCGACGCCCTGGGCATCGAGCAACTGCGCTGCCTGATCGGGCCGTCGATGGGCGGCATGAGCGGCCTGGCCCTGATGCAGCAGCAGCCGGACATCGCGCGGCACTTCCTGGCCATTTCGACCGCCGCCCGGGCCGAGCCCTTCGCCATCGCCATTCGCTCGCTGCAACGCGAGATGATCGTGCGCGACCCGCGCTGGCAGGATGGCGGCTACACCGACGACGACTGGCCGGAAACGGGGATGCGCCTGGCGCGCAAGCTCGGCATGATTTCCTATCGCTCCGGGACCGAGTGGCGGGAGCGTTTTGGCCGCCAGGCGCAAAAGCGTTACAACGAGCGCCTGTTCGGCATGCATTTCGCTATCGAGTCCTACCTGGAAAACGCTGCGCGCAAGTTCATCCGCAATTTCGACCCCTGCAGCTACCTCTACCTGTCCCAGGCCATGGACCTTTACGACTTTGCCGAGGGCTACCCGGACCTGACAGCGGCGTTCGCACCGCTGAAGCTGAAGTCCGCCAAGATCATCGGTGTGGATACCGACGTGCTGTGGCCACCGCACCAACAGCGGGAGATCTGCCGGGGCCTGACCGCTCACGGCGTCGATTGCGATCCGCAACTGCTGCCCTCGGTACAGGGCCACGACGCCTTCCTGGTCGACTACGATCGCTTCTGCCCGGCGGTGGCCGAATATTTCGAGCAAATCTCGTAGGACCGAATTTATTCGGGAACGGGTTCGCGAACGATGTTCGCTCCTACGGGGCACCCAGAATAGCTGCCGCTGCCCTGCGCGCTGTGAGGATGCAGCCGCTGAGAAAGGTGCCCTCCAGCGAGCGTTTGCCCGAGGCGCCGCCGCCGCCAAAACCAGCCGCCTCCCCCACCGCGTATAGCCCAATCAGGGGCTTGCCATCGGCGGCCAGCGCCCTGCCCTGCAGGTCCGTCTGGATGCCGCCCAGGCTCTTGCGGCTGATGAAGTGCAGGCGGATGGCCAGCAGCGGGCCGGCCTTTGGATCGAGAATTCGCTGCAGATTGCAGGTGCGCAGCCGGTCGCCGCGCCACTGGCGGAGTTCGAGGATGCGCTGGATGCCCGGATGGTTGGCGCGTTCGGCAGGATCGGTCAGCGTCCGGTCGTATGCTTGCACCTGCTCGGCCAGGTGGCGGGCGTCGATGCGATTCTCGCCGGTCAGCTGGTTCATCTTCCCGGCCAATTCATCCATCCCTTGCGCAGTCATGAACTCGGTCGATTCATCCACCATCTGTCGCACCAGGCGATCATTGCCCAGCATGAGGTCCAGCAGGAAGCGGAGCAGTTGGTGATTGACGATGCGCGGGTTGTGCTCGGAGCCGGAAATGGCCAACTCTTTCGCCGCGATCTTCCAGTTCAGCACCTGCCAGGTATAGGGATGCGCGGCGACCTGTCGACACATCTCCCGCGTGTCGAAACCGGTGATCATCGGCGCGGGCCCCACCAGCTCACCATCCGGTGATAACCACAACCCCGTTTTGCACGGTATCAGGCTCAGCCCGTGGCCCTCGAAATGCGGCTGCGGGTGCGGGATGCCCGCCGCGTAATTCCACATATGTTCCAGGTGGGTCAGGCGGCCGCCGTAGCGGGCGAAGTCCGCGTGGATTTCACCGTTACTGAAGGGATGCGCGCCGTTCAGGATGATTTGCGGGGCCGGCAGCCAGGTTGCCGGCCAGTGACGGTGCACCTGTTCGACGGAGCCGTTGATGCCTCCGGTGGCGACCACGGTGTGGTCGGCGCGCACGGCAAACGCCTGTTCGGTCGCCTCGTCAATGCCGCTGCAACCCTCGACCGCCCCACCCGCGCAATCCAGGGTCAGGACCCGGTGACGGTGCAGCAGCGTCAGCCGATCGCGACGGGGGTGTTCGAGCAATCGCGTAATCAGCGTTTCCGTCAGTTCGCGTCCGGCGCCCCACAGGATGTGGTAACGGGGCACGGAATTGCCCTTGATCGAGGAGCCACGCTCCACCCAGTTCACCGCCGGCATGAATTTCAGCCCGAGGCTCTTCAGCCACTGGTAAACGAGCGCGTTCGATTCCTCGACGTAGCATTCGGCCCAAGCGCGGGGCCATTGGTCGGCGGGGTCCAGCTCGCCGAAGCGAATCCAGTCTTCCAGCATCAGGCTCGGCGAATCCGTGATTTTCAGGCGCTTCTGCTCCGAGGTGCCAACCAGGGCCATGCCGCCGAACGCCCAGCGCGCGAGGCCGCCGAAGCGCTCCGGGCTGTCGCGATCGACCAACACCACCGAGCACCCGCCGTCCAGCATTTCCAGGGCCGTGACAAGGCCGGCAATGCCGCCGCCAATAATCAGGGTCTCGCCCCGGTAGGTGTTTGCTTCGCCGCCGATCGCCACGTCTGCCGCCAGGTAGTAGTACAGTTCAGGATAGCATCCCGCAACCGGGCCCCAAATGACGGCGCGCAACTGATTTGCCGCAGGCTACTTCTACCCGGAACGCTGAGCGGCTATACTTTGCGCCCTTGCCTCCCCTTGCCGAAGTGGCGGAACTGGTAGACGCGCCGGACTCAAAATCCGGTTCTGGCGACAGAGTGAGGGTTCGAGTCCCTCCTTCGGCACCATTTGACCTACCCACTGTATGCTTTGAACCAAAAAGGCAGAGCTTGCGCAGAAACTAAGAGCCGGGGGTCGGACCAACCCAATTAGCTGCTACCAGGGCTTTTGGCGTGTCATTTCGGGGTACTCTCGAGCTTAAACGGCCCATTTTGGTTCACAAATCACCCATTTAAGGATTCGGTCATCTTCCGGGCCAAAGTACGTGCTGACATTTTCGGCCCATAAACAACGCTCTAAGCGCTATGGTAAGGTCAATCAGTCGTGAAAGAATCTCCATATCAATCAGATAGACAGGTCCGACCCCAATCCACCCGGGTAATCACGCCATGAACACTGCGGCCAGTGACCAGTTTTCCTCACTCCCCATATCCAGCGCCCAGCTTTCCAACCTGGCATCACTGGGGTACGCGAGAATGACGCCCATCCAGGCGAGCAGCTTGCCGCATGTGCTGCGCAGCACGGACCTGATCGCCCAGGCCAAGACCGGCAGCGGCAAGACGGCGGCGTTCGGGATCGGATTACTGGAGCACATCAACCCGCGTTTCTTCGGTGTGCAGGCGATGGTGCTGTGCCCGACCCGGGAGCTGGCCGACCAGGTGGGCAAGGAGTTGCGTCGACTGGCCCAGGCGATTTCCAATATCAAGCTGGTGTCCTTGTGCGGCGGCAAACCGTTTGGCCCGCAAAAAGGCTCGTTGGAGCATGGCGCACATATCGTGGTCGGCACGCCGGGGCGAATCCTGGATCACCTGAACAGAAAGACGCTGGACCTGGCCGGGCTGAAAACCCTGGTGCTGGATGAAGCGGACCGGATGCTGGACATGGGGTTTTCCGAGGCCATGAAGGAGATCGTTGCGCACACCCCCAGAAACCGCCAAACGCTATTGTTTTCAGCCACCTACCCGGAGGAAATCAAGAAAATCAGCCGCGCCATTCAACGTAACCCGGTAACGGTCACGGTTGAAGCGGAGCACGCGCCGGGCGTGATCGAGCAGTTGTTCTATCAGGTCAAGAAGCACGAGCGTAACAACACCCTGCTGGCCCTGTTCGAGCACTACCAACCGGAGTCCACCCTGGTGTTTTGCCACACCAAGAGGCAATGCGATGAAGTCGCCGCATTCCTCGATGAAAACCGTATCCAATCACTGGCCATTCACGGCGACCTGGAACAGCGCGAGCGCGACCAGGTACTGGTTCGATTCGCCAATAACAGTTGCCCGGTGCTGGTGGCAACGGACGTCGCCGCGCGAGGGCTCGATATCAAGTCCTTGCAGATGGTGGTCAATTACGAATTGCCGCGTGATCCTGAAATCTATGTTCACCGCATTGGGCGTACCGGCCGCGCAGGAGAAAAAGGCATCGCGCTGAGCATTTTCAGCGAAGCCGAGCAAGCGCGTGTGAACGCGATCGAGAACTATCTCAACACCCCCTGCATTTGCGATGTTCCTGCCTCGCTGGATCGTGCGCCGGGCTTCAGCCTGAAGGCGCCCATGGTCACCATTCAGGTCGATGCGGGGCGCAAACAGAAAATCCGGCCGGGTGACCTGTTGGGCGCTTTGACAGGGGACGCCGGACTGGCTGGATCGCAGATCGGCAAAATCGACATCTTCGACATGTGCAGTTTTGTGGCCCTGGACCCGGCCGCATTGAGGCAAGCCCTCAACTACCTGGCCAATGGCAAGGTGAAGGGTCGCAACGTTCGTGCCCGCCGGGTGAGGTGAGGTCGGCACCCTTGCAAGTCTCGGAATCATCAGCGCAGGGCTCGTAACCAAGCGCCCTGGCACCCTGCTTCGACCCCATCGCCCCGAGCTTCGCCCGGCACGGAGTGCCTTCATGGCTCAAACGCGATATATTCTGCCCAGCTACCCCTTTGAATGAGGAAACCAGCCATGCAACGCTTGCTCATTTGGACCCTGGCTACACTGATTTGGCCGCTTGCCGTGCATAGCTCCGATGGCACCCCGCATTGGGACTACGAGGGCGCGGAAGGCCCGGAACATTGGGGCGCGCTGGCTGATGAGTTCGACATGTGCAGTCGGGGCAGAAACCAATCGCCCATTGACCTGGTGGCCGATATCGATACGGCATTGCCCGAAGTGAATTTCGAATATGCGCAAGCCGGCCAGCTGGTCGAAGTGAATACGGGACACGCCATCCAGGAAAACGTGAAACCGGGCAACCACGTTTCGTTCAGGGGGCATCGGTTCGAGTTGCAGCAGTTTCACTTTCACAGCCCCAGCGAACACACCGTGGGCGGCGAGCACTACCCGATGGAAGTACACCTGGTTCATAAAAACGAGGCGGGAGAACTCCTCGTTGTGGGCGTGTTGTTCAAGGAGGGCGAACGCAACAAACTGATGGATCAGTTACCCTCGTTTCGGGCCGCGAGAGGGGAAGATCCCGGGGCTGCCGCAGTCGACTACAACGATCTGTTCCCGGCGCGTGATCGCTACTTTCTCTACAACGGTTCGTTGACCACCCCGCCGTGCAGCGAAGGCGTGCGCTGGGTTGTCATGCAGCAGCCCGTGACGGCCTCGCCGGACCAGATCCAGCATTACCACGATCTGCTCGGTTTCGATAACAATCGGCCCATCCAACCGCGCAACGCCCGGATTGTTCTCGACTGACAAAGGCTCGAACAATTCGTTTTCGAGCAGCGCCTCAGCCCCCTGGCCGGGCTGGCATCCATCGTCTATGACAACCTGTCGCAGGCCTACTGGCAGGAGGGGCGCTACGAGGAAGGATTGCAGGCTGCCCAGCGTCTGCTGGCCGAGCTCCCGGACTACTTCCTCGGCCACGTATACGTGGCGATGAATGCCGTCGGGCTCGGCCGCCTGGACGGGGCGCGCGGCGCAACGCAGCGCTGCGGCAGGCGGGTTTGGAGTGACCATGGACCACCGGGTCGCAGTAAAAACCGGGGGTTTTTACTCTGACCCCAAATATCATGACCCCAAATATCAAAGACTAAGGCGTCTCGTACGTCCGCTCACAGCCGACAGCCGCTATAATGAGCAGGAACCGGAAGCCACCCCA
>Ga0316188_10000853_pt1 | contig 14105 bp, 9 predicted proteins | sample Phiworburrow1_MG_FD_204933 | JGI IMG/M metagenome (GOLD analysis project Ga0316188, IMG submission 204933) | Coastal sediment microbial communities from Maine, United States - Phippsburg worm burrow 1 | ecosystem: Environmental > Aquatic > Marine > Coastal > Sediment | place: USA: Maine...
AGGAACGTCGCGGTGAATACGCTGCGGATGCGCTCATTGACGACTTCGGTATCGACCGGATCGTAGGTGATGCGCATGCGCTGCGTCACACAGGCCTCGGCGTAGTACTCGAAAGCGCGGGCATACTCTTTCTGGTCCTCCATGGCCTTGCCCAGGGTGAACAGGAAGTGCACCCGGGCATCCTCGTCCAGGTCCTTCTCTTCGAGGCGGCGCTCCATGTCCGCGACTTCCTCCGGCGTGAAGCGGAACGTCTTGAGGTTGGCCAGGCTCCAGTACACCTCACCGAAATTGGGCCGCTGCTCGATGGCCTTGCGGTAGGCGGCAACGCCTTCCTCCTGTTGGCCCAGGGTTTTGAGCAGGTGGCCCATGCCAACCCAGGCGGCCGTGTGCCAGGTATTGATGTCCAGGGCGCGGCGGTAGGCCTCCAGCGCCTCGGTCGACCGGCCCGCGATCGCCAGCATGCTGGCGTGCAGGTAGTGCGCATTGGAATTGCGCGGGCTCAGCTCGGCCGCCTCCGCCGCACAGGCCACCGCGTCGTCAATCCGGTCCTGCTGTTTGTAGACCCGCGCCAGGTCCAGCCGCGCTTCATGGAAGCCAGGCGCCAACGCCAGTACTCGCAGCAGCAGCAACTCCGCCTTGCCCCAGCGCTCCGCTTCGCCTGCCACCTTGGCCAGCAGGCGCAGGGCGTTGACTTCATCGGGCTGGCGGGCCAGCAATTCGCGGCAGATACGCTCGCACTCACGTGCCCGCCCCTCGCGCAGATGTTCGCCGGCCGTGGCCAGCTGGCCACGTTCCGGGGCAAGTCTGAAGGCTTCTTCGAACACAGCGTCGGCCTCTTCGCCGGAGCCCAGGGCGGCAAGCGCATGCGCCAGTTTCAGGCGCGCGGTGTCCGACGAGGGATCGAGCTTCGCCGCCTGCTGCAGTTCCTTCACGGCTTCGTCCAGCCGGCCTGTCTGCAGCAGAGCCTGGCCCAGGTTTTCGCGCGCCCGGGCGAAGCGGGGTGCGCATTCAACGGCGTGCTGGAGGGGCTCCAGTGCTTCGCGGGGCCGCCGGCAGTCGAGCAGCGAGACCCCGAGCAACGTCAGCAGATCCACTTGATCAGGCTCGATGGCCAGGGCGCGGCGGCAGGTTTCGGCGGCGGCTTCGCCATCCCCGGAGTGCAGTTGCCCCATCGCGTGCTCGAACCGATGCCGCATGGAAGGGTCGGGTACGGGTGGTTTGAGTGGGGGTTTCGCCATGGCTCCGAGTCGGGGATCGCCGGTCTGCATATCGGTGGGAGATTATAGTGCACTGGGTCATGGCGCGGCAGGTCTGACTTTGGTTACGCTTGGCCTCCAACTCCCGGCAAGGTCACCAAACGTGAAAACGAAAGCCTCCTGCACGATGCACTGCGTATTGTTTGTCACCCTGACCTTCCTGCTCGCGCCTGTGGGCTGGGCCGAGGATGCCGACGTCCCGACCCAGCGGCTGACCATCGATCACCTGTTCCGGCTCGGCAACGTCAGCGATCCTCGCCTCAGCCCCGAAGGTGATTGGATCGCCTACACCGTCGACCGTGACGACCTCGACGAAGACGAGGGGCGCAGCCGGGCCTGGATGGCGCCAAGCGCCGGCGGCGCACCGCAGCCCCTGACGGCCCTGGAGGAATCTTCATCGAACCCGCGCTGGAGCCCCGACGGTCGTTACCTGGCCTTCCTGTCCGCGCGCGACGACAAGCCGGCCCAGGTCTGGCGTCTGTCTCGCCAGGGTGGCGAGGCCGAGCAGATCACCGATACGCCACAGGCGGTAATGGACTTCGAGTGGTCACCCGACAGCACGAAACTGATGTTGCTGCTGCAGGACCCCACCGACGCTGAACTTGCGGCTCACGAGCAAGGCGAGGGTTACGAGGAGAAGGCGCCGCCGCCCCACGTCATCGACCGGCAACAGTTCAAGCTGGACTACGTGGGCTACCTCGACCGCCGCCGCACGCATATCCATGTGCTGGACATCGCCGCCAAATCACTGGCCCAGTTGACGTTCGGTGATTACGACGACAACGAGCCTGCCTGGTCCCCGGACGGCAGCCGCATCGCGTTTACCAGTAACCGGTCCAAGGACGCAGACAGTAACTACAACACGGACATCTGGGTGATCGACGCCAAACCTCCGCCAGAGCCTGCCGAGCCCCTGCAAATCACGCGTGGCCTGGGAGCGGACGAGAGCCCCGCCTGGAGCCCGGACGGCCGCTCGATTGCGCACACCACGGTGACGGATGTCGCCGCCATGCTCTACGCGACGTCGCACCTCGCCGTATCGGCCTCGGACGGAAGCGCCACGAAGGTGCTGACCGAAGGGCTGGACCGAATGATCTTCCAACCGCGTTTCTCCAGCGACGGCCGTTACGTCTGGTTCCTCCTCGAAGACAGCGGCGAGCAGAGCCTGGCGCGGATCAAGCCCGCGGGCGGCAAGATCGAGCGCGTGGTGCGCGGCGAGGATGTGGTCAGGCAATACCATGTCGGCGGGAAGGGTGAAATCGCCGCGCTGGTCAGCCGTCCCCACCTGCCGCCGGAAGTGTTCCTGTTGGAGAAGGGCGGGCTCGACGGGCGCAAGCTGCAGCAAAAGACCTTCACCAACCGGGACCTGCTGGCTGGAATCACCCTGGGCGACATGAAAAAGGTCGCCTTCGACAGCGCGGACGGCACGTCCATCGAAGGCTTCGTCATCCTGCCCGCCGGGTATGTCGAGGGCCGGCGCTACCCGGCCATTCTCGACATTCACGGCGGTCCGCAGTCGCAGTACGACTGGTCCTTTCAATTCGAGGCGCAGCTGTACGCCGCCCAGGGCTACGTGGTGGTCCATCCCAACCCGCGCGGCTCGACGGGTTATGGCCAGAAATTCTGCCTGGCCATCTGGCAGGACTGGGGCGGCCCCGACTTCGAAGACGTGATGGCGGCGGTTGACGACGCCATCGCGCGCGGCTGGGCGGACCCCGACCGCCTGGGCGTGAGCGGCTGGTCCTACGGCGGCATCCTGACCAACCACGTGATCACCAAGACCGACCGCTTCAAGGCAGCCATCACCGGCGCCAGTGAAGTCCTCTACGTGGTCAACTTCGGCCACGACCAGTACCAGCGCTGGTGGATGCAGGAACTGGGCCCGCCTTGGGAGCCCGAAGCGCGCGAGATCTACGAGCGGATGTCACCGTTCAACCGGGTGGACCGCATCGTCACGCCGACCCTGATCCTCGGCGGCGAGGAGGATTGGAACGTTCCAATCATCAACTCGGAACAGCTGTACCTGGCGTTGAAACTGCGTGGAGTGGAGACGCAGTTGGTGGTCTACCCCGGCGAATACCATGGAATCGCGAGGCCGAGTTATCTGAAGGACCTGTACGGGCGGTATCTCGACTGGTTCGGGCGCTGGCTGAAATAGGAGGTCAGTCGGCGGTCGCCAGCGCACGGCTCACGTGCCGGCGGGTGTCAGCGGGGTCGATCACGGCGTCGATCTCCAGGTGGGTGGCTGCCTCGATGGCGCGACCCTTGTCGTACAGGCTCGCCAGCAGTGTGTCGAACAGCGCCTCTCGTTTTTTGGGGTCCGTCTCGGCTTCCAGTTCCTTGCGGAAGCCCAGGCGGACGGCGCCCTCCAGTCCCATGCCGCCGAATTCGCCGCTGGGCCAGGCCGCCGCATAAACCGGTCCAGCGAAGCTTCCACCGGCCATGGCCATGGCGCCCAGGCCGTAAGCCTTGCGCAGGAAAACCGCAACCAGCGGCACCTCGAGTTGGGCGCCCGCGACGAACAGGTCCGACATGTGCCGCACGGCGGCCTGTTCTTCGCTGGCCGGCCCCACCATGAAGCCCGGCGTGTCGCACAGGGACAGGATCGGCAGTCCATGACTGCTGCACAGGCGCAGGAAACGGGCGGCTTTCTGGGCGGCGTCTGCGTCGATGGCGCCACCCAGTACGCGGCAGTCGCTGGCGACCAGGCCGAGCGGACGGCCCTCGAGGCGAATGAAGCCGGTGACGACGGCGCCGCCGAAGCCGGCGCTCATCTCGAGGAAGGAGCCGGTGTCGGCCAGCGTTTCGATCACCCTGCGCACGTGGTAGGAGTAGCGGCGATCGGCCGGCAGCAGGGCAGCGAGGGCCGACTGGTCGGCGCACTCATACTCGTCGATGATGCCCTGGAAGTAGCCCAGCAATTGCCTGGCGCAGGCGGTCGCCTCGGCTTCGTCGGCGCACACAAGGTCGATGACCCCGTTGCGCGACTGCACCTCGACGGGCCCGATCTCGGTGGCTTCGAAGCGGCCCAGGCCACCGCCCTCGATCATGGCCGGGCCGGCCATGCCGATCCAGGAAGACTTCGTGGCGATGCGCAGGTCCGCGGAACCGAACAGCGCGGCGTTGCCGGCGAAGCAGTAGCCGTTGTTGACGGCGATACGCGGCACCACGCCCGACAACCCGGCCCAGCGCGCGAAGGTCGGCAGATCGAGGCCGGCAATTTGCGTCGTGACGTCGGTGTCACCCGGGCGGCCTCCGCCGCCCTCGGTGTACATGACGATGGGCAGCAATTCGCGGTTGGCCACCTCCAGGATGCGGTCCAGCTTCTTGTGGTGAAAATAGCCCTGGGTTCCCGCCAGCACGGTGTAGTCGTAAATGGCCACGGCCACCTGGCCGGCGGCCGGGCCGAACTGCGCCGCGTTGATGGTGGCCAGACCGGTGATGACGCCGTCGGCCGGGGTGTTGTGGCGCAGGTCGTCCTCGCTACGCCTGCCCCGCTGGGCAGCAATGGCCAACTGCCCGTACTCGATAAAGGAGCCGGGATCGCACAGGTCGTCGAGGTTTTCGCGCGCCGTGCGGTGGCCTTTCGCACGACGGCTGGCGACGGCTTCGGGGCGCGCCTGGTCCTCCGTGGCGGCGAGCAGTTGTCTCAGTTCCGTGGTTGACTCATGGCCGTTCATTGCAGGTGACTCCGGCGGTATTGTGGCTCGAACCCGGCCCATTATGACGGATTTCCAGATGCACTCACTTGCCCCGATCCGGGTGTTCGAGGAGGCACTCCTGGTGCACCAGCCAGTTGATCGAGATCTATGACAGGCAATGCCGGCCTTCTTGAAATAGCCAGCCTGCGTATAGAATCGTGCAAGCGTTGCAAAAAAGACAATAAGTCCGCGCACCATCGCCAAAGAATCTGTTGTCGACGATTCATGCTTGCGCAAAGCACGCGGAGGTCGTCAATCCGCGCCTGGGCCATGGGCTGCTGAACCATCCAGGAGGTCGATATGAAGCAGGATCAGTACGATGCAGTGGTAGTCGGAGCAGGTCACAACGGTCTCGTCGCCGCCTGTTATCTGCAGCGTGCCGGCCTCAAGGTGCTCGTGCTGGAGCGGAATGATCACATTGGCGGGGCGACCACCAGCATCTCGCGCTACAAGGATTTCGTCTACTCGAACAGCTCTTATGTCTACAGCCTGTTCCGCCAGGAAATCGCCCGCGCGCTTGAACTGTACAAGTACGGTTTGCAGGTCATCCCTTATACCGGCGGTGCTCAGATCATCAGGCAAGAGGACGGCAGCTACGACTTCCTCGGCGCCTATTGGCACGCGGATGCGACCCGGCGGGACCTGGAGCGCTTCTCCAAACGCGATGCCAATGCCTTTGAGCGCCTGGACCGGGACATTCACCGCCAGTGCGAATTCATCAAGCCACTGCTGATGCGGACGCCCCCCGATCCAACCTCGTTCAAGCCGCGTGATCTCATGGAACTGCTTTACCTGGGAAAACGCTTCTATGGGCTGGGCAAGGAGCGCATGCACGAAACCATCCGTTTTTACACGATGAGCGTGGGCGACTATCTCAACGAATATCTGGAGAACGACGCGTTGAAGTCCTACGTTGCGGGCGGCGCCATCATCGGCACCGCGCTCGGCGTCTATTCGCCGGGGACGGCTTACGTGCTGCTGCATCACGCCATGGGGGACATCGACGGCACCGTGGGGGCCTGGGGCTTCGCGCGCGGCGGCATGGGCGCGGTCGCCAAGGCTTTGCACGATTCCTTCGTCGCCTCCGGCGGCGAGGTCCGCGTTGGCGCCGGCGTGGCCGATTTCACGGTGCAGAACGGCAAGCTCAGGGGCATGCGGCTCGAAAACGGGGAGACCATCGAGGCCGGCCTCGTGCTGTCCAGCATGGATGTCCGGCGCACCTTCAACGCGGTCGACCCGAACGAGTTGCCGGCCTGGGTTGTCGAGCGGGTCAAAAACTTCCGCTTTCGCGGTTCGTCCGGCAAGGTCAATATTGCCCTCGACGGGCTGCCGAAATTTCACGGTATCCCCGATGGATCGCCCTGCCTGGCCGGCGATATCCACATCTCGCAGAACATGGGTGAACTGGAGCGTGCCTACGACGACTGGAAAGCGGGGCGCTGGTCGGACAAACCGTATCTCGACATGCTGCTGCCTTCGCTGATCGACCCGACCATGGCGCCGACCGGCAAGCACTGGATGTCGGTGTTCATCCAGTACTGCCCCTACAAGCTTGCCGACGGAGAGTGGACCGAGGAGCGCAGACAGGCCTATGGGCAGCACATCGTCGATCGCATCGCCGAATTCAGCCCGGACTTCAAGTCGAAGTTCCTGCACATGGAGATCCGCACGCCCAAGGACCTCGAAGACGACGTGGGGCTCACGGAAGGCAACATCTTCCAGGGCGAACTGACCATGGATCAGTTGGTTTTCAATCGACCGATCCCCGGCTACGCGCAGTATCGAACGCCGGTCTCCGGCCTGTACATGTGCGGCTCTTCCACGCACCCCGGAGGCGGCGTGATGGGCGCGCCCGGCGCCAACGCGGCGCGCGAAGTCCTGCGGGACCTGGGCAGAGGAGCATGACCATGGCACAGCGCTATCAAAACATTGTCATCGGCGGCGGCCACAATGGCCTCACCTGTGCCGCGGGGCTGGCGCGCGCCGGGCAATCGGTTCTGGTGCTCGAAGCCGCGGAGGACATCGGCGGCGCCGCGCGCACGCGCGAATTCGCGCCGGGCGCAAGGGTTTCGGCATGCGCACACCTGCTGCACGCGATGCCGGCCGATCTCGCGGTTGAACTCGATCTGGCGGGCAACGGCCTGGACTATGCCGCACAAGACATGAGGACCGTGTCCTTGAGTGAGAGCGGAGAAACCATCGTGCTGCACGGCAGCACGGCGCAGGGCAAGGCGGTATCAGAGGCCGACGCTGCAGCCTACGCGCGTTTCAATGAAGACATGCAGCGGTTCGCAAAGGCCCTGCGGCCGGTGTTCGAAGACATCGCCCCGGAGCTCTCGATCGAAACGTGGCGGCAGCGCCTGACCCTGCTGGGCCTGGGGTTGCGGGTCCGCAGGCTGGGCCGGTTCCATATGCGCGAGCTGCTGCGCATCATCGGCATGAATCTGTATGACCTGCTCGATGAATATTTTGAAAGTACGCAGCTGAAAGGCGCCATCGCCATGGATGCCCTGCTCGGCGGTGAGTGGGGTGCGCGCTCGATGGGCAGCGTACTGACCTACCTCTATCGCGTCGCAGGCTATCAAAGGAATGGCGGTATCGGTGTTGCCCTGCCAAAAGGCGGCATGGGTGCCGTGTCGGGGGCACTGGTCGGCGCCGCCAGGGCGGCCGGAGCCGAGATTCGCACGGGCGCCCGCGTCACGCAGATCCTGGTAGAAAACGACCGGGCCGCCGGCGTCGAACTCGACAGCGGGGAACGGCTCGACGCCGATTGCGTCATTTCCAACGCCGACCCCAAGCAGACCTTCCTTAAACTGGTGAGCGTGGACCATCTCGATACCGGTTTTGTGCGCCAGATCAAGAACCTTCGTTCCTCCGGCAAGGCGGCCAAGCTGCACCTGCTGCTCGAAGGGGCGCCGCGCTTTAAAGGCGTGGAGGAGTCCGGGCTGGGTTCGCGCCTGATCATTGCCCCCGGCATGGACGAAATTGAGCTCGCCTTCAACCCCAGCAAGTACCGGGAGTACCCGGCGGCACCGGTGCTCGAGATCACGGTGCCTTCCGCCAGTGACAGCAGCCTCGCCCCCCAGGGGCAGCACGTGGTTTCAGCCGTCGTGCAGTATGTGCCCTATGACGATTCGCCCGATGAGGATGCGAACCGCGCGGCTTTCCTCGAGACGGTGCTGGACCAGTTGGAGCGCTATGCGCCGGGCATCCGGGGGCAGGTACTCGCGGCCGAGCTGTTGACGCCGCGCGACATCGAGCGCGAATTCGGCATCAGCGGCGGCCATTGGCACCACGTCGAACTGGTTTTCGAGTCGTTCCTGTTCAACCGCCCCATCCCCGCGCTGGCGCAGCACCAGGCGCCGATCGCCGGTCTCTACCTGTGCGGCGCAGGCTGCCATCCCGGGGGCAACGTCATGGGCATCGCCGGCCGCAATGCCGCGCAGCAGGTACTGAAGGGAGGACATTGAGATGATTGCCGACACGCAGAACAACCAGCGCCCTCTCACCGAGCGGCCCATTCTCGAAACGCCGTTTTTCGAGTCCTACAAGCACCTGATCCAGAACGACCGCTACCAGGAATGGTCGGGTTACACGACGCTCGAATCGTTTGCCTGCGAGGGGCAGGAGTACTTCGCCGTGCGCAATACCTGCGGAGTGTATGACCTGTGCCCGATGATCAAGTACGACATCAGCGGCCCCGACGCTGAGCGCTACATGAATCGCCTGGTCACCCGCGATGTCAGGAAAGTCGTGCCTAAGCGGGTGGCCTACTCGCTGTGGTGTGACGACAACGGTCACGTGATCGAAGACGGCACAGTGTTCCGGTTTTCGGCAAACCAATTTCGCCTGTGCTGCGCCGAGCGGCAGATCGACTGGCTGATGGACAGCGCCATCGGCTACGACGTGGCCATCAGCGACGTCACCGAAGACATCGCCGGCCTGGCCGTGCAGGGCCCCATCTCCTGCACCATTCTCAAAAAAATGGGATTTGCCGGCATCGAGGCGCTCAAGCCCTTCCAGTTGCAGCACTTCTCCCTGGATGGCTGCGAGGTCATGGTGTCCCGCACCGGCTTTACCGGTGACCTGGGGTACGAGCTGTGGATCGGCGCTGAACGCGCGAAAAAACTGTGGGAATCGCTATTCGCCGCGGGCCAGCCCTACGGAATCCGCATGATCGGCTCCACGGCCCTCGACATGCTGCGTATCGAGGCCGGCCTCATGCAGGTCGGCGACGAATTCATGTCCTGTCTGCAGACCGTGCGGCTCGGCCGTGACCGCACTCCGTTCGAACTCGGGCTCGACTGGCTGGTGGACCTGGAAAAGGGGCACTTCAACGGTCGGCGTGCACTTTTGGCAGCCCGTACAAAGGGTCTGAAACGCAAATTGGTGGGCCTGGATATCGACTGGAACAAGCAGGCCGATGGCGCGCTGATTTATTCCAGCGAAGACGCCAAGCGGCAGATCGGCGAGGTGACCTCCGCCCTGTGGTCGCCCACGCTCAAGCAGAACATCGCCCTGGCCTTCATCGACGCCCCCTGGTTCGAAGGCGAACAGGAAATGTGGGCGGAAATCTACCTGCACCGGGAATGCATGTGGGAGCGCAAGATGTTCAGATGCCGGGTGGCGCGGAAGCCGTTCTACTCACCCGAGCGCAGGACGCTCACACCACCGAACGACATGTAAGCCAGGGCGCCATGGGGCAAAAAGCAGTCGATTCAGTGCGGCTTGTTCCCACCCCGTGGCCGGTACAGACTGATCGCGTTTTCAAACAGCACGCGCCGGGCCCCGTCCGCTCCCAGGGTGTCGATCACCAGCTGAAAATCGCGGTCGCTGTAAGGTCGTGCGGCGCGGGTCGACGGCAGGTCCGTGCCGAACATCAGTGCCTCCGGGTTCGCCGCGAAGAGTGACTTGAGGGCGCTGCGGACTTCAAAATCCACCCGGCCGAAACCACTGGCCTTGACGCGGATTCCTCTTTCAGCCAGCCAAAGCAGGTGAGGCAATCCTTCTTTCGACAAACCCAGGTGATCGATGACCACGGCCGGCAGAGCCACCAGCGTGTCGAACAGCTCCGGCAGCTCTCGGGAGTCGATGTACAGTTCGACGTGCCAGCCCAACAACTCGTAGATGCGGCGCGCCATGTCATCGAGATGGCTGACGTCCTCCGAGCCGCCGCGCTTGGGGTTGAAACGTACCGCACGCACGCCGTATTGATGTAGTTCCCGCAGCTCCTCGTCAGTTGCGCTGACCGGTAGCTGCGTCACCCCGACATAAGCCGGGCCCAACCGCTGCAAGGCATCGACGAGGTAGTCCTGGTCAAAGGCCTGGAACGAGCCGGAGATCACCGCACCGCCACGCAGGTCGTAGCCTTCCATGCGCTCGCGGTAATCGCTGACCGTGTAGCGGTCGGGCAGGTAGCCGCGGTTCGGCACCAGTGGGAAGCGGGGATCGATGACGTGGAAATGCGCGTCGAACAAGGGGAAGTCAGTGATGGACATGGATCGCCTGCCTGCGTGAGCCCCAGCTGCCGGGCCGTGTTTCGAATATCCCCGCAACCGGCGTGGCGCAGTTCCTGCAGATGGCGCTGCCGCCGTCGAGCGCCAGGTTCCAGGTGGACAGTTCGTACCAGTCGCGGCCGATCAGCATGTCACCGCAATGGTGACAATAGGTGCTGGAGCCGAGGAAGTCATGGATATTGCCGGTGTACACGTAGCGCAGTCCATTCTTCAGCCCGATCGCCCGGGCGCGTTGCAGCGTGGCGGTCGGCGTGACCGGGCTGTCCGTCATCTTCCAGTCGGGATGGAAGCGCGTGAAATGGAGCGGGACGTCCGGGCCGAGATGCTCCGCGATCCACTGCGTCATGGAATCTATTTCGCTTTCCGAGTCGTTTTCGCCCGGGATCATCAGCGTGGTCAGTTCCAGCCAGATGCCGGTTTCCTTTTTCAGGTACTCCAGCGTCTCCAGAACCGGCTGCAGGTGCGCACCGCAGAGTTTCCAGTAGAAGCGATCGGTAAATGCCTTCAGGTCGATGTTGGCCGCGTCCATGTGCCGGAAAAACTCGCTGCGCGGCTGGTCTGTGATGTAGCCGGCAGACACGGCCACCGTGAGGATGTTCTGTTCATGACAGGCTTGCGCGGTATCCACTGCGTACTCGAGGAAGATCACCGGGTCGTTGTAGGTGAAAGCCACGCTGAGGACACCGTTGGAGACGGCAGCTTGAGCGATTTCCGCCGGCGAAGCCTGTTCCTGGAGCCGGTCGAAGTCACGCGATTTCGTCATGTCCCAGTTCTGGCAGAACTTGCAGGCCAGGTTGCATCCGGCCGTGCCGAAAGACAGGACCGGTGTACCCGGAAGGAAGTGGTTCAGCGGTTTTTTTTCGATGGGATCGATGCAAAATCCACTGGAGCGGCCGTAGGTGGTCAGCACGATCTGATCATTCGCCCGCGCCCGTACGAAGCACAAGCCGCGCTGCCCTTCACGGAGCCGGCAGAAGCGCGGGCAGAGGTCACATTGCAGACGGCCGTCGTCAATCGGGTGCCAATAGCGGCCCGGAACACCTTCGATGCGGTCGCCCTGTTCACTGATCAGCTTGGATTGAGCCATATCAAGACCGGAAGCCAGAGCGCCTGATGTCATCATAGCGCGGGGACTATACTGGGGGTGATGATCCGGATCAGGGAAGCAGCGGTTGCCGGGTCCTTCTACCTGGACGATCCCGGTGAACTGCAAGCCACGGTGCGCCGACTCCTCGACGCGGTGTCGACCGTGCGTGGACCGGCCCCCAAGGCCATGGTCGTGCCGCATGCCGGCTATGCCTGGTCGGGCCCGGTGGCGGCTTCGGCCTATGCCCGGCTGCGGCCGCACCGTGAGCGATACCGGCGTGTCATCCTGCTCGGGCCTTGCCATTGCCTCGCTTTTGCCGGCCTGGCCGCGAGCAGCGTCGATGCCTTCCGCACGCCGCTGGGCGATGTGCCGCTGGACCGCGCGTCGATCGATGCCCTGCGGCACCCGGCCGTCAGCACCATCGATGCGGCGCATCGTCCCGAGCACAGCCTTGAGGTGCAGTTGCCGTTTCTGCAATCGGTGCTGGCGTCGTTCTCACTGGTGCCCCTGGTGGTTGGCGACGCCGATCCATCTGACGTGGCCGCGGTGATCGATTCGCTGTGGGGTGGGCCGGAGACCCTGGTCCTGGTCAGCTCCGACCTGAGTCACTACCTGGAATACGACACGGCTCGCAGCCTGGATCTCGATACCTGCCACGCAATTGAGCAGCTGGATTGTCGGCACATTGGTCACGCCCAGGCTTGCGGGGCGACGCCGCTGCGGGGTCTGCTGCTGGCCGCGCGACGTCATGGCTTGCAAGCGGTCACGCTGGATTTGCGCAACTCGGGCGACACGTCGGGCAGCCGGGGGCGTGTGGTGGGTTATGGCGCCTGGATGTTGGTGGAGGCGCAGCCATGCGAACGGGCAGCCTGATCCTGGCCATTCTCGTCCTGCTGGCCGCATTCCCGGCAGCGGCGGACGACACAGCTTTCGCGACCGCCCGGATCGCGCTCGTCGACGAGCTCCGCGCTTACGGGCGCCTGGATCCGCCGCCCGGACAGGACGGGTTCGATGAACGCGTGCTGCAGGCGCTGCTCGATGTGAAGCGGCATGAGTTCGTACCGGATCGCCTGCGTTCGGAAGCCTATGCGAATCACCCATTGCCGATTGGCCATGGCCAGACCATCTCCCAGCCCTATATTGTCGCCCTGATGACCGACCTGGCGGCACCGGACGAAGACGACGTGGTGCTGGAGGTCGGAACCGGCTCGGCTTACCAGGCGGCGGTGCTGGCTAAGCTGGTCAAGCAGGTTTACAGCATCGAAATCATCGAGCCCCTGGCAGAGCAGGCGCAGCAGCGGCTGAAGCGTCTCGGTTACGAAAATGTCACGACCCGGCTTGGTGACGGCTATTTTGGCTGGGAGGATCATGCGCCGTTCGACGCGATTGTCGTTACGGCGGCGGCGACCCACGTGCCGCCGCCGTTGATCGCTCAACTCAAGCCGGGCGGCCGCATGGTGATCCCGGTGGGCGGACGATTCACGGTGCAGTACCTGTTGCTGCTGGAAAAGACCGAGGCGGGCGACGTACTGACACGGCAGATCACCGCGGTGCGCTTCGTCCCCCTCACCGGCAAGCACTAGATATGCGCCGTTTGCTGATCGCCGTTTTCCTCGTTTCGGCTTCAGCGATCGCCTACGAGATCCTGCTGATGCGCGTCCTGTCGATCGTGCACTGGCATCACTTTGCCTGGATGATCATCAGCCTGGCGCTGCTTGGTTACGGCGCCAGCGGCACCTTCATCGCCCTGGCAAGGAAGTTTCTGGAAGCGCGCTTCGAGGCGGCGTTCGCGGCCAGTGCCCTGCTGTTCAGCATATCCATGGTCCTGTGCCTGGCGCTGGGCCAACGCCTGCCGTTCAATGCCCTGGAAGTGATCTGGGATCCCTGGCAGTTCCTGTATCTGGCCGAACTCTACCTGTTGTTCATGCTGCCTTTCTTCTTCGCGGCGACATGCATCGGGCTGGCCTTCACTGCGCGCCGGGAGACCAGCGACCGCATCTATTTTTCAGACCTGCTGGGCGCGGGGTTGGGCGCCGCGCTGGTCATCGCCGCGCTGTTCCTGCTGCAGCCACAGCGGGCAGCGATCGGGCTGGCCGCTCTGCCCCTGGCCGCATCCGTCCTTCTGGTGTCGGTGCCGCGAACACGCGGAGCGCGGGGGCGCGCCGCATTGGCGCTCCTGCAGTTTGCCTGGTTGCTCGGTCTTCTGTACGCACTGCCCGAGGACCGCATCGGCTTGCGGATCTCGGAGTTCAAGGGCTTGAACCAGGCGCTGGCAGCGGTGGACTCGCGTGTGCTCGACGAGCGTTCCGGACCCCTGGGCCTGTTGACGGTCGTGGAAAGCCCGCGGGTACCGTTCCGTCACGCACCCGGGCTCAGCTTCACGACGCGGTTCCTGCCCCCCGACCAGTTGGGCGTATTCACGGATGCCGAGAGTCTCAGTGCAATCACGGCATTCGACGGTAATCTGGCTGCCCTGGGCTATTTGGCTGACGTGACTGTCGCGCTGCCTTATCACCTGCTCGGGCAACCGCGCGTGCTCGTGTTG
>Ga0316188_10000854_pt1 | contig 14092 bp, 9 predicted proteins | sample Phiworburrow1_MG_FD_204933 | JGI IMG/M metagenome (GOLD analysis project Ga0316188, IMG submission 204933) | Coastal sediment microbial communities from Maine, United States - Phippsburg worm burrow 1 | ecosystem: Environmental > Aquatic > Marine > Coastal > Sediment | place: USA: Maine...
GCGCTGCGTGACGCGAAAGCCGAAGGCGGCCGCTTTCCGCTCGTGATCGTGGCGCACGGCTACGGCAACGTCCCGGTCGGCATGAGCTGGCTCACGGAGAACCTGGCATCCAAGGGCTACGTGGTAGCCGCGATTCGGCATGAAGACATGTACCTGAACCCGGCCGGCTTTCCGCAGGCTGCCCTGCGCCGCCCGCTCGATATCGCGTTCGTCGCGCGCGAATTGCAGGGATCGCTCGGCAAGTCCGGCGAAGTCGACCCCACGCGCACTGCGCTGATCGGCTACTCAATGGGCGGTTACGGCGTGTTGGCCGCCGCCGGCGCCACACTCGATCCCGCGGGCGGACTCGTCACGCGCGTTCCGGGTGGACTGCTGGCACCGTACGCACGCGGCGGCGCACTGAGCGCTTCGCTGGTGGCACCGGCCGTGAAGGCCGTTGTCGCCTTCGCACCGGCCGGCGGTGCGTTTGGTGCGTTCGGTGCCGAAGGCGTCGCCGGCATCAAGTCGCCGCTGCTGCTGATCGCCGGCGATCACGACCTTACCGTCGACTACACCAGCGGGGCGCGTGCCTACTTCGACCAGGCGATCAACTCGAATCGTTACCTGTTGACGTTCCTGGGCGGCGGTCATGCGCTCGGCCTCGGCCCCGCGCCACCCGAGATGCAGACGGACCTGTGGAACCAGGACTGGTTCGAGGACGCCGTGTGGCGCAAGGACCGCCTGATCGGCATCAGCCTGCACTTCGTCACGGCGTTTCTCGATCGCTACCTCAAGGACGACGCGAGTCGCAGCGCGTACATCGATGGCCTGGTCGTGGAGTCGAGCGCGGGCAAGTGGGATGCGCCCCAGGGGACGCCGTGGAGCGCGCGCAGCCCCGGCGGCGATATCACGCTGTGGAAAGGATTTCAGCGCAGGCACGCCACCGGACTCAGCTTGATGCATGCCGAGGCGAATTCGGCGCCGAAGTGACGGCCAGGGCCCCGCTCCAGGGCACGGGTGCGTGCGGAATCCCGCCGCATGCATAATGCGGGGCACAAGAATCAGGAAATCCCGGCCAACGCGCAGACGTGATCCGGGCATGACACGTCACGCAGGGGAACTCGGATGCGCATCTGGTTGATTGCGACGGTCGGTCTGGTGGTCATTTCAGGCGTGACGACGCGCGTCACTCCTGCTGCGGAACCCGCGAAAGCGACCGCCACGGCCCCGGAAGTTCCGGCGTGGCTCGAGGCGAAGATCGGCGGCCTCACCAGGGAGCAGCGCGAATTCCTGCTCTCCGAGGACGCGGACGGCTTCGCCGGTTCCCACAAGAAGCTGCTGCAGCGGCTTGAAACGAAATCGCCCGAGGAGATCGCGGCTTATGTCGACGGCATGATGTCCGTCGCCAGGGCGCAGAAGTTCGACCCGGCGCAGGACATGGCGGCCATCCCGCTGAATACCGAGGCGCCGGAGTTCAACCTCTGGAAGCTGCGCCGGCCCGAGAGCTTCGGTCCGAGGCGGGAACCCGGACCGATTTCGCTGAGCTACTACGCAAGCGGCCGCGCGGCCATTCGCACGTTCGCCAACGCACCGGTCGCGATCTATCCGGAGGACCTGGTGGCGGGCAAGGTCGACGTCGCGATCGTCGGCGCGCCGCTCGACATGGGTTCGTACTACCGCGGGCAGCGCTTCGGGCCGATGGCGATGCGCAACGAATACGGCGCGGGCGGCATAGACATGAACACGATGGTCAATCCGTCCAAGGAGTTGAACATCGTCGACTACGGCGACATCGCCATCGACAACATGAGCACCGAGCGCACGGTGCACCACGTGCGGGAACGCGTCGCGGAAATTGCCAGGACCGGCGCGCTGCCGTTCATCGTCGGCGGTGACCACAGCCTGGAATACCCGAACATCGCCGGACTCGCGGACGTGCACGGCAAGGGCAGTTTCGGCGTCGTGCACTTCGACTCGCACTTCGACGCCGGCAAGGACCAGCCGCATTTCATCACGCATGGCGCGCCGGTCTATCGGGCGGTGAAAGAGGGGCACGTGCAGGCGAAGAACTTCATCCAGGTCGGGCTGCGCGGCCCCTGGCCGGGGCCGGAAGGTTTCGAATGGATGCGCAACAACGGGATCCGGTATCACACGATGGCCGAGGTCGAGAAGCGCGGCTGGGACGCCGTCATGAAGCGCGCGCTGGCCGAGGCTCGCGAGGGCGGCCGGAAGATCTACATCTCCTTTGACGTCGACGTGCTCGACCCGGCGTTCATGCCGGGCACCGGCACGCCTGTGCCGGGCGGCCTGACGATGCGCGAGGCGATGCCGATGGTGCGCCGGCTCTGCGCGGAGAACGACCTGGTGGGATTCGAGATCGTCGAACTCGATCCGATGCTCGACAACTCCTATCGCTCCGCGCTCAATGCCAATTTCATCATGCATGCGTGCCTGACCGGCATCGCAGTGCGCCGCAAGGGCATCACGGATCCCGGCTTCCTGGCCGAGTTGACGACGGAGCACATGCAGCCGGAGGCCGGCATCAGGGGCGAGAAAGAAGGCAAGAACGAGAAGATCGATCCCGATTACGCCACCGGCCGCAGACCCGGGAACTGACGCGGCCCGCCGCGTGACAGGCGATCCGTCCGGCATGTTGCGATCCGTGGTCCGGCGTATCTTGCGCGAACCGCTGTTCGCCTTCGCCGTGATCGGCGCCGCCCTGTTCCTCGCCCATGCTGGAATCCAGTCGAGCGAATCGGAGCCGATCATATTGCGGGCCTCAGCACGCGCCGAGTTGATCAGCAGCTTCGAGGCCCTCAAAGGGCGCAAGGCGACAGCCGACGACATCACGCGGCTCGAGCGTGACTACGTCACCGACGCGTTACTCTTCAGGGAAGCGCTCGACAGCGGGTTGCACCTGTCGGACCCTGCAGTCCGCAGCAGGCTCGTCGAGGAGATGCGATTGCGGATCACCGGCCCGCTGCCAGAGCCGACCGACGAGCAACTGGTCAACCATTACTCGGAAAACCTCGACCGCTACCGGTCGGAGCCGACCATCACGTTTCGCCAGGTGTACTTCGCGCAACGACCCGCGGACCCCGCGGCGATACTCGCGCAGCTGCGGCAAGGCCAGGCGGTCACGGGCCAGCCCTTCAGGCACGGCCTCGAATTCCCGCAGTACGGCCACAGCATGGTCCGCGGTATGTTCGGCCAGTCAATCGTCGAGGCCTTGTCGGTCGCGCCGCTGGGACAATGGATCGGCCCAGTCGAATCCCCGTACGGCTGGCATTACCTGCAAGCCACGGAGCGCCTGCCTGCGGCTCTGCTGCCGTTCGGCGCCGTGCGCCAGCAGGTCGAGAACGACTTCCTGGTCGCGCTGATCGATGCAGCAGTCGATCGGCGCGTTGACGAACTGCGCCAACGCCGCACGGTGAGCATCGAACGCTGAGCGTCGACCGAACAGGCCTTCAGCCTCGCAATCGCCGGCCCTCCGGATCATAGAGCGGTTGCAGCCGGACGGTGGCTGCACACAGGTTGCCGAGGATGTCGATCTCGAAACGCTCGCCGTCCCGCGCGAGCTCCGCCGGCACGTAACCCGCCGCGAGGCTGCGATCGACGCAGTGACCGTAGGCACCCGACGTGACATAGCCGACGGCCTGGCCGTCCTTCATGATCGATTCGTAACCGACGACGTCGGCATCCTGCGCCTCGACCTCCATGACGACGAAACGACGCCGTGGCCCGTTGTCGCGTTCGGCCAGCGCGGCATCGCGCCCGATGAATGCCGGCTTCCTGAAATCGACGAAACGATCGAGGCCGGTCTCGCCCGGCGTGTAGTCGGGCCGGAAATCCTTGTTGAACGAACCGTAATTCTTTTCGAGGCGCAGCGAGGACAGCGCGCGACCGCCAAACAGCGTCAGGCCCGAGCCCTGCCCCGCCTCGCGCAGGTCGTCATACAGCGACGCGAAGTAATCCGGCGTCGTCCAGATTTCATAGCCGAGTTCGCCAGTGAAGCCGGCGCGCGTAACGATCGACGGCGCGTAGCCGACCGCGGTCTCCATGACGTCGAAGAACCTGAAGGCGGCGGCCGCAAGATCCTTGCGCACGAGACGCTGCAGTATCGCGCGCGAGTTGGGGCCGGCGAGCGAGAACCCGCACAGCGTCGAAGCCGCCGAGCGCACGAACACGTCTGCGGGTGGTTCGCAGTTCCAGAACCAGCGCAGGTGGAATTCCTCGGCGAAGCCCGAGCCGACGATAAAGTACCGATCCTCGGCCAGGCAGGCGATCGACAGGTCGCCGACGATGCGACCTGACGGGTTCAGCATCGGCGCAAGACCGAGCCTTCCCGGCTTCGGGATGCGACAGGCAAAGACCCGGTCGAGCCAGCCGCGGGCACCGCTGCCGGTCACCTCGTACTTGCCATAGTTGCTCGTTTCGTACAGGCCGGCCGCACGACGGACGGTTCGGCATTCCTCGCGCACGACAGGAAATGCTTCGGAGCGACGATACGTCGGCGTCTCGGTCGGCGGAGTTCCTTCGGGCGCAAACCACAGCGCGTGCTCGAGGCCGAAGTTGGCGCCCATGACCGCGCCTGCCTCGCGCAGCTTGTCGTAGATCGGCGAGCGCCGTACCGGGCGCGCTGCGGGCAGTTCCTCGTTCGGATACGCCAGACGGAAGCGGCGACCGTAATTCTCCGGCACCTTGATCGACGTGTATCTGGGTGTCGCGAAGGGCCCGAAGCGCGCGACGTCCATCGACAGGATGTCCTGGCCCGGATCACCCTCGGCCATCCAGCGCGACAGCACGAGGCCGATGCCGCCGCCCTGGCTGAATCCCGCCATGACCGCACAGGCCACCCAGTAATTGCGCAGTCCACGCACCGGCCCGACCAGCGGGTTGCCGTCCGGTGCGAACGTGAAGGGACCGTTGATCGCCTTGCGGATGCCCGCACGGCCCAGCGCCGGGAAATGCTCGAAGCCGACTTCGAAGTATGGCGCCAGCCGCTCAAACTCATCGGGCAGCAACTGCATCGAGAAGTCGTCCGGCGTCCGCACCGGCGACCAGACTTTGCCGTGCGGCTCGTAGGTTCCGATCAGCGCGCCGCCGCGCTCCTGGCGCATGTAGATCTCACCGGCATAGTCGGTCGTGTTCACTATTTCCTGTGACCGGCCCTTGAGCTCCGGGATGTCATCGGTCAGCAGGTAGTGGTGTTCCATCGCCAGCACCGGCAGTTCAATGCCGACCATCTGCCCGACTTCGCGTGCCCAGAGCCCCGCGCAGTTGACCACGTGCTCGGTGTGCACCGTGCCCTTGTCGGTGACGACGTCCCAGCTGCCATCGGCGCGAGGGATCAGCTCGAGCACGCGCGTGAAACGCTCGACCGACGCGCCAAGCTTGCGTGCCGCCTTGACGTAGGCATGTGTGGTGCCCGACGGATCGCAGTGTCCGCCGTCCGCACGCCACAACGCGCCGATGAAGTACTTCCTGTCGATCAGCGGATTCAGCCCGAGCGCTTCATCGAGCGTGATCATCTCGGTTTCCATCCCGAGGTAGCGGGCACGGGAACAGATCAGCTTCAGGCTGTCGAGTTCACCCTGCGTCGCGGCGAGCATCAGGCCGCCGTTGGGGTGCAACCCGCAGGACTGCCCCGACAGTTCCTCGATCTCGCGGTAGAGGTCGATCGTGTACTTCTGCAGCCTGGATATGTTCGCTTCACCATTGAACGTATGCATGCCGCCGGCCGCGTGCCAGGTCGAGCCCGACGTCAGCTCGCTTTTCTCGACCAGGAGCACGTCGGTCCACCCGGCCCGGGCGAGGTGGTACAGGACGCTGGCGCCAACGACGCCGCCGCCGACGATGACAGCCTGGGCAGAAGCCTTCATGCAGTTCGTTCTCCGGGTGGACGGGCGATGTGATCATGCCGCCCGAGGATTGACAAGCACTGCTCGTAGGCCCTGGTCGCGCGCGCCAGCCGGTCTCCGCGGTGACAAGGCGACGCGGCGCCGAGCCTTTAGCTGCGTTGCGTCAGGGCCGGCGCGGCGATGACTTTATTATTACCGTCGTTATATTATGTTGGCGGCTCCCGGGTCCGCGACGGCGCGGCCGACCGGCGCTGTCATTCGACATCCCAAGGGGAACCGCCTTGAATCCTGAAGTCTTCATCACCTGTGCCGTGACCGGCGATGACACCAAGGTCGCCAGGAGCCCGCACTGTGCGATCACGCCGGAACAGATCGCGGCGACCGCGATCGAGGCGGCGCGGGCCGGTGCGGCCATCGTCCACATTCACGTGCGGGATCCTGCGACCGGCACGTTCAGCATGGAGACCCGCCACTACCGCGAAGTGGTCAAACGCATCCGCGAGAGCGGCACCGACGTCATCGTCAACCTGACGTGCGGCATGGGCGGCTACATCGTCATCGGCGACAACGGGCTCAAGGACACGCCGGCGCCGGGCAGCGACTTCGTGACGCAGGAAGAGCGCATGAAGCACGTGATCGAGCTGTGTCACGAAGGCCGGTACCGGCCCGACATCGCGACACTCGACTGCGGCAGCCTGAACTTCGGCGACGCCAGCCGCGCGTACGTCTCGACGCCGAACTACCTGCGCAAGGGAGCGCAGATCGCCCGCGACCTCGGCGTGAAGCCCGAACTCGAAGTCTTCGATACCGGCAACCTCTGGTTCGTGAAGCAGATGGTCAAGGAAGGGCTGCTCGACGCCCCGACGCTGATCCAGCTGTGCATGGGCATCCCTTACGGCACGCCGGCGGACACCGGACACCTGGTTGCAATGGTCAACTCGCTGCCGGCCGACAGCGTCTGGAGCTCGTTCGCCATCAGCCGCATGCAGATGCCGTGGGTGGCGCAGTCGGTGCTGCTCGGCGGCAATGTCCGCGTCGGTCTCGAGGACAACCTCTACCTGAGCAAAGGCGTCTACGCCAGCAATGCCCAGCTGGTCGAGCGGGCACGCACGATCATCGAGGCGATGGGCGCCCGGATCCTGACGCCCGCCGAGACGCGGGAGCGCCTGCACCTGCGCTGAACCGGCGACGACCGCCACGATCCCCATGAGTCCGCCCAACCTGCAGCGCCTGCTCGTTCCGCGCACGGTCGCGCTGATCGGGTCTGGTGCGTGGACGGACGCCGTCGCAGCTGGGGCCAGGACACTCGGCTATCCCGGCGAAGTCTGGCGCGTGCATCCGACGCGAGACTCGCAGCCGAACGACCGCTATTTCCGCTCGGTCGACGATCTTCCGGCGGGGCCGGACTCGGCCTTCATCGCGGCCCCCAATCACGAGGTGCCGGCCATTGCGGCGGCGCTTGCGCGGCGCGATGCCGGTGGCTTCGTGTGTTTCAGTTCCGGCTTTGCGGAAACCGCAACGCCGACCGGGAAACGCCTGACGCGCGAGCTCGAGCAGGGCGCGGGTGCGTTGCCGTTCCTGGGACCGAACTGCTACGGCATGGTCAATTTCTTCGATCGCGTGGCGCTGTGGCCCGACCAGGTCGTCGGTGATTCGCCGGCACGCGGTGTGGCGCTGATATCCCAGAGCGGGACGATTGCGCTGACGCTGATGTTCAACGACCGGTCGCTGCCGATCGGTTACCTGATCACCGTCGGCAACCAGACCCGCCTCGCCGCCGAGGACCTGATCGACGTGCTGTGCGACGATTCGCGCGTCACCGCGTTCGGCCTGTACCTCGAAGGCATCAAGGACACCGCAAGATTCACGCGCGCGGTCGACAAGGCGCGCGCGCGCGGCAAGCCGATCGCGATGGTCAAGTCCGGGCGCACCGAGGCGGCCAGCCGCACCGCGCGCAGCCACACTGGTGCCCTGTCCGGCAGCGACGCGGTCTTTGACGCCTATTGCGCGCAGGCCGGTATCGCCCGCTGCGAGACGCTGTCGACGCTCTGCGAAACGCTGAAGATCTTCCACAACGGCGGACCGCTGGCGGGACGCCGCGTGGTCGTGATGGGCGCCTCGGGCGGAGACATGGCGATGAGCGCGGACGTGTCGCGTCACCTGGACCTGGAATTCCCCCCGTTTCCGCCCGAAGCGAGCGAGCGGATGAGCGCCATCGTCGGCGAGCGCGTGACGGTCGCGAATCCGTTCGACATGCACACTTACCTCTGGTTCCAGCACGCGGCGCTGCGCCAGCTGTTCGACGAGGTGTTCCAGAGCGACGTCGACGCGGTCGGTTTGACGCTCGACTGTCCGCCGGCTGCCAGTGCGGACGACTCGGCCTACACCGCGGTCATCGCGCAGTTCGCGGCTGCGTCCCGCGACGCCAGGCCGCGCGCAGTGTTCATCTCGTCGCTGCCGGAAACGAGCGGGCGTACGGTACGGCAATTGTGCCTGCAGGGCGGCGTCATCCCGCTGCAGGGCCAGCGCGAGGCGCTCGAAGCCCTGAACCTCGCAGGCGCCGTGGGCGCGACGTGGCGAGGCGGTGATTCACCCGCGTTGTCGATTCCGCAACCGCCGGGAGGCCCGGTCGTGACTCTCGGCGAGCGTGACGGCAAGGCCGCCCTCGCCGCCTTCGGCTTGCAGGTGCCGCGCTTGCAGGTCGTGCCGTGCGCGCAGGCCGGGGTCGCCGCCGCCGCGATCGGATTTCCGGTGGTGGTCAAGGCGTCCGGCGCCGGCCTCGAGCACAAGACCGAACTCGGCGGCGTCGTACTCGGTGTGCGGACGGTGGAGCAGGCCGTTGCGGCAGGAAGGCAGCTCGCGGCCTTGTCCGGGGAAGTGCTCGTCGAGCAGATGATCGACGACGGCATCGCCGAGATGCTGGTCGGCGTCACGGTCGACGAGCAGTTCGGGCAGCTGCTGCTGATCGGGTCGGGTGGTGTGCAGGCGGAGGTCTGGCAGGACACGGTGAGCCTGCTGCCGCCATGGTCGCGCGAATCCGTCGCCGTGGCACTGCGCCGGCTCAAGGTGGCGGCGTTGCTCGATGGCCATCGCGGCAAGCCCGCGGGTGACGTCGCGGCACTCATCGATGCGATCATGGCGATCGGACGCTACGCGACGACGAACCGTGACACGCTCGCGGAACTCGACGTCAATCCAATCATCGTCCGGCCACGCGGCGCAGGCGCCATTGCCGTCGACGTGCTGATCCGCAAGGTAGAGGAGTCCTGACATGCACGACGGAATCAAGACCGCTCGCAACGGGGCGGTCCTCGAAGTCACGATCGACCGGCCGAAGGCCAACGCGATCGACCTGGCCGCGAGCCGCCGCCTGAACACGGTGTTCGAGCAGTTCCGCGACGACGCGAGCCTGCGTGTTGCGATCGTGACCGGCGCGGGCGACCGCTTCTTCTCTCCCGGCTGGGACCTGAAGGCTGCGGCAGGCGGCGAGGAGTCGGATTCGGACTGGGGCGCCGGTGGCTTCGGCGGCCTCAACTATCCGCGGAACCTGAACAAGCCGGTCATCGCCGCAGTCAACGGCATCGCCTGCGGCGGCGGCTTTGAGATCGTGCTCGGGACCGACATCATCGTGATGGAGGAACACGCGCGCTTCGCGTTGCCCGAGATCAACGTCGCGGTGCTGGCCGACGCGGGGACGATCAAGCTGCGCCGGCGAATCCCCTACCACGTCGCCGTCGAGTTCCTGATGACCGGACGCTGGATGGACGCAGCCGAGGCGAAGCACTGGGGCCTCGCCAATCACGTCGTGCCGAAGGGCCAGGCGCTGGCCAGGGCCCGCGAGATCGCGCAACAGCTGGCGGAGGGTCCGCCGCTGCTGTTCCCGGCCATCAAGCAGCTGCTGCGGCACACGGAAATGGTGCCCGAGCACGAAGCCTTCGAGCTGCACGACTCGCTGCACCTGGTGCAGCAGGTCGTTCGCTCCGAGGACCTGAAGGAAGGCACGCGCGCCTTCACGGAGAAGCGCAAGCCGCGCTGGACCGGCCGCTAGGTCACCGCAGCAGCCGGCGCAATCGCCGGCGGCCGCAGGTCAACCGCCGAGCGGCCGCAGCAGCGCGCGCGAGATGATGTGCCGCTGCACTTCGCTGGTGCCATCCCAGATGCGCTCGATGCGCGCGTCACGCCAGATGCGTTCGAGCGGCAACTCCGACATCAGTCCCATGCCGCCGTGAATCTGCAGCGCCTCGTCGGCGACCATCGCCAGCATCTCGGTCGCCTTCAGCTTGGCGATCGCCATGTCCATGTCGGTCGCGGTGCCCTGGTCGCGCTTCCAGGCGGCCTCGAGCACCAGCAGCTCGGCGGCCCGCAATTCGACGGCCATGTCGGCCAGCTTGAAGCTCACGCCCTGGAAGCGCCCGATCGGCTGGCCGAACTGCACGCGATCCACCGCCCACTGCTTCGCGAGATCGAGCGCCCGCTCGGCACGGCCAAGGCAGGTCGCCGCCACCTGCAGTCGCGTCGCACCAAGCCAGGTGTTGGCGACTTCAAATCCCTTGTGCACTTCGCCGAGCACGGCCGAGCGCGGCACGCGGCAGTCGTCGAACTCGAGGATGCAGTTGTTGTAACCGCGATGCGAGACGTTCTGGTAGCCGTCGCGTACGGTGAAGCCGGGATGCCCCATGTCGATGAGAAACGCGGTGAGCGTCGCGCGCGACCCGCGCGCCTCCAGCGTGGCACCCGTCGCGGCAAACAGGATCACGAAGTCGGCGTGATCCGCGTGGCTGATGAAGTGCTTGGTGCCGTTGATGACGAAGTCACCACCCTTCTCGACTGCCGTGGTCCTGATTGCGCGCAGGTCCGACCCCGCACCCGGCTCGGTCATCGCGAGGCAATCGACGCGCTCGCCACGAACGGAAGGCAGCAGGTAGCGCTCACGCTGCTCGCCCGCGCAGGCCAGCAGGATGTTCGAGGGCCGGCCGACGCAATTGTAGTGCAGCGCATAACTGGTGCGACCGAGCTCCTTTTCGTAGAGCGCCCAGGTCACCGTGTCGAGTCCGCCGCCGCCGACGTCGACGGGCATGTTGGCCGCGTACAAACCCGCCGCGATGGCCTTGCCCTGCAGCTCGCGCTGCAGCTCTCGACGCAGGACCCCGCTGCGCTCGATCTCGTTTTCATGGGGGTACAGCTCTCTTGCGACAAACTCGCGGGTCGTCTTGATGATCAGCTGCTGTTCGTCGGTGAGTGTGAAATCCATGGACGTGGCCACCGTTCAACGTGATCTGGAATGGGACGGCTGCCCGCGCGGCGACCGGCGTCGCCGGGATACCGTACTGGCACGGACTTCATTCTCCGCCCAGCGGTGCAGCATCTGCAGCTGCAGGTCGAGTTGCTCGACCTGGCGCCGGGCGGGCCAGTCGGCGGGACTCGTCACCGCACTGGTCGTGAGACCGTTCAGGAACGACATGATGGAGAGCAGCACCCGCGTGCGCAGTGCGGGCGGCCAATGCGCGGATTGCGGCCAGTGCGTGGCGAGGCACCTGCGATACAGCTTGGCGTATTCACGGTGCACCCAGGCATTGAGCCGCCTGGCTTCGCCGTCGGTGGATACCTGGCCCCAGAAAGCCGTCCAGAACGCGCACTCGGTGAAACGTGCTTCGTCGACCGGCAAGGTCTCGGCCAGGACCGCCAGCAGGTCCTGCCCCTGGTTGCCCGCCTGCTGGAGACGCGCCTCGATGCGCCGCAGGCTGAGCCGCAACGCGGCCAGCAGGATCTCGCGCTTGGACGCGAAGTAGTGCGGCAGCATTCCGGTCGTGTAGCCGGCCGCCCGCGCGATCCGGACCACGGTCGCCTGCTGCAGGCCGTGCTTCGCGACGACCACGCAGGCAGCCTGGGCGATGTGCTCGCGGCGCAGATCGTGATCGACCGCCTTGGGCATGATCGGTCAGCGTCCCCGCAGACCGACGCGACGGCCGGCTTCCGGCGGCATTGGCAACGACGCGTGCGCGTTCGCAAGTTCCCGCAACCGGCTGCGTACTGCGGCGTCGATGGGCGTTGCCTTGTGGTTCACCGTGTCCACGTGCAGGTGCATCTGCTCCGCGGTGGCAAGCAGCGTCCCGTCGCTGGTCCGCTGCAGGCGATGCAGGACGTGCAGGCGCTTGTCGTCGACCGCCAGGACCTGTGTCGTGACCTCGATCGGCTCGTGGCAATGCGCCTCGGCCTTGTGAACGAGGTGCGACTCGACGCTGTAGAACATGCGCGACGTGGCACGGTATGCCTCGTCGACGCCCACTCTGCGATACAGCGCGTCCATGGCGTCGCCGAACACCTGCAGGTAGCGCGACTCGGACATGTGGCCGTTGTAGTCGATCCACTCCGGGCGCACCCGGGTAGCCAGCACCTGCAGCGGATGCCCCGGCGCGGTCCGGTCCTGCTGCGGATGGTCGCCCGCATCCGCATAGAGTCGCTGCTCGAGCGCGCGCAGCGTCGATCCGGCACCGACGTCGAACTGGCGCAGCACCTGCTGGATCGCCACCAGGTAGTCGTCGCGCAATCGTTCGAGTTCGCGGATCGAGCGCCCCGCCGCCTGTGCCTGCGTGCCTTCCACCATCCGGTCGATCAGTGATTCAGTAAGCTCGGGCGCTTCGAGCCTGGTCCACGGCCACTTCAGGCAGGGACCGAATTGCGCCAGCATGTGCCGCATGCCGGTCTCCCCGCCGGCGAGGTGGTAGACAAGGTTCGTGCCCATGCCCGCCCAGCGCAGGCCCGGACCGTAAACGATCGACTCGTCGAGTTCGCCCGTCGTCGCGACGCCGTCGTTGACCATGTGCAGGATCTCGCGCCACAGCGCCTCCTGCAGCCGGTCGGTCAGGTGCCCGGGCACTTCATGGCGTACGTGCAGCGGGTGCATGCCGATGTAGCGGAAGAATTCCTTCGCCGCGTCGATGGTCTGCGGTGACGTCTGCCGTCCGCCCACCAGTTCCACGAGCGGCAGCAGGTACACCGGATTGAACGGATGTGCGACGCAGAACCGCTCGGGCGCGCGCAGGTCGCGCTGCAGGTCGGTTGGCAGCAACCCCGAGGTGCTGGAGGCGATGATCACGTCCGGCGCCGCGTGTTGACTGATCCCGGCCAGCACCTTCTGCTTCAGCTCGAGTTGCTCCGGGATGTTTTCCTGGATGAAATCCGCCCGGGCTGCCATCTCGGCCGGGCTGGTCGTGAACGACAGCACCCCCTTGGGCGGAAGCGGCGCCAGCGTCAGGCGGGCGAGCGCCGGCTCGGCGTTGGCGACCGCATCACGCAACCAGCTTTCCATTTCCGGCTTGACGTCCGCCGCGACGACGTCGATGCCGAAATGCAGTGCGCGCGCGGCCCAGCCCGCACCGATCACGCCCGTTCCGAGCAACCCGAGGGTCCTTACTGCGCGCATCCTGGGCTCCCATGGTCGTCATTCACGCCCGCGCGCAACGCCGTTTCCGTAGCGACGCGTTTTGTCACAGCCATAATATAACACGTGGCTGCAGCGAGCCCGCGCGCCGCGCGACCTGCGCTAGACTGCGCTGCGGCTCACCAACTGAACCCACGGTGCCGGATGAAGAACGCTCGCCTGCTCGAGCAGCACACCATCGACTACATCCCGCTCGCCGAAAGGAGGGGCAAGGTCTGGCACCTGTGGCCGATCTGGTTTGCGGGCGATGCGCACCTCGCGACGCTCGCGGTGGGCGTGATCGGCCTCGTCCTGGGCGCCAACCTGCTCTGGACGACGCTCGCCGTCGTCGGCGGCTGCGCGCTGGGCACGATCTTCATGGCCTTCCACTCGACGCAGGGGCCGCAGCTCGGGCTGCCGCAACTGATCCAGTCGCGGCCGCAGTTCGGCTACTACGGTGCGCTGCTGGTGTGGGTCGTCGCGCTCGTGGCCTACGTCGGCTACAACGCGTTCAATCAGGTGCTCGTGTCCGGTGCGGTCCGTCAGCTGGCGGGACGCGAACTCGCGAGCGATCCGGTCGTGATGGTCGCCTTTGCGCTGCTGGCCGCGGCGATCGCCGCAGTCGGCTACCACTGGATTCACCGGGCGCAGCGCTGGGTGGCCTACGTCACGATCGCGATGCTGCTGGTCTTCACGGCCGGCGCGGGCAAGGCCCTGCAGCTGCCAGCCGACGCATGGCGGCTTGGCGAGTTTCCGGCCATTCCGTTCCTGGTGCAGTTCTTTGCGGCCGCAGCCTATCAGTTGAGCTGGTCCATCTACGTCTCGGACTACT
>Ga0316188_10000855_pt1 | contig 14089 bp, 11 predicted proteins | sample Phiworburrow1_MG_FD_204933 | JGI IMG/M metagenome (GOLD analysis project Ga0316188, IMG submission 204933) | Coastal sediment microbial communities from Maine, United States - Phippsburg worm burrow 1 | ecosystem: Environmental > Aquatic > Marine > Coastal > Sediment | place: USA: Maine...
GCTCGTAGCCTCGTTCAGCGGCGGGCTCACGCAGTTCTATCATTCCGGTTCCACGGTCAAGCGCATCCACGCCGCACACGCTGCGGGAGAGGGCGTGCACGCAGCGCTGCTGGCCGAGGCCGGATTCTCCGGGCCCACTGACATTCTCGAAGGCCAGGACGGGTTTGCCCGCGCCTATGCTGACGGCCACGATTTCAGCAAGGGGCTGGATGGCATCGGCGCAACCTGGCGATTGCTCGAAACCGCAATCAAGCCGCACGCCTGCAGCGCGCGCGTTTTGTCAGCGGTCGAAGCCACCGCGGCATTGTGCCGCGAGCACCAGCTCACTCTGCCTGACATCAGGGCCATCCGCGTTGGCATCCCGAAAATCATCCAGGGGCGGCTGACGACGTCCGCACCTGCCGACATCCAGGCCGCGCAGATGAGCCTGCCATTTTGCATGGCGATGGTGCTCAACCGCGGACGTGACCTTGACCCGGGTTTTACGATGAACGTGGATGATTTCGAGGCCACGCTGCACGATGAACATGTGATGGCGACGTCGCGGCGCGTCGAATGCGTACTCGATGACGATGCTGAACGCGTCAGTACCGAACAATCAGTGGGCGCTAAAGTCACTCTGACCCTGCAGTCTGGCAAGACCGTCGAACGTTTCATTGAAGCCCCGAAGGGCAGCGCGTCGCGTCCATTTACCGTGGACGACCACATCGCGCGGTTCAAGCAGGAAATGGGCAAGCGCTATTCGGCGGTGCAGGTCGCATCCCTGCTCGAAGAGCTGCGCGGCTTCGCCAACGCGCGAAATCCCGACCGGCTGATGCAACTGCTGGCCGGCAAACCCTGATATCCGGCCCGTCACGATGGCCATACTGAAGCTGCCCGACTGCGAGCTGTATTACCAGATCGATGACTTCGCTGATCCGTGGCGGTCGCACGACACCGTGCTGATGCTTCACGGTAATGCCGAGAGCGGGCTCGCGTGGTATGGCTGGGTGCCGGTACTGGCGCGTGAAATGCGCGTGCTAAGGCCCGACATGCGCGGCTACGGGCGGTCGACGCCGATGTCGCGCGAGTATGAATGGACGCTGGACAAGGTGATCGACGATTACTGCCGGCTGCTCGACCACCTCGGGATCGAACGCGTCCACCTTGTTGCCGCGAAAATCGGCGGCACCATCGCCCGCGCCTTTGCCGCGCGCCGGCCGGGCCGGATCAGCACGCTGACGGTGGTGGGCACGCCGCAGGCGCTGCGCCCCGGTGCGGAAAACATTCCCGCGTTGATCGAGGAGTTCGAGACCAAGGGCGCGGAACACTGGGCGCGGCGCACCATGGCCGGCCGTCTGGGAGAGCATTTTCCCGATGAAGGCGTGGAATGGTGGACCCGGTTCATGGGTCGCGCCCCGGTGTCGTCGCTGGTCGGCTTTAACCGCGGCATCAACTATGCTGACATCCGTGCCGATCTTCCGAACATCAAATGTCCGACGCTGGTGATCACCACAGAGGAAAGCGGGCTCGGAACCGTGGCACGCACGCGCGAGTGGCAGGAAAAAATCCCCGATTCACGGTTGCTGGTGCTACCGGGAAAATCGTATCACGTCGCGGCGAGCGATGCGGCGGCGTGCGCACAGGCAACGCTGAACTTCATCCGGGAGATTTGACCTGATGCAGCTTGACGCAATGGGGCAGCACAGTCCCGGCCGACCAGGAACTACTTTGCCGCCTTCGCAGCCTTTGCTTCCATTTGTTCGCACTCTGCCTCGTAATCGGTAATTGCGGCGGCAACGGCGTCATGCAACTTGTTCTGTTGTGAGAGCAGCTCTTCGAACTGTTTCGCGAGTTTCTTTTTTTTCAGCTCGCCGTCGAGCAGCAGCCATGCTGCCGAAAGTCTTTCAATGTTGGCTTCGGCGTAGTGGCGTATGTCCTTGAGCTGGGTAATGATGTCTTTCGATTTCTCCAGATCGGTTTTCTCCGGTTTCTCGTCTGACTGTTCCGACATGTCTTCCTCCTCGCGGTTGGACAAGCACGTTTCTCAGGTCCCCGGTCAGCTTACCACCAGGATTGCCCATTGCCTTGCAGTCGTGCCACGTACGCCGGAGCCCTGCGTTTCGGCATTAGTTTAGCGAGCACGGCGCGCGCCGGTTGCTGCAAGGGAATCCGTGCTGCAGTGCACAGCGTCAGCTACCGACCGTGGCCGATAAGGCGAAAATTGGCTCTTGGGTATGCTGGGGCCATGCTGGTCGTTCGTGGGAAATACTGTCCTCTTGAAGGCTTAGGCAGCCGCGCTTTGCTTTTCGTGCAAGGCTGGTTAATCTCTAGCAAGAGGATCTGCCGTTCGCCCCCGTCGGTCATGCTGCAACTTCCGCCGTCTTTTCAAAAGGAGGAGCCTGCCGTGAAAATAAAGAGCATCAAGGCGTCGCTGCATCATCTGACCGTCAATGTCCCGCTGTTCGAAAAACCTACCGTGTCGCGCAAGCTGGTGTTCTGCACCGTCGAGACCGATACGGGGATCGTTGGCCACGGGCTGTGCGGTGGGCAGTACCTGGGTGCGTCGATCGTCACGGCGCTGAACCGCGATCTGAAAGACGCGGTGCTCGGCATGGACCCGCGAGAAACCGAAGCGATTCACGAGCACGTGTGGTGGAAGCTCAACAACCGGTCGATGACCGGGGTAGTGACTACGGCGCTGTCGGCCTTCGACATTGCCTGCTGGGACATCCACGGCAAGCACACCGGCCGCAGTATTGCCCAACTGCTCGGAGGGCACAGCAATAGCGCAGAGATTTATGTCACCTTCGGTTTCAAGCAGTATTCCATGGAGCAGCTGGTCGAGGCGGCCAGGCTGCAGGTCAAGGCGGGCACGCGGCGGCTGAAAATGGTGGTCGGGGACGGCACCGAGAGCTGGCGCGAAGATGCGAAACGAGTGCGTGCGGTGCGTGGGGTAATCGGCGAGGACCGCGATCTGATGATTGATGCCAACTACATGTTCAGCCCGCTCGAAGCAAAAATGCTGTGTCATGCCATCGAGGACTGCAACATCTCGTGGTTTGAAGAGCCGGTGTACGCGATCGACGCGCGCAGCATGGCCGATCTGCGACGCGAGACGCGCATCCCCTTCGCCGCGGGGCAGATGACCGGAAACCGCTGGCGCTTCAAGGAGCTGATCACTGCGGGTGCGGTCGATATCGTGCAGCCCAATCCCTGTTACAGCGGCGGATATACCGAAACGCAAAAGGTTGCCCACATGGCTCAGGCCTTCAATCTGCCCATTGCCAATGGCGGCGGCTGGCCGTTGCACAACATGCATTCAATCGCCGGGCTGATGAATGGCCTGTGGGTCGAGTTCCATCTGGGTATGCAGGCCGTGGGTGAGGCTATCTTTATCAATGCGCCCAAGCCGGAGAATAACCGCATCCGGATTCCGGACGCTCCGGGTCTGGGCTTTGAGCCCAATTACGAAGCGCTCAAGGATTGCAGGATCGATTGAACCCGCTGATCGGCCCCGAACCATGGCGGACCTCGCCGTTACCTCCCTTAAGCTGATTCATGAAGGCGTTCGCAGGTTGATCGATGCCGCTGTTTCCCAGGCCACGGCCGTGGGCTTGCCGGTGGCTATTGCTATTGCCGGCGATGGCGCGTGCATAGCCGGTTACCTGTTGATAGACAGCGCACGGCTGCTTGCGCAGGAATCGGTGCCTGCTAATGCAACGACGGTTGTGAGTCAGCGCAACAGTTCGGCAAAGCGGCGCAGGGCTTGCTGATAAATTTCGGGAGCGTCGCTGTATAGATCGCTGTGTGTACCGCCGGCGATTTCCAGCCAGCGGGTATGGGCGGGCGCCGCGTCGCGCAGTGCCCGACCCAGTGCGACGGGCACCGTCTTGTCGTTGCTGCCATGGATGATCAGTATCGGCGCGTCGACTTTGCCGATCTTGTCGATGGAATCAAATTTCTGGGTCGAGAAACCCGAGAGCAGGGTGCCCAGTATGCCGTCAGCCGCCGCCACATCGGGCAGGCGGGTAAAAGTCGATTCAACAATCAGCCCGCCATAATCGCGACCATGGTGCCTGTGGCTCGCCAGCTCGATGGCCACACCGCCACCGACGGAATGGCCGTAGATGACACGCTTGCCCGGATACGGCTGGCGCCGCTCTAGCTCAGCCCAGGCCGTTGCAGCGTCGGCGTAGATTGTCTGTTCGCTGGGGATGATGGGGCTGCTCTCACCCCAGCCTCGATAATCGACCGCAAGCACCGAGTAGCCTGCCTTACGCAATGCGTCGATCTTGCCGATGTTGTGGTACAGACTGCGAAAGGTGCCGTGCAGATATAGCAGCGCTGGAGCCTGCGCATCAGCGTGCGGCAGCCACCACATCTGCAGGCTGTCCGGTGTGCCCGCCGTATCACCGGGCACCAGTGTCGCAAACGACAGGTCGCCGGGCCGCAGCCCGGTGAAGTTGTCCTGCCGCTCGGGGGTGGGTCGGTAGATCAGCTTGCGTACTTTGATATCCAGCCAGGCACAGCCGCTCAAATCGACCAGCAATATCGCCATTACAGCCAGTCCGGCGCTGCGCCGCCAGGCGCCCCGGAGCAGGACGGACCGATTGAAAAATCTGCGTAAATTGAGCATGCGGTCGAACGTCAGGAACTTCGTTATTGCCGGGAGCTTTTCAAAGTGTCTTGGCATCTTGCCAGTTTAATGCGCAGGGTCCTGATTGTCCTCGCCGCATTCGACCCTGCCCGGTGTTGTCGTGATCGTTCGCGTGCTCCTCTGAGCGGTCCAAACCTGCCGCCCGATGATTACGTTGTGACGTATCCGCAGCTGGGCTGCCGGACGCCGAGTGGGCATCACCCCTGCGCCTTGTGAAAAGACGCTGGAGGTCTACGAAAACAATGGACTGCTGAAACAGCGTTATTGCGATGAACAAGTCTGTGCCAAACTAGCGCAAATCGATTAAGAGGACACGCATGAAATTCGGCCGCTTCCAGCACCAGTCCCGCAGTTTCTTCGGTCTCATCGAAGGTGATCGTGTTGATGAACTCGACGGCTCGCCGTTCGCTACCTGGAAGACCAATGGCAAGACGCATGCACTGTCCGCCGTCAAGACCCTGGTTCCCTGCGAGCCGCGCAATTTTTACTGCGCGGGGCTGAACTACGCTGCGCATATCGAGTGGGCGGCCAAACGCAAGGGGCTCGATGTCAAGCTGCCGCAGAAAGCCGACGTCGGCTATCGTTCGGCCAATGCACTGGTGGCAACCGGTGAGGCTATTGTGATCCCCGCCGATTCCCCCGGCCCGGTGCAGTTTGAAGGCGAACTGGTGGCGGTCGTAGGCAAGACTGCTAAACATCTGACGGAAGACAATGCGCTGTCGTGCATTCTTGGCTACACCCTGGGCAATGATGTCAGCGAGCGCAGCTGGCAAAAATCTGATCGTACGCTGTGGCGTGCGAAGAACTGCGACACCTGGAAACCCATGGGGCCGTTCATCGCCACCGGGCTGGATCCGATGAACCTCGATATGGAAATTCACATCAACGGCCAGCGTGTTGCCGGTTACAACACCAGCAAGATGCTGTTTTCGGCGCAGCATTACATCGTAGAAATCACGAAATACATGACACTGCATCCCGGTGATGTGATCTGGCTCGGTACCGACGATGCGACCGAGCCCGACCTCAAGGACGGCGATGTCTGTAACATTATCCAGAAAGACATCGGCGTACTGAGCAGTCCGGTGCTGCGCGCCAAGGCGCAGTAGCAAATTAACCAATTGATTTAATTGACATATATTTAATGGCTTGCGTAGCGACTTACAGTTACGGGAGTGCTCGCAACCTGCGCGCAGCCGCGCACAGGCGGCCGCACTGCTCGTATACTTGCCCAAGGTAATTCACCACAACTACAACAACAGACGTCGGGGAGATGAAAATGAATCAATTTGCAGTTAAAACCTGCAGGGCCTTGCTGGTGCTCACAACGTGCAGCTTTGTCGTTGCTGGCGCGCATGCGCAAAACTATCCGACCAAACCGATCCGCATGATCATTGCTCTGGCTCCGGGCGGCGGCGTCGATACGACTGGTCGTTTCATTGCGCAGAAGCTGAACGAGGCCTGGGGGCAGTCGGTGGTGGCTGACAACCGTCCCGGCGCTGGCGGCACGATCGCTGCTGAAATCGTTGCCACCGCGCCACCAGACGGCTATACCCTGCTGATGACTTCAGCCGGGATCAGCATCACGCCGAGCCTGATGAAGCTATCGTACGATCCGCGCCGTGATCTGCTGCCGGTAACGCAGGCGGTGGTGTCACCCGGCGTGCTTGTAGTGCATCCGTCGCTGCCGGTGAAGAGCGTCAAGGAATTGATCGCATTTGCCAAGGCACGGCCGAACGAACTGTTCTTCTCATCGTCAGGCTTGGGCTCCGCACAGCATCTGACACTCGAACTCTTTTCGCAGATGACGGGGATGAAAATGACCCACGTGCCATATAAGGGCACCTCACCCAGCGTCAATGATGTGATCGCCGGGCGCATCGCACTTACGGTCGCCAGCGTGATTTCGACGCGGCCGTTTTTTACGACAGGCCGGTTGCGAGCACTCGCGGTTGTCGGACCAAAGCGTACCCCGGCATTGCCCGACTATCCGACCATTGCGGAATCGGGCGTGCCCGGTTTCGGCGTTGAAAACTGGTACGCATTGTTTCTTCCCGGAAAAACCGACAAAGCTATTGCAGTGAAGCTGCAGCAGGCCGTCACGCGCATCGTCACCGATCCTGCCACAGACAAGCTGCTGCGCGGCCAGGGCCTTGATGCGATCGGTAGTTCGCAGGAGGATTTTGCAAAACTGTATGCCGCTGAAATCAACACCTGGGCGAAGGTCGTGGAGTCGGTGGGGATTAAGCCGAAATAGTCCGTAAACGATTTACGCTAAGCCGCCGTACTGGTAGGCCTTGTTGACATCCGCGCGGGTGACGATGCCGTAGCTCGGCGTACCGTCGTAAGTCAACGGACGCACTACATACAAGGCCTCGGTACCGCCGGCATCCATCGCGTCCCGTGCTTCCTGCAGCGTTGCCTGCAGCGCGATTGGTGCGATTTCCAGACGGTCGGCGGGCACTTCGAGCAGGTCAAAGTTGCCGGCGTCCGGCGCTTCGGTTCGCTGCCGCGCGAGGTCCATCGCCGGCAACAGTGCTTTGGGCTTGTCGCCGTCGAGCACCAGCACCCAGGCCGGGCTGTACGCAAGGGCGGTATCGATCGCTGCACCGGTGGCCCGGCGTGGGAGCGTCAGCACATTGGTTGTCATCACCGCGCCGACGCCGACGCGGCGCAATGACTGTACGACCGGATCATTGTGGTAATCGAGTCCGCGCGCACGCATCAGCGTGATGAAAATCGGCTGCTGGCCAAACGCCACGCGTGACATCCCGTATGCCGCAATCACGGCCAGCATTCCGGGCCAGATGATGTTCGGATTGCCGGTGAGTTCCAGCATCGCAGTCAGTGCCGCCAGTGGCGCATGCAGCGCGCCGGCCATCATTGCCCCGAGGCCGATCAGCGCGTAGAGCGCCGGTGAAGATACGCTGTCGGGCGCAATCCAGTGGCCGAAGGCGCCGAGTGCGCTGCCTGCCGCCGCGCCGATCACCACCAGCGGGCCGATCAGCCCGCCCGGCATGCCCATGCCGATGGTGAGGCCGGTGGCGAGCAGCTTGAATACGATGATCGCGAGCAGTGCGGTGATGGCGACGTTGCCCAGCAATGTGCTTCCCACTGTGTCGTATCCGATGCCCATGATCTGCGGTGCGGGGTACGCGCACAAGCCGGTTACCACGCCCACCAGCAACGCGCGGGTCCAGAACGACCAGGATCTGGTGCGCCGTGCCGTGTTGTCGACGATGAAGATGAAGGCGGCAGCGAGAATGCCGATGATGAGTCCCATTCCAAGGACGTACGGCAGTTCCCAAACCGATTTTAAAATCACTGGCGGCACGGCAAAAGCCGGAGCGCTACCGTAGGCAATGTGCGTCAGTGCAGTGGCACTGACCGCGGCGAGGATGACCGGTGCAAAGCCGACCACGGTGTATTCCATCAGCACGACTTCCATTGCAAATGCGACCCCGGCGAGCGGTGTGTTGAACGACGCCGCAATCGCTGCGGCGACGCCGCAGCCGACCAGTATGCGCAGGCTGTTGTTGGGCAGGCGCAGGTGCTGGCCGGCAAGGCTGGCACTCGCCGCACCGAGATGGATGGCGGGCCCTTCGCGGCCTACCGACAGACCGGCAACGATGGCTACTGCGGCACCGACAAACTGCACGATGGCGCTTTTGAGCGGCAGGCGTCCCTGATGATAAGCAAGCCGCTCCAGTACGTGCACCGGGCCGACGTTGCGGGCCGCGGCGGAGAGGCGGTGGAAAATGGCGCCGATTATCAGGACGCCGACCAGCGGGAACGCGAAACGTGCCGTGATGGAGAGGCCTTCGTAATTCTCCGGGCTACCCGGCGGCAGCAGCGCCGCCTGTGCAAATTCAATTACCACCCTGAACGCAATCATTACGACTGCCGCCAGCAAGCCGCAGAGGATACCGAGAACGGCAAGTTGGGGTAGCGCTTCCGCGCCCGATACGCGCACCAGCTGGGCCTCGAACGCGACCCCCATGCGCCCGCGTAGTCTGCGCAACAGGGATTTCACGTCCGTCCCCGCACTGCTGCAGGCAAGACGCCGGTCTGATGGTCGGGCATGAAAAGTATTGTTCCTGGCTGCGGGCGAACTTCTTTTGCTCCGAAATGGAATTGCGCGTGGTTAAACCAGTCTAAGTCCATAATGCTGTTTACAAGTATATGTGCATACCGACACCGAATGGAGCGTTACGATGTTCAAAATCGAGACTGAAGATGGCAACGGAATCTGGACGGACGTGCGCGGTGCTGACGGCAAGGTGCTGACGTTTGATACCCAGGAGGCTGCACAGGCGGAGCTCGCCAGACTGTTTCCCGTGCTGGTGCAGATGGAGAAATACGCCGGCGGCAAGCGCACGCGGGTCGTGCGCGTGTTCCGCACTGATGCGGAATGGAAGGACGGCACGCCGCCCGAAGCATAAGCGATGGGCTGTTACCGTCCGCGGTAAACGGGCTTGCGTTTTTCGACGAAAGCCAGCGCGCTTTCGCGGAAATCTTCCGATAGATGGAGTGAGCGCGGGCGCATCGCGTAGGCTTTGGCATCGATTTCTTCGAGGACCGAACGGCGCGCCTCGACTACGGCGCGTACCGCGAGTGGCGGATTGTTCAGGACTTCAAGCGCGAGTTTTTCGGCCTCGGCGAGATGCGCGCCGGGCTCCGTCAGCCGGTTGAGCAGCCTGCACTCATAGGCCTCCTCAGCCAGCCATGTGCGGCCGGTGAAACAGACGTCGTCGGCGAAGGTGCCGGCACCACGCTGGGTCAGCATCATCCAGAATGGAATCGCATCGATGCCGCGTGCAACTTCGGTCACCTGAAACTTTGTACCCCGGCTGGCCACGGTCAGGTCACAATACAGAGCGATGCGCAGGGCCACGCCGTATACGTAACCGTGCATCGCAGCGATGATGGGCTTCGCCTGCGGTGGCTTGAAGAACGGATGACGCAGGTTGCCTTCGCGCGCTGATGGACCGCCGAGTTTCTTCAACTCCGCCTGCGGCCGCAGCTGGCGCTGTTTAACATCGGCGCCGCTGCAGAATGCCTTGCCGTTGCCCGAAATGATGCCGACCATCGCGTTGTCGTCGTCATAAAGCCGGTACAGCGCATCGCACAGCTCGAGACTCATTTCATCGGATATCGCGTTGAGCTTCTCCGGCCGGTTCAGAACGATGTGACCGATGCTGTCCTGCCGGTTGTATTCCACCAAAGCCATGTTGAACTCCGTTTTTCCGAGCGGGCAACCATCTTGCGAGGAGGGCCTCGAGCCAAGTTCCGGTTGAAGTATGGACTCGAATGTCAACCCGCTACGGGCTTGTTATATATTCGCACTGATCATAATGCAATGTATCCGGCAACCGGAAATCTGTAATGACCATTACCACGGACTGGACCCGCTTTTATTCCCCGCGCTCGGTTGCCGTCGTCGGCGCCACCGACGACACGCGCCGGTTCGGCGGCCGCCTGATGCGGCAGATGCGGAAGTTCGGTTACGCCGGGCGCGTGCTGCCGGTGAATCCCAGGCGCACCGAGCTGAACGGGGCGCCCTGCTATCCGAGCATCAGTGCGTTGCCCGAAGTTCCGGACCATGTCGGCATCGTGGTTCCGGCGGAACGGGTGCTGGATGTGCTGCGCGAATGCCACGCATTCGGAGTTCGCTGTGCCACGGTGTTCAGCGCAGGCTTTGCCGAAACCGGCACTGAGCGCGGGATACAGCTGCAGGAAGAGCTGACGCAGTTTGCCCGCGCGAGCGGACTGCGGGTGATGGGGCCCAATTGCAACGGACCGGTAAACTTCATCGACCGCTTCTCGATGACGGGCGGTTTTGCCGTTTCCAACCTGACGCAGCCTGCGGGCAATGTCGGTCTGGTCAGCCAGAGCGGCGGACTGGGGCAGACCAATGTCATGTGGCGCGCGGTCAAGGCCGGCGTGCATATGAGCTATCAGGCGAGTTGCGGCAACGAGGCCGATCTGAGCGTGATTGACTTCGCGCGTTTCATGATCGAGGGCGACCGGACCGATGTCGTAATGATGGCGCTCGAAGCCGTGCGTGACGGTGCGCAGTTCATCGAACTCGCGTGCCTTGCCGCCGAACGCGAGAAGCCGCTGGTCGTGCTCAAGTTCGGATTGACCGATGCCGGCCGGCGTGCTGCGGCGTCCCACACCGGGGCGATCACCGGGTCAGACGATATTTTCAGTGCCGTCTGCAGCCAGTACGGCGTGATCCGGGTGCAGGATTGCAATGAGCTGTATGAACGGGCCATCGTGCTGCGGAACAAGCGCCTTCCCAAGGGCCGGCGTGCGGCGTCGATGTCGCTTTCCGGCGGCAACGTGGTGCAGATGGCCGATGTCGGCACCCATCTGGGCCTGACCTGGGAGAACTACACTGAGACCACCGACGTGCGGCTGGGGAAATTGATCCCGGGTTACGGCAGGGTCGGCAACCCGACCGACATGACCTCGCTTGCGACCGGTCAGCCTGAAATATTCCGCAAGGCGCTGGAAATCATCACCGAAGACGAGAACGTCGACGTCATGATGCCGGTGTTCACGTTCACCAATAAGGAGGATCTGGAGCATGCAGCTGCGCTCTCGCGCGACGGCACCAAACCGCTGGTGCTGTTGTTGACTGGCGGCTGCAACGACGATGAAACGCTGAATGTGGACGCGCTGGTGGCCGGCGGCGCCGCAGCCTATCGCAATACGGTTGACGGGCTGAAGGCGGTGCGCGCGGCCATCGGCTATCGCGAGTTTCTCGAGCGGCGGCGAGGGCAGCCCGCGCCGGTTAGGCCCGCGGGCCTGGACACGGCGGCCGTCGCAGCGACGTTGAAGGCGGCCCCTGGCGGTGCACTTAGCGAGCGCGAGAGCAAAACGTTGCTTGCGGCTTACGGTTTGGCGGTGCCGGCAGAGCATCTCGCGACCAGTGCCGACGAGGCGGTAGCTCACGCACGGGCGATCGGCAGTGCCGTGGCGCTCAAGGTCGATTCGCCCGACATCACGCACAAGACCGAGGCCGGCGCACTCCGCCTGGGGTTGGGCACCGATACGGATGTGCGCCTTGCCTACGATCAGGTGGTTGACGCGGCAAAGCGTTACAGGGGCGACGCGCGTATCAACGGCGTACTGGTGCAGGAAATGGTGCCCGCCGGCGTGGAAATGATGGTCGGTGTGGTCCGTGATCCGGTTTTCGGCCCGATCCTCGCAGTGGCGCTGGGCGGGATCTACGTCGAAGTGCTGCGTGACGTGACCTACCGGGTCCCGCCGATAGATGCATCTGAAGCGCGCGACATGCTGCGCGAGCTGCGCGGCTATCGCATCCTCGAGGGTGTGCGCGGCAAGCCTCCGGCGGACATCGATGCATTGGTCGATGGCATCGTGCGCTGCTCGTGGTTTGCGCACGATCATGGCGAACGCATCCTGGAGCTCGATGTGAACCCGTTGATCGTTCTTGAACGGGGCATACGCGTGGTCGACGCATTGCTGATCCGCGGCTCTGATGCTTAATGATGCGGCAGGCAGTCATTGGGAACAGAGCCGAATAGCATGCATTTGGTGTGCTGGCGGATTGCACAACCGCCGGCCGTGTTGAGGGCCGTGCGATTTTTTCTTACTGGAGGGAATCATGAATACACGCCGCCGCTGCGCCGGGTTCGCCTTAATGGCCCTGTTGTCGGTCGCTGTAGCGGTGGCCGATGCCGTTGCACAGACTTACCCGGTAAGACCGGTGCGACTGATGCTGCCGTTCCCGGCGGGAGCACCCAGCGATATTGTCGGACGTACGATCGGGCAGAAGCTGGCGGCGCAGATGGGGCAGAATTTCATTCCGGACAACCGGCCCGGTGCCGGGGGCAACCTTGCGCTGGGCATGACCGCGAGTGCAGTGCCCGACGGATACACGGTTGTGGTGACCTCGCCGACAATCGCCATCAGCCCTTCGCTGTATTCGAAGCTGACCTACAACGCGCTCAAGGATCTCGCCCCCGTCGCCCGGCTTGCCACTATCGAGAACGTGCTGGTCGTGCACCCGTCGGTGCCGGCGAAGACGCTGAAGCAGTTTGTCGCGCTGGCGCGTTCGCGGCCGGGCGTGCTGAATTACGGCTCGGGCGGCCCCGGAACCACCAATCACCTGGCCAACGAACTGCTGAAGCACCTCGAAAAAATCAATATGGTGCATGTTCCGTACAAAGGCGCGACGCTGGCTACGGTCGCGGCGATGAGCGGCGAGGTGGACGAGGTCATCGTGTCGGTAGCTTCGATCCTGCCGTTGATCCGACAGGGCAAGGTTCGGCCGCTGGCCGTGCTGTCGGAGCGGCGGGTGGCGTCGCTGCCGGATGTGCCAACGGCAAAGGAGGCAGGGGTCAACGATTTTCAGGTGTCGATCTGGTACGGTCTGTTCGCTCCGACCGGGACGCCACGCGAAATCATCGCACGCCTGAACCAGGAGGTGTTCAAGGCGCTGGAGGCCAAAGACATGCGACAGCGCATGGAGGCAATGAGCATTGATCCGTGGCCGGGGACACCGGAGCAGATGGGGAATCTGCTGCAGGCCGAGACCGTGCGTTATGCCACGATTATCAAGAGTGCGGGCTTGCAGCCGCAGTAGAAGAAATGGCCCCGCGACGCGGGCAGCAATTACAGGAGGAAATCGAAATGCAGAATCAGAACGCCGGCAACGGCCTGCTCGATGCGGATCGCCCCGACACCGTCAGGCTTATGCCGGATGCGGCTACGGCACTCGGCCAGCAGGCGCTGGAGCGGGTGGGCTACAGTGGTGAGGACGCGCGCATTATCGTCGACCAGCTGGTCGACAATGCATTGTGCGGCTACCGTTTCGCCGGGCTGCCGCGAATACTTGCGATCGCGGGCGATGAAAAAACCAGACGTGACCGCGTGCCGGTGAAGATCGTGCGCGAGACGCCGGTGTCGGCGCTGCTCGATGGCGGCAACAACGTCGGGTACATCGCCGCCTACCGCGCCGCCGAAGTGGCGATCAAGAAGGCGCGTGTATCGGGCATGGCCTCGGTCGGGGCCTACAACAGTTATTACAGCGGACGTAACGCCTATTTCGTCGAAAAAATCGTGCGTGAAGGACTGGTCGCGTTTCATGCATCCAGCGCGCACCCGCGCGTGTTGCCACCCGGTGCGGCGCGCCCGATGCTGGGCACCAATCCCATCTGTTTCGGCTTTCCGTCCGAGGAGGGCCCGGTCATTTTCGACATGGGCACGGCATCGTTCATGTGGGGCGAGGTGATGCTGCATGCGCATCTGAAGGAGCCGCTGCCCGAGGGCGTCGGCTTTGACGAGCACGGCCAGCCGTCGACAGATGCGGGCGCGGTACTCAAGGGGGGTGTGGCGCCCTTCGGCGGGCACAAGGGTTACGGTTTGTCATTTGCGATCCAGGCCCTGGGCATACTCGCCGGCGCGGGACTGGCCAGA
>Ga0316188_10000856_pt1 | contig 14087 bp, 11 predicted proteins | sample Phiworburrow1_MG_FD_204933 | JGI IMG/M metagenome (GOLD analysis project Ga0316188, IMG submission 204933) | Coastal sediment microbial communities from Maine, United States - Phippsburg worm burrow 1 | ecosystem: Environmental > Aquatic > Marine > Coastal > Sediment | place: USA: Maine...
CGCGACACGCACGCGAGTCGACCGGGTAGGGCACAGCTGGGCCGGATTGCGCAGCTTCGTTGCCGATCGTTCTCCCGTCGCGGGCTACGATACGCAGGCGCCGGGATTTTTCTGGCTCGCAGGCCAGGGTGGGTACGGCATCCAGATGGCTCCGGCTCTGGCCCGCGCCGCCGCCGCACTGGTTGCCGGTGAGCCGTTACCTGCCGACATCAAAGGCCAGGGCGTCAGCGAGCAGGCGCTGTCACCCGCGCGGCTGGCCGCCAACTGAATCAACGGGACACGACGATGACAGCTTCAACACCGGAATTCCTGCGCACGCCGGACGATCGCTTCGATGCGTTGCCGGGCTACCCCTTCGCTCCGCACTACGCAGAGAATCTGCCGGGCTTCGAAGGCTTGCGCATGCATTACCTCGACGAAGGTCCGCGCGCTGCCACGCAGGTTTTCCTGTGCCTGCATGGGCAACCCACCTGGAGTTATCTCTACCGGCGCATGCTTCCCGTATTCGTCGGGTCCGGTGCACGCGTGCTCGCACCAGACATGTTCGGCTTCGGGCGCTCGGACAAGCCCGCCGACGATGCCTGGTATACGTTCACGCGGCATCGCGATTCGCTGCAGGTGTTCGTGCGAGCGCTCGACCTGCGCAACGTCACGCTCGTCTGCCAGGACTGGGGCGGCATCCTCGGTCTGACACTGCCGATGGACGACCCGCAGCGCTTCACTCGTCTGCTGGTCATGAACACGGTGCTGGCAACCGGCAAACAGTCACTCGGCGAAGGCTTCGACGCCTGGCGCGCATGGGTCAACGCGAACCCGGACCTGCGCGTGGGCGCACTGATGAAGCGCAGCTGCCGGCACCTCACCGACGAAGAGGCAGCGGCATACGACGCGCCATTTCCGGATCAGCGGTTCAAGGCAGGCGCTCGCCGTTTTCCAAATCTCGTGTGCGATCACGTCGAAGCTGACGGTGCCGCAACGTCGCGTGCTGCGGCGCGCTGGTGGCGCGACGAGTGGCAGGGCAGGTCGTTCATGGCTATCGGCATGCAGGACACGGTGATTCCACCGCCCGCAATGCACGCGCTGCGGCAACTCATCCGGAACTGTCCCCTGCCTTTGGAAGTCACCGAGGCCGGACACTTCGTGCAGGAATGGGGCGAGGTTGTCGCTCGCGCGGCACTGGCCCACTACGCTTGAGACTTCCTGCGCAAGGGCGCTGATCGTGGTTTCCGCTGATTCAGACCCGAATCACCACGATGTCCACGCGAGTGGGCGCACTCCGCGTGATCACGGGGTACATCGTGTCACTGATGAACAACAGCTTGCCGCCATCCTCGATCCGCACCTGCACGGCGTAGGTATTCGAGGCCAGAATGCGCGACGCGTCATAGGCGAGCGCAAATTCGAAGGGAACCTGTCGTCCTTCGGTGTGGATGGCCTGTTCGGCGATCTGCACCGAAGGTGCGTCAGCCCGTGAAACATCCACGAGCCTGACCGTGATCACCGCCGTCGGTGGCAGGGCAATGCGTTCACGGTACGTCACGGAGCCCGTGACCTGGCTCGTGACCGGGCCACCGCCGGCCTCGGGCAGGACCGGCGCATGGGAGCAGCCGGCAAGCAGCAGCATCAGGCTCAAGAGACCACGGGCATTGGGTTTCGGGTGGGTCATGAATGCTCCAGGCATCGACTTGGTTCAGCCCTTTCGGATTCGGGCCGCCCCAGCCTTCTTTCCAGGAAGAGTGGACTTCCTCGTGCGCCTGCGCCTCGAGCGATTCTCCGGGGCATGTGCTTCGAGCAACCGGCGCTCGAGCTGCGTCGCCTCCAGCTCCGCCTCGAGCACGAAATCGCGCAGCTTCTCCGCCGCCTGTGTCCATGGCCGGCCCCGCAGGCTCACCACGCCGTACTGCAGGTACATCCAGGGTTCCGTGCCGAGCAGCACGAGCTGACCGGCCTCGAGCTCCGTCGCGATGCTGGGGAGAATCGACGCCGTCACCACGTCCGAGCAGGCAACGATGCGTTTCACCGGCGCCAGCCCGTTGCATTCGATGGCTGGAAACACGCGCGGCGATGCGACCCGCGCAGTGCTTTTGCGATGCGCCGCCAGGAACGGATCGAGCACGCGGGGGGGAATGCGGGAGGGCGTGGCGAACGGCCAGGCGACGACGTCAGTGGCACGGACCGGGCCACCGCCCAGCACCAGGGGGTGCCCGGCGCGCGCGATGAAATACAGGGGGTGAGTGACGGCCATGGGCTCTACGTCGAGGTCCTGCTCGCTTGTCAGCAGGCTGGTCTCGGCAACGAAGAAATCCAAAGTGCGGCTGCGCAGGAGCTGCGCGAGGTCGTCCCAGTTGCCGGAATGCAGATGGACGCTCACGCGTTGAAACTGCTCGACGAACCGTGCCGCCGCGGGGCCGAGGAACGAATCCGACGGGTAGGGTCCGCCGCCCACGTCGACCCGGCCCGTGCGCAGGGCGGCGTGCCCGGTCGCCTCGCTCTCGAGTTCGTCTGCCATGCGGAGCAGGTCGCGCGCCCGTTCAATGTAGAGCCTGCCGAGGTCCGTCGGCACGACGCCGCTGCTGGAGCGCAGGAACAGGTCGCAGCCGAACTGACGCTCAAGGTTCTGGATGCTGCGGGAAAGGGCTGGTTGGCTGATGTGCAACGCGGCCGACGCCCGCACGAAACTGCGGTGCTCGGCCAACGCGAGGACTTGTCGCAATTGCTGGAGTTGCAAGGCCATGCGTGAAGCATATACGGTCGATGCCCAGCATGCATTGGACACATGGGCCCGGCTAGGTCAATTTGCGCCCCGGATTCCACGGTGAGTCCCCGGGAAGCTATACCCGGCACGAACAGCAATTTCCGTCAGACAGGGTGGGTGCTAGATCAACATGCAAAAGAAATTCGCAGGACTATTTGGTGCCGCGCTGGTCGCGGTGCTCGGCGTGCTGGGCGGCACCGCTCATGCGCAGACACAGAAGCCCAACATACTGGTCATCTGGGGCGACGACATCGGCGGCTTCAACGTCAGCGCGTACAACCGCGGCATGATGGGTTACAAGACACCCAACATCGACAGCATTGCTGCCGAAGGCGCGCTCTTCACCGACTGGTACGGCCAGCAGAGCTGCACCGCCGGTCGTGCCGCTTTCATCACCGGTCAGTCCCCGATCCGCACCGGCCTGACCAAGGTTGGCCTGCCGGGCGCACCGGAAGGCATGAAGGCTGAAGACCCGACGATCGCCACGCTGCTCAAGGCGCAGGGCTATGTGACCGGGCAGTTCGGCAAGAACCATCTCGGCGACCGCGACGAGATGCTGCCGACGGCGCACGGCTTCGATGAGTTCTTCGGCAACCTCTACCACCTCAACGCCGAGGAAGAGCCTGAAAATCCCGACTATTCGAAGTATCCGGTCATCAAGCAGAAGTACGGCCCGCGCGGCGTCATCCACAGTTACGCCGATGGCCGCATCACCGACACCGGCCCGCTGACCAAGAAGCGCATGGAGACGATCGACGAGGAAGTGACCGCCGCGGCCCTCGATTTCATGGATCGCGCCAAGAAGGACGGCAAGCCGTTCTTCGTCTGGTGGAACTCCACCCGCATGCACATCTTCACGCACCTGCGGCCGGAGTCGGAGGGCAAGACGGGCCTCGGCATCTACGCCGATGGTATGGTCGAGCACGACGCGATGGTCGGGCGCCTGCTGGCCAAGCTCAAGGAACTCGGCATCGAGAACAACACGATCGTGATGTACTCGACTGATAACGGCGCCGAGACGTTCACCTGGCCGGACGGCGGCACGACGATGTTCCGTGGCGAGAAGAACACGCAGTGGGAAGGTGGCTACCGGGTGCCGACGATGATCAAGTGGCCGGGCGTGATCAAGCCAGGCACCGTGATCAACGAGATCGGCGCGCATGAGGACATGCTGGCCACGTTCCTCAACGCGGCGGGCGACAATACCGTCACGGCTGACCTGCTGAAGGGCCGCAAGATCGGCAAGACGACCTACAAGGTGCACCTCGACAGCTACGACCTCGGGCCGGCGCTGCGCGGCGAGTCGCCCTGGCCGCGCCATGAATTCATCTACTGGACCGACGACGGCAACGTTGCGGCGCTGCGTTACGACGATTGGAAGATCACGTTCCTCGAGCAGCAGGCCGAGGGACTCAAGGTCTGGCAGGAGCCGTTCGTCGAGTTGCGCGCGCCCAAGCTCACCAACCTGCGCATGGATCCGTTCGAGCGCGCCGAGGAAGAGAACGCGATGGGGTACCAGCGCTGGTACATGGAGCACATGTTCATGATCGCCCCGGCCGGTGGCTACGTCGGCCAGTGGCTGCAGAGCTTCAAGGAGTTCCCGCCGCGGCAGAAGCCCGGCAGCTTCAACCTTGAACGTGTCATGGAAGCGGTGACGGCAGGAACACCATCGAAGTAGTCCCACACCGCCGCTGTGCTGAAAGATTCCACGGCGCCCGTGAGGGAGCCGTCTGCATTCCCACCCCCGCAGGCGGTATCCCGAGCGGAGCGCCGTGGCTTCGTTTTGACGCGATGAATTTATGCCGCGTGCGGCGATTTGCGCGCAGACAACGATGCAGTGGAGAGTTTCATGGCCCGACCCGACGTTCTGAAGACCTTGCTGGTGCTGGCGGTTCTTGGCGGGTGCGCGCCACTGAGTGCCGGAGCGCGTGACACCAAGCCGGTCAGCGACCCTGTACCAGCCGCTCATTTTCATCCGCTGGGACAACCGCCGTCGCAGGCGACCGTGACGCTGCAGCAGCACGCGAGGGCGACATTGCCGTTCGAGGACGAGCGCGACTTCGAGGAATCGAAGCGAGGGTTCGTGGCCGCTCCCGCTTTCCCCGAGATCAGGACGGCGGAAGGTGCGTCAGTCTGGAAGTTCGGCGACTACGCCTTTCTCCAGTCGAGCCAGGACTTCGACAGCATCCATCCTTCGCTGCAGCGGCAGGCCATCCTGAATGCGCGGTATGGCCTGTACGAGGTCGTACCCGGTCACATCTGGCAGGTGCGCGGCTTCGACCTTTCCAACATCAGCTTCGTGAAGGGCGACACCGGCTGGATCGTCTTCGACCCGCTGGTCTCGCAGGAAACGGCTGCAGCAGCGCTGGCCTTGGCCAACGAGAAGCTCGGCTCGCGACCGGTCGTCGCCGTCGTGTATTCACATTCGCACATTGACCATTTCGGCGGCGTGCGCGGCGTCATCGACGACGCCGACGTGAAATCGGGCAAGGTGCAGGTCATCGCACCCGCCGGTTTCATGGAAGCCGCGATCTCAGAGAATGTCTACGCCGGCAACGCGATGATCCGGCGCGCGATGTACCAGTACGGCATGCTGCTGCCAAAGAGCCCGTTCGGTCACGTCGACCAGGCGATTGGCAAGCGGGCCTCCACCGGCACCAGCGGCTTGATCGCCCCGACTCGGCTCGTAGCCAAGGACATCGAGGAAATCGTCGTCGACGGCGTGACCATGGTGTTCCAGAACACGCCCGGCACCGAGGCGCCGGCAGAGATGAACACCTGGTTTCCGCAGTACAAGGCGTTCTGGGCGGCCGAGAACATCACGGCCACGATCCACAACATCTACACGCTGCGCGGCGCGCTCGTCCGCGACGCGCTGCTCTGGTCGAAGCACATCAACGAGGCGCTCTACCTGTACGGCTCGCAGGCCGACGTAATGTTCGCGGCTCACACCTGGCCCCGCTGGGGCAACGCGCGCATCCAGGAAGTGATGCGCACGCAGCGCGACGTGTACGCGAACCTGAACAACGACGTGCTGCACGCCGCGAACCAGGGCGTGACGATCAACGAGATCCAGAACGTCTACCACTTGCCGCAGAGCCTGCAGAACGAGTGGGCGGCGCACAGCTACCATGGGTCGGAAGAGCACAACAGTCGCGCGGTCATCAATCGCTACCTCGGCTACTGGGACGGCAACCCGGCCACGCTGGTGCCTGCCTCGCCGCGCGATTCCGCACCGCTGTACGTTGAGATGATGGGCGGCTCCGACAAGATTATCGCGAGGTCACGCGAGCTCTATGATGCGGGTGACTACCGCCTCGCCATCGAGCTGCTGAACAAGCTGGTGTACGCACAGCCGGCGAACCAGGCCGCCAAGAACCTGCTCGCCGATGCCTTCGAGCAGATGGGCTACCAGAAGGAAAGCTCGAGCCTGCGTAACAGTTTTCTTGCGGCCGCACTCGAACTGCGCTCGGGCATTCCCAGTGGCCTGATGCCGCGTTCGGCGTCGCCCGACACGGTGCGTGCCATGTCGACGGAACTGTGGCTCGACTACCTCGGCATCCTGCTCGACAGCCACAAGGCCGACGGGCTCGCGTTCAAGATCAACGTGGTAACGCCGGACAACGGCGAGCAGCACGTGCTCGAGCTCAGTCATTCGACGCTGACCAACATCACGGGGTACCAGGCGAAGGACGCGGACCTCACCATCACGATCAACCGGGCTGACCTCGAGCCGATCATGATGCGCAAGGCGACGTTCGCCACGCAGGCGGCGGCCGGACGGGCAACATTGCAGGGAAATCCGCAAGTGCTGCAGCAACTGATGGCGTGCCTCGCTGATTTCGATCAGTATTTCGAAATCATGCCGGGGACCAAGGCGGTCGTCGCAGCCCCGATATCACCCTGAGCCACGTCGCGGCTCGACAGCAGAGAGTCGTGATTCGTGCCCCGCAAGCAAGCCCGCGCGCAGCAGACGACAAAAGCCAGTCGCGCCCCTGAGCCTGCCGTCACTGCAGACGGGTCGAGCCGCGCAACTGCGTTGCGGGTCGGCGCGCTCACGGGCATTGTGGTGCTGGCCGTGGCGACCTGGTATTTCTTCGCCGGGCGCCAGCCGGGCAGTCCCGCTTCCACATCGGGAAGCGAGGCAATCGCCGCCGCCGCTGCATACGTCGGCTCGCAGTCCTGCGCAGGATGTCACGCGGCAGAATCGCAAGCCTGGCAGGCGTCGCAGCACGCCGTCGCCATGCAGCATGCCACCGAACAGACGATGCTCGGCAATTTCAACGACGCGAGCTACAGCTTCCAGGGCGTGAAGTCCGGGTTCTTCAGGCGCGACGGCAAGTACTTCATCCGCACCGACGGGCCCGATGGCGAACTCGCGGACTTCGAGGTCAAGTACACGTTCGGCGTTGCGCCGCTGCAGCAGTACCTGGTCGAGCTGCCCGGCGGACGCCTGCAGGCGGTTTCGCTGACCTGGGATGCGCGACCGCGCGAACAAGGCGGCCAGCGCTGGTTCCGCCAGTACCCCAACGAGAAGATCGACCACCAGGACGAACTCCACTGGACGCGTCGGGCCCAGAACTGGAACTTTATGTGCGCGGACTGCCACTCGACCAGGGTGAGCAAGGGCTATGACCCGGCCAGTGATTCGTTCAGGACGACGTACGCTGAAATCTCGGTGGGCTGCGAAGCCTGCCACGGGCCCGGGTCGGCTCACGTGCAGTGGGCCGAGCGCAAGGGCGACCAGCCGGGCAAGGGACTCACGGTACAGCTCGACGAGCGGCGCGGCGCGGCGTGGGTCCGCAGCGGGGCGGGCAAGCCAGTGCGCAGCAAGCCGCGCCAGACCGAACGCGAGATCGAGGTCTGTGCCCAATGCCATGCGCGTCGCGCGCAGATCGCGGGGGATTACCATCCGGGGCGCCCGTTCCTCGATCACTACCTGCCTTCACTGCTGACGCCCACGCTGTACCACGTCGACGGCCAGCAGCAGGACGAGGTCTTCATCTGGGGCTCGTGGCTGCAGAGCCGCATGCACGCCGCCGGCGTGACCTGCAGCGACTGCCACGATCCGCACACGCAGAAGCTGCGCGCCCCCGGAAACGCGGTCTGTGCGCAGTGCCACGAACCATCGAAGTACGACCTGGTCGCGCATCACCGTCACCAGCCTGGCACCGCCGGGGCCCAGTGTGCCAATTGCCACATGCCGCAGAACACGTACATGGTCGTCGACCCGCGGCGCGATCACAGCCTGCGTGTTCCGAGACCGGACGAAAGCGTGACGTTCGGCGTGCCGAACGCATGCAACTCGTGCCATACCGACCGCGATGCGAAATGGGCTGCCAAAGCGGTGCACGACTGGCTCGGTCGTGACGCCGCGGGTTACCAGACTTTCGCCTCGTTGTTTTACTCGGCCGAAGGCGGCGAGCCGTCCGCGCTGGACAAGCTCGCCGCGGTCGCCGCGGATACGGCACAACCCGCCATCGTGCGTGCCTCAGCGCTGGCGCGGTTGGCGGGCAGCGGGCAGTTCACGCGCGACTTCGCGCAGACCATGTCCCGCGACGCAAGCCCACTGGTGCGGCTGGCGACGGTCGAGCTGGCGGATGTCATGCCCGCCGAGACGCGTGCAGTGGTCCTCGGGCCGCTGCTCGGTGATGCCACCCGTGCCGTTCGCATCGAGGCGGCCCGCTCGCTCGCTGGCGGCCAGGACCGCCTGCCGCAGGAACTGCTGCCGCGCTGGGAGGCGGCGTCGCAGGAGTACGTCACGACCCTGCAATACAACGCAGATCGGCCCGAGTCCCGCGTTGCGCTCGGCGGTTTCCAGGCCGCGTTGGGCCAGACGAATGAAGCGCAGGCGCAATTCGCCGCGGCTATCAAGCTCGATCCGCAATTCGTGCCGGCCTATGTCAACGCGGCGGACGCGCTGCGTGCACAAGGCCGCGACCGGGAGTCGGCCGACATGCTGCAGCAGGGTCTGTTGCGAGCACCGCTGAGCGCCACGCTGCACCACGCGCTCGGGCTCGCGCAGATCCGATTGCAGCAGCCGGAACTTGCGATGGCGTCGCTGCGGCGCGCCGTGGAACTCGATCCCGCCACCTCGCGCTACACCTACGTTTTTGCGGTGGCGCTGCATTCGACCGGGCAGGCGGGCGAATCGATCCGCCGCCTGCAGGAGGCCGTCGGGCGCTGGCCCTACGATCGCGAGATGCTGATGGCGCTGACCTCGTTCCAGCTCGAGTCGGGGAGGCGTCAGGACGCGCAGGCGACGGCGCGCAAACTCGTGGCCGCCTACCCGGCAGATCCGCAGGTAAGAGTATTGGTCGCACAGGCGCTCGGTGAACAGTCGCCCTGATCAGGTCGCGCCGGTCGCGTCAAGCTTCACGCCGTTCAGCGCTGCGGTTGAACCGATGCCAAGCCGCTTCACCAGCACCATGGCCTCACGCATGGTCATGTCGAGCGGCCTGACGCGCGAACCTTCGACGTAAATCACGTTACCCGACATCGGCGTCGGCGACGCCGGCAGGAAGACTACGCGCCAGCCGTTCGGCAGTTCCTCGATCTGGTAGCCGAGCATCCAGCCTTCGTCGCCGCGCATCAACACCGGTTGCATGCCTTCACCGCTCTCGATCTGCGTGAGGCCTTCGGCCAGCGACTTGACCATGCGGTATTGCGGCATGCCGCCCAGGATCGACTCTTCGAACCAGTGCGTGACGCGCCGCCCGGGGCCCGTGCGCGACAGCAGACCTGCAAGGAAGGCGATCAAGAGCAGCATCGCGACCGCGATGATCGTCGCGACGGCAACGCCCCCCACTTGGCGGATAGGTAGCATTTCAGCGAGCGGTTGCGCAATCTGTCCGGCGAGCTGCAGCGCGTGCTTCAGCACGATTGCGATGAGCACGACGGGCACGAGAAACATCACGCCGCCCACGAGGGTCGACTTCAGGAACGATTTGAGCGGGTTCACGGGCAGCTCCACTGGCAACCGAAATCGAGTCTACACTGGTACTCCCCGCTGCTGCCCGCGAACGCTCCATGACTACACGCCGTCGCCGAAGCCCACTCCCTGCGCGTCCGCGCGTGGCGATCGTCGGCGCAAATTTCGCAGGTTTGCGGGCGGCCCAGGGACTCGGTCCGGAGTTCGACGTGACCGTGTTCGACCCGTCGCCGTGGTTCGAATGGCTGCCGAACATCCACGAACTCGTGTCGGGGGCCAAGCGGCCTGCTGACCTGAGGCTGCCGCGCCGGCGGCTGGTGGTCGCCGCGGGCCATCGTTTCGTGCGTGACGCTGTCAGTGCCATCGACGCGAAGCGCGGAACGCTGTCGACGGCAGCAGGCGCGGTCCACGAGTTCGACTATTGCATCGTCGCCGTAGGCGGCATCAACGAGACGTATGGAGTGCGAGGCGTAGAACGCCACGCGCTGTCGTTCAAGAGCGTCGAGCAGTGCGATGCGATCGGTCGACGACTGGCGGCACTGCTGAAGGGGCGCAGGCCGCGATCGATCGTCATCGTGGGTGGAGGCTTCACGGGTGTCGAGGCGCTCGGTGAAATCCTGCGACGTTACCGGTCTCGCACGAACCTGAAGCTGCACATTGTCGAGGCGGGGCCGCGACTCATGTCCGGCGTGTCCGCCACGATCGACGCTGCCGTGCGCAAGCACGTTCAACCCTACGACGTGCTAATCCACACCGGGTCACCCGTCGCGGCGATCACGCCGAGCGGGGTTCGCCTGCAAAGCGGCGAGCGGCTGCGCTCGGACCTCACGATCTGGACGGGCGGTGGCGTTGCACCTGCGCTGCTGCAGGCTGCGAAGCTCGCGCCGAAGCCGCGTCAGTGGGCACCCGTCGCTGCGACGCTGCGCAGTCGCCGCTTCGAAAATGTGTTCGTCATCGGCGACGCGGCCGCATTGCCGAGGCCTGTCCCGAAGCAGGCGTTCCACGCGCTCGAGATGGGCGAATGCGCGGCCGCAAACATTCGACGCGCCGCCGCGGGTCGCGCGCTGCGCCCGTATCGACCTTCGCGCACGCCGCTGCTGGTGGCGTTCGGTGACCTCGACACGTTCCTGGTGGCGGGCCGCTCGGTCGTCGCGAGTCCTGCGCTCGCCGCGGGCAAGGAAGCCGTATACCAGTTGACGATGGCGCAGATCGACCCGCCCTCCAACGTGCAGGCGCTGGGGCAACTGGCATCCCGTGTAATCGGTGTGACCCGCAGGCTCGCGCCGCCGAAATAAACCACGATCCGGGTTGCGCGGGCCGACATCGACTACCTGCAGGCGCACAACGCGCGGCACGGTTGCTAAGCGTGCCGCGTGGATCGCTGCTGACGCGTCGTCGCGCCGAGTCGGGTAACGTATCGGCATGTCGTCTCAAGCCGAAGCCGAGCCAGCGCGGGGTCCACTGCTTACCGTGCGTGTGCACGAACGCATGCTCGTCGCCCGACGCCGTGGTGAACGTGCATTCGCATGTTCGCTCGATCTCGATCGCTCGCAGACTCAGGCGGAACTCGGTGCGGACGATTGGCGCTGGCGCGGGCGATCCTACCCGTACCTCGAACGCTGCAAGGAGCGGACGATCTATCACTGGACCGGCGAGGTGTTCGAGCCCGTCGCGCGCTTCGGTACCTCACTGCTCAAGCTGGTGCCGACCGACTGGGGCCCGCCCACGTTCGAGATCGACGGCGTCAAGATGCTGCCGACCAAGCAGGTCTCTCCATACGAAGACGCACGCCGCAAGGTCGCCTTGATCGAGCCCGACGGAAAGCGTGTCCTCGATACCTGTGCGGGTCTCGGCTACTTCGCGGCCTGGTGCCTCGAGGGTGGCGCCAGCGAAGTCACGTCGTACGAGATCAACCCGGACGTGCTCTGGTTGCGCACCATCAATCCGTGGTCGCCGTCGGGTGGATCCGGTCTGAACGTGATTGCAGGCGACATCGGTGAGGCAATCCGCGGCCTTGCCGCCGGTTCGTTTGGTGCCATCCTGCACGATCCACCGCGCTTCGGCCTGGCAGGAGACCTGTATTCGCAGGCGTTCTACGATGAGCTTGCGCGCGTGCTGCAGCCCGGCGGCCGGCTGTTTCATTACACCGGCACACCCAATCGCCTCACCAGCGGGCGCGATGTTCCGCACGAAGTTGAGCGGCGCCTGCGACTCGCCGGATTCACGACCCGGATCGAAGGTGATGGTGTGCTGGCCGTGCGCGGGTCACGACGTCGGACTCTTTGAGCAGGCTCATCGGGATCGCAGGTCCTTCCGGCAGGCCTCATGCACTAGACTGTGCGGCGGTGGTTGACCAACGTGATCCACCGGGAGTGTCTGCATGAAGAACTTTTTGGTCCGCGCGGCTGGCGTGGTGTGTCTGACGTTGATTGCCGCAGGCTGTAGCAGCGTGTCCGCGGGAGCCAGTCCGGGTCCGAGCCTCGATGGCAGCGCCTGGGTGCTGGGCGGCCTGCCCGGCAAGACTCTCGTTCCCGGGTCCTCATCGACGCTGCAGTTCGCCGCCGGTCGCGCCAGCGGCTCTGACAGCTGCAACCGCTTTGGCGGCGACTACACGCAAGACGGGTCGGCCTTGTCGTTCGGCCAGCTGGCTGCCACGCAAATGGCCTGCGCGCCCGAACTCATGGAGCAGGCGAGCGCGGTCACCACGGCGCTGTCCGCCACTCGTTCACACCGGATCAGCGCCGCAACGCTCGAATTGCTCGGCGCAGACGGCAAGACGACCGCGGTCTACGAGGCGCAGTCCACCCTGTTGGCGGGCACTGTGTGGGCGGCGAGCGGAATCAACAACGGCAAGGGCGGCGTCGCCAGTCTCGTCGCGGACACCACGGTGAACCTGGCTTTCGGGGCTGATGGACGCGCCAGCGGGTCCGCGGGCTGCAATCGCTACACGGCGAGCTACGAGTCCGCGCGCGACACGCTCAAGTTCGGCACTGCCGCCGCGACACGCATGATGTGCGCGACGGCAGGCGTGATGGAGCAGGAGCAGGCTTTCCTGAATGCCCTGGGCACGGTCGCGACTTTCCGCCAGGAAGGTGATCGCCTCGAGCTGCGCGGTGCGGATGGCGCCCTGGCCGCGAGTTTCAGTCGCGTGCCCGGCAGCAAATGAGAATGCCGCGGCGGCGGTGCGCAGTGCACGTCGACTCATGCGGCTGATCGCGACCTGTCCGGAAGAGACCAAGCCGGCCCTCGTCGCTGAGCTGGAGAGGTTGGGCGCCACCGAGCTGGCGCCGACGTTTCGTGCCGTGCTGTTCACTGCGACGCCGCGCCAGTTCTACGAACTGCACCTGCGCGTGCGCACGGCGAGCCGCATCCTGCGTGTCCTGCGCGAGGTGCCGGCGCACACGCCCGCGATGCTGCACTCGCAGGTGCGCCGCCTGCACTGGCCCGAATGGTTCGACGCCCGTCACGGCTTCATGGTCGAAAGCACGGGTGACGAGGGCGGCGGGCTGACGCCGAAACAGGTCATCACGCAGGTGCGGGAGGGCGTGCGGGAGTCTTTTGCGCGGCTGGGTGAGCAGGTCCCCCCGGTCGACACGGAGGAACCGAAGGTGGTGATCGTGGCGCACGTCGCACGCGGCCGCTGCATGCTTAGCTTCGATACGTCGGGCAAGTCGCTGCACAAGCGGGGGTATCGCGAGCAGGGGCATCCCGCGCCGCTGAAAGAAACGCTGGCGGCCGCGATCCTGCAGTTCGCGGGGTACGATGGCAGCGTGGCGTTCCTCGATCCGATGTGCGGCAGCGGCACGCTGGCCATCGAGGCGGCGATGATCGCCGTGCGCAAGGCGCCGCAGATTCATCGCAAGAAAGGCGAATTCCACTTCGAGTGGCTCGCGGATTTCGACCGCGCGCTCTGGCGCGAGACGCAGGAAAGCATTCGCGCCGAAAAGCTGGACGCACCGCCGTGCATCGTCGCGGCATCCGACATCCGGGCGGAGTACGTCGACATGGCGCGCAAGAGCGCGCTCAAGGCGCGTGTCGAGAAGTTCATCCAGTTCGACGTGGCACCTGTGCAGGACGTTACGCCGCCGGCGCCGACCGGCCTGCTGGCGACGAATCTGCCGTACGGGGATCGCATCGGTGGCGGCGAAGCCGACGTGCGTCAGTTGTACGAGGAGTTTGGCGACACGCTGAAGCAACGGTTCGCGGGTTGGCGCGCCGCCGTGCTCGCGGCCAATGCATCGCCGTACCGGGCGATCGGGCTCAAGCCGTCACGGACGATCAACCTGATGAATGGCAGCATTCCGTGCCGGCTGCTGTTGTTCGACCTCTATGCCGGCAGCCGGCGGCCGATCTGAAGCGCGCGGCGATCATGCTAGGCTGCGGCTTCCTGTATCGGGGGGG
>Ga0316188_10000857_pt1 | contig 14056 bp, 11 predicted proteins | sample Phiworburrow1_MG_FD_204933 | JGI IMG/M metagenome (GOLD analysis project Ga0316188, IMG submission 204933) | Coastal sediment microbial communities from Maine, United States - Phippsburg worm burrow 1 | ecosystem: Environmental > Aquatic > Marine > Coastal > Sediment | place: USA: Maine...
GACACCGCGCAGGCCCCGGGAGACCTCGGAAATCATCGACTCGGGGCCGCAGATGAAATACTCGTCATAGCTCCCCAGCTTGATCAACTGGCGGTTGAGTTCGGCGCCCTTGCGATTATTGAGGCGGCCGTTCAAAACATCGGCCCCCTGGTCCTCGCGGCTGAGAATATTGACCCAGTGGAAGCGGGTCATATAGCGGTTCTTGAGGAAACTGAGGGTATCGCGGAACATGATGGTGTTGCTGCGCTGGTTGCCGAACAGCAGGGTCACCCGGCTCAGCGGCTCAGCCTCCAGGATACTCTTCACGTTGGACACGACAGGGGTGATGCCGCTGCCGGCGGAGATGAACAGGTAGTTGCGCGCTTTTGCGGGGTCCAGCTCAGTATAGAAATTGCCCTGGGGCGGCATTACTTCCAGGGTAGCGCCGGGCTGCAGCGAGTCGTTGGCGAAGTTGGAAAACAAGCCACCCTCCACCCGCTTGATCGCCACCTGCATGGCCTCGTCGTTGATCCCGGAGCAGATCGAGTAGGAGCGCCGCAGCGGCTCGCCATTCACGCTGGCCTGCAGCGTCAGGTACTGGCCCTGGTGGTACCTGAACGTGCTGGCCAGTTCCGGGGGCACCCGGAAGCTGACCTTGATGGCCTGGTCTGTCTCCGGCTCCACGGCGGCCACAGTCAACGAATGGAATTGCGCATCTGCCATAACGGTTTCCTAAATCGGCTTGAAGTAATCGAAGAGTTCGGCGCAGTCCCCGCACTGGTACAGGGCCTTGCAGGCGGTGGAGCCGAACTGGCTGATGTTGCGCACCTGGCCCGAGCCGCAACGGGGGCAATGCACAGCGGCACCGGACGCTCCCGGGGGAGCGATACCGTAAGCGCGCAGTTTTTCCCGGGCGGCATCCGACATCCAGCTGGTGGACCAGGCGGGGGCGAGTTTGTTGACGATACGGCTGCGGGGGTAACCGGCCTCGGCCAGGGCCTGCTGCACGTCCTCCGCCATCACCCTCATCGCCGGGCAGCCCGAGTACGTGGGCGTGATCGTCACCACCACCTCCTCATTTTCCAGCGCGATGTCCTGCAGCACGCCGAGCTCCCACAGGCTGACCACCGGGATCTCGGGGTCCTTGACGGCGTCCAGCAGCTCCCACAGCGGCTGCAGCGCGGAGTTGGCGCGACGCCGGCGTCGCTCGTGCTCTTCGGCCGGCAGCAGCGGGATACGGGAGGATGCGGTCACAGGGGCGGCCCTACCACTGCAGCCCGGGGTAGGCGCGCTGCATGAACTGCAGCTCACTGAGCATATGGCCCAGGGCCTCGGTGTGGATGCCGCGGCGACCGCCACTGACCTCCCAGTCACCGGCCGGTTTCTGCAAGGTGGCCTCCGCCAGCGTTGCCGCTACCGACTGCTCCCAGCCGGGGCGCAGGGCGGCGGCGTCGACCGCGATCCCGGCGTCTGCCAGCTGCTGCTCCAGCGCATCCATCGCGAACAGTTCGGGTGTGTACCCCCACAACTCATCGACCGCGCGCTGCAGGCGCTGGTGGCTCTCGGCGGTGCCGTCCCCGAGGCGCAGCATCCAGTCATGGCTGCGGCGCAGGTGATAGCTGCTCTCCTTCACCGCCTTCTCCGCGATCGCCGCCAGGGTATTGTCCGCCGACTGCCGCAGCGACTCCATGTAGGCCAGGTTGTAGGCGTCCACCAGGTACTGGCGCGCCATCGAGAAGGCGAAATCGCCCCTGGGCAATTCGTGGATCAGCAGGTTGCTGAAGTCGCGGCAGTCACGGGTATAGGCGTAGGTGTCCTCGGTGGAACCGTCCGCCGCGAGTTCGGCGGCATAGCTGTAGAACATGCGCGCGCGGCCGATAAAATCCAGGGCGACGTTGGTCAGCGCCAGGTCCTCTTCCAGGAAGGGTCCATAGCTGCACCACTCGGACAGGCGGTGCCCCAGCACGAGGGCGTCGTCGCCCAGGCGGATCGCATACTGTTTTACGGCTTCTTTTGTTCCGGTATCAGGCATCTTGCTCACCCCTTACATGTTGTTGACTTCTTCCGGCAGCTGGTAATGCGTCGCGTGCCGGTAGGGCTTGTCGTCGAGGGGATCGTAGAAGCTCTCGCAATCGCCCTCCTGGGAAGCCACGATATCCGAGGAGTTCACCACCCAGATACTGACGCCCTCGCTGCGCCGGGTGTAGACATCCCGGGCGTATTCCAGGGCCTGCTGCGCATCCTCGGCGTGCAGGCTGCCCACATGCTTGTGGTCCAGGCCGCGGCGCGAACGGATGAAGACTTCGAACAGTTTCATATGGTCTGACATAACATGGTCTCCCTAGGCTGCCGCTGAACCGGCGCGTTGTGACTTTTTCGACTCGTAGGCGGCGATCGCATCGCGCACCCAGGCGCCCTCTTCATGGGCCTTCACATGGTGCGCCAGGCGCTGGCGGTTGCAGGGGCCGTTGCCGTTGATCACCCGGCTGAACTCCTCCCAGTCGATCTCACCGAAATCGTAGTGACCGCGCGCCTCGTTCCACTTCAGGTCCGGGTCGGGGATGGTGAGACCGATGACCTCCGCCTGCTTGACGCTCTGGTCGACAAACTTCTGGCGCAGCTCGTCGTTGGTCTGGCGCTTGATTTTCCACTTCATGGACTGGGCCGAGTGGGCCGATTCCGCATCGTGGGGCCCGAACATCATCAGCGACGGCCACCAGAAGCGATCGAGGGCGTCCTGGGCCATGGCCTTCTGCTCGGCACTGCCCCGGGCCAGGGTCATCATGATGTGGTAGCCCTGGCGCTGGTGAAAGCTCTCCTCCTTGCAGATGCGCACCATGCCGCGGGCATAGGGGCCGTAGGAGGTGCGCTGCAGGGAGACCTGGTTGACGATGGCGGCGCCGTCCACCAGCCAGCCGATGGCGCCGATATCCGCCCAGGTCAGCGCCGGGTAATTGAAAATGGAGGCGTACTTGGCCACGCCGTCGTGCAGGGCCTGGATCAGTTCCTCGCGGCTGACCCCGAGGGTTTCCGTTGCGCTGTACAGGTACAGGCCGTGACCGCCTTCGTCCTGCACTTTCGCCAGCAGCACGCACTTGCGGTGCAGGCTGGGCGCCCGGGTGATCCAGTTGCCCTCGGGCTGCATGCCGATCACCTCGGAGTGGGCGTGCTGGGAAATCTGCCGCACCAGGTTCTTGCGATAGCCCGCGGGCATCCAGTCCTTGGGTTCAATTTTTTCCTCGGCGTCGATGCGCGCCTGGAACCGCGCTTCCAGTGTTGCCAGTTCCGCTGGTGAAATATCCTTGCTCATTGTCGTCTCCCGCTGCTGTTAAACACGTTCAATCACCAGGGCGATGCCCTGCCCCACGCCGATACACATGGTGCACAGCGCGTGGCGTCCGCCGCTGCGATGTAATTGGTACATCGCGGTGGTCACCAGGCGGGCGCCGCTCATGCCCAGCGGATGCCCCAGCGCGATCGCGCCGCCGTTGGGATTCACCCGGGGGTCGTCGTCCGCCAGGCCCAGGCCGCGCAATACCGCCAGGCCCTGGGCGGCGAAAGCCTCGTTCAACTCGATCACATCCATATCGCCGAGGGCAAGGCCCGCCTTGTCCAATACCTTGCGGCTGGCCTCCACCGGGCCGTAACCCATGATGCGCGGCTCGAGGCCGCTGGCCGCCATCGCCACCACCCGCGCCCGCGGGGTCAGGCCGTATTGTTTCGCCGCCGCGCCGGATGCGACCAGCAGCGCGCAGGCGCCGTCGTTGATCCCGGAGGCATTGCCCGCGGTCACGGTCCCGTTCTCCCGGAACGGCGTGCCCAACCGCGCCAGGTCTTCGATGCTGGTATCCGCCCGGGGATGCTCATCGACACTGACCAGCAGCGGCTCACCCCTGCGCTGGGGAATACTCACCGGTACGATTTCCGCGTCGAACCGTCCCGCCTGTTGCGCCGCGGCGGCGCGCTGCTGGCTGCCCAGCGCGAACGCGTCCTGGTCCTCCCGGCTGATACTGAACTGTGCGGCCACGTTCTCCGCCGTCTCGGGCATGGAATCGATACCGTACCGGGCCTTCATCAATTTGTTGACGAAGCGCCAGCCGATGGTGGTGTCATACATCTGCGCATCGCGGCTGAAAGCCGTGGTGGCCTTGCCCATAACGAAGGGAGCCCGCGACATGGATTCGACGCCACCGGCTATGGCCAGGGCGATCTCACCCGCCTTGATCGCCCTGGCGGCGGAGCCCACGGCCTCCATCCCGGAACCGCACAGCCGGTTGACGGTCACCCCCGGCACTGCAACCGGGAGGCCTGCCAGCAGCGAACTCATGCGCGCGACGTTGCGGTTGTCCTCCCCGGCCTGGTTGGCGCAGCCGTACCAGACATCGTCAACCCGCGCCCAGTCCACGCCGGGATTGCGCTCCATCAGCGCCCGGATGGGAACGGCGCCCAGGTCATCGGTACGCACACCGGCCAGGGCGCCGCCGTAGCGACCGATAGGGGTGCGCACCGCGTCGCAGATAAATGCGTCATCCATTGATAGGTTCTCCCGTCTTCTCGTCCACCAGGGCGCCACCGATGCGGTGGGAGTTGCCCCGGAACAGCGCCAGCTGCCTGCCCTCCTGGTTGCTGACCACCACGTCGTATACGCCGGTGCGGCCGCCCTGCACCACCTGCCTGGCGGTGGCGCTCAGCCGGTCGCCCAGCTCGCCCGGTGCGATAAATTCGATCCTCGCCCCGGCGGCCACCGCGTTGTAATTCTGGCTGTTGCAGGCATAGGCAAAGGCAGTATCCGCCAGCGTGAAAATATAGCCGCCGTGGCAGATGTTATGCCCGTTCACCATATCCTCGCGCACCGCCATACTCAGGGTGGCGCTGCCAGATGCAATTTTCTCGATCTTCATATCCAGCGCCTGGGCGGCGCGGTCGCCGGCCCACATGGCGGCGGCGCTGGCCTCGGCGAGTTGCTGGGGGTCCATGGTGCTCATTCGCCCCTGTAGACCGGTGTGCGCTTGGCGAGAAAGGCCGCGACACCCTCCCGGTAATCATGGGTTTTGCCCGCCGCCCGCATCAGTTCCTTCTCCAGCTCGAGTTGCGCGTCGAGGGTATTGGCGGCGGAGGCGGCGAAGGCCCGCTTGGTAAAAGCGAAACCGCGGGTGGGCTGGGTCGCCATCTGCTCGGCGAGCTCCAGTGCGGTGCCCATCAGCTGCTCGTCATCCACCACCTGCCAGATCATCCCCCAGGACAGGGCCTGCTCGGCAGACACCTTCGGGCCCAGCATCGCCAGGCCCTTGGCCCGGGCCATGCCCACCAGCCGCGGCAGGTGCCAGGTGCCGCCGGAGTCGGGAATCAGGCCCAGCTTGGCGAAGGATTCGATAAAGCTGGCGGAGCGTGCGGCGATGACGATGTCACAGGCCAGCGCGATATTGGCGCCGGCACCGGCGGCCACGCCGTTGACCGCGCAGATCACCGGCTTCTCCATGGTGGTCAGCAGGCGGATCAGCGGGTTGTAATATTTTTCCACCGAGTCACCCAGGTCGGGCATCGCCTCACCCGGCGCGACGGCCCGGTCGTTGAGGTCCTGCCCGGCACAGAAGCCGCGGCCGTTGCCGGTGAGCAGCACCGCGCGCACCGCCTTGTCAGCGGCGGCGCGGGTCAGGACCTCGCGCACCTCGCCGTGCATCTCGGCGGTAAAACTGTTGAGGGCGTCCGGCCGGTTCAACTTCAGGACCGCCACGCCCTTGCTGATCGCAAACTCGATGTTCCTGTAGCTCATGCTGTGTTTCCTCCTGCCGTCCCGGCGCTCAGGCCTCGCGACGCTCGACCAGGGTCATGATGTCGTACACCGCCACGGGTTTTTCCTCCTGGTTGGTCACCTCGATGGCCCACACCACGACGCCGTTGGGTTTTTCTTCGCCGCGGGGTTCCTTCTTGATCTTGCGCTTTACCGACAATTTCACCCGGATGGTGTCACCGGGGGCTACCGGCTCGATGAAGCGCAGGTTTTCCAGGCCGTAGTTGGCGATAACCGGGCCCGGCGACGGATCGACAAACATGCCCGCGGCCGCGGAAATCACGAAATAGCCGTGGGCGACGCGCTTGCCGAAGAAGGAATCCTTTGCCGCGATCTCATCGAAGTGGGCGTAGAAGTGATCGCCGCTGATGCAGCCGAAGTTGACGATGTCAGCCTCGGTCACCGTGCGGCGATGGGTGATAAGGGTTTCGCCGATCTGCAGGTCCTCGAAATACTTCTTGAACGGATGGCGGTCGTCGCTGTAGACCCGGGCGCCCGGGTGGTACTCGCCGGTAATCGCCATCAGGGTGCCCGGCGAGCCCTGCAGGGCCGTGCGCTGCATATAGTGCTTTACCGCGCGGGCGCCGCCCAGTTCCTCGCCGCCGCCGGCGCGACCCGGGCCGCCGTGCACCAGTACCGCCAGCGGCGAGCCGTGGCCGGTGGATTCGGCCGCGCAGTCCCGGTTCAGGATCAGCATGCGCCCGTGCCAGGGCGCGGCCGCCAGGATGATGCGGCGCGCCTCGTCATTGTCGTAGGTGTACACAGAGCCCGCCAGGCTGCCCTTGCCCAGCGCGGCGATGGCCACCGCCTCCCCGAGGTTGCCGTAGGGCATCAGGGTACTGACCGGACCGAAGGCCTCCACCTCGTGCACCAGGCGCTTGTTGAAAGGATCGTCGCAGCGCAACAGGGTGGGCGGGTAGAACGCCCCACCGCTGTTATCGCAACCCTCGATCGCGAAGTCGCCACCGCCACCCAGCAGAATCTCGCACTCCTGGGCCAGCTGGTCGACCCTGGCCTGCACATCCCTGGCCTGGTCCCGGCCCACCAGCGGCCCCATCCGCACGCCTTCCACTGCCGGGTTGCCCACCACCGTGGCGGCCAGGCGCGACTGCAGCGCCGCGGCGACGTCCTGCATCCTGCCGGCGGGCACGATAATGCGACGGATAGCGGTGCATTTCTGCCCCGCCTTGACGGTCATCTCCTTCGCAACTTCCTTGATAAAGAGTGCGAACTCCTCGTCATCGACCTGGACCGACTCGCCCAGGATGGCGCAGTTCAGGGAGTCGGCCTCCATCGTGAACGGAATCGACTTCGCCACGATATTGGGATGGCTCCTGAGCTTGCGCCCGGTAGTGGCGGAGCCGGTAAAGGTCACCACGTCCTGCTCCCCGAGGTGATCGAGCAGGTCACCCGCGCTGCCGCATACCAGCTGGATCGCTCCCTTCGGCAGAAAACCGCCGGCGATGATCTCGCGCACCATCAGCTCCGTCAGGTAGGCACTGGCGGTCGCCGGCTTGACGATGACCGGCATGCCCGCGGCCAGGCTGGGGGCGATCTTCTCCAGCATGCCCCAGCAGGGAAAGTTGTAGGCGTTGATATGCACTGCGACACCGGGCTTGGGGCTGAGGATATGGCGCCCCAGGAAGGTGCCCTTTGCCGACAGCCGCTCAATCTCGCCCTCGACCATGATCACATCGTTGGGAAACTCCCGGGTCACCAGGCTGGCATAGCTGAACACGGTGCCGATACCGCCCTCGATATCCACCCAGCCATCGGCGCGGGTGGCACCGGTGCGGGCCGAAATCGCGTAAAAATCCTCTTTTTTCGCCATCAGGTGCTTGCCCATGGCCTTCAGGGCCGCGGCGCGCTCGTGAAAGGTCATCGCGCGCAGCGCCGGGCTGCCGACCTCGTGGGCGTAGCGCACCATCGCGGCGAAATCGATACCCTCGCTGGAGACCTCGCACACCGGCTCCCCCGTCACCGCGTCGAAAACGGCCACGCCCGGCCCGGTACCTTCCTGCCACTGTCCGGCAGCATAGCTCGGCAATTTCATCACCTGGTCTCCATCAATTAAATTTATCCGGCCATTATGATACGCAATAAACGTATTTGTAAACTTTAATGTAACACTTTATCGCCGCCGGCGGGGGCGGCCGATCGTCGCATCCCGCAGTTCATCATAGGACAGTTGCAGACACTCGGCGTAAAAACCCGGGTCGGGCAGCATGTTGCGACAGGCATTTATCGCGATTGAGATCTTGTCGCCGCAACTCATCACCGCGTGGAACAGCCCCACACTGTCCATGATAGGCCCGAAACCCGCGCATCCCACCAGCGGGGCACCGCACAGGTAGAGCGGGTCCCTGGAGCCGGCGACATTGGTGATAACCGTGTTGACCGGCGCCGACGCTCCCGATGAAAACATCAGCCCGGTGCCGGCCCGCAACATGGCCAGGGATGCGATCTGCGGGGGAATCAACTGGGCCAGGTCCAGCGGCGTCCGCGGGCCGATGGCCGCGGTATAGCCCTTGGATGAAAGCGATTCCTGGTGGACCCGCTGCAGGCGCTGCAGGGGGTCCTCGATCTCGCTGTGTATCGCCAGGCTCATGGCGGTAACCAGGTTGCCGCCCGCCTCCCGCTCCTCATCGCTGCGAAAGCTGACCGGAATCATCGCCATGGGGGAGAAGTCGGGCAGTTCGCCCCTGGCTTCCAGGTATTTGCGCAGTGCCCCGGCCACCACGGTGACCATCACATCATTGATCGTCACGTCGCCGGCGCTGGCCTTGATCGCGCGCACCTCGTCCAGCTCGAAAAACCGTGCCTCCACCGCACGGTGCGGCGAAATGGGCCCGTTGAAGCGGGTGCTGTGGCGTGAATGCGGCGAGCGCAGGCGGTGCTCCCGGAAGCCGGACCGCAGGCGCCCCGCTATCGGCAGGATATCCTGCACCGCGCGCAGCCAGCGGCCGGGCGAACGCAGGCGGTTGACATAGGCCCGCCCGAACAGATTCAGCGGGCCCGGCAGCGGGCGCGGGCGGTAGACGGCTGCGGCCTCTTTTACAGGTCGCGGCCGGCGGTCGTGCAGGGCGTGAATCGCCGCCATCGCCGAGGCGCCATCCACAGCCGCGTGGTGCATCTTGAAAAAAACAGCGAAGCTGCCGGCGGGCAGGAAATCGATATTATCCAGTCCCTCGATTACATAGGCCTCCCACAGCGGCCGGGTGCGGTCGAGCATCCGCGCCTGCAGGCGCGCCACCTGGATGCACAACTGGCGCCAGTCACCGGGCCTGGGCAGGGCGATATGGCGCACATGAAACTCGATATCCAGCTGCTGCGCGTCGAGCCAGAAGGGGTGGTCTATGCCCAGTGGCACTTTACCCAGGGTCTGGTGGAAAACAGGGGCGGCGTGGGCGCGCTGCCTGAAGGTACCCAGGATATCCTTGAACCGCACCGGTCCCCGGGGGGATTCGCGGGGCTGGTAGAGCATCAACAGGCCGATATGCATCGGTGTATCCGCTGCCTCCTGGGTGAGGAACAATGCATCCATCCCGGTAAGCTGCTGCAGCGGGTGAGCGGACATAACAGTGACCTCCCTGGTTGCGGTTGGAGCAAATGAGCGGTTGCGGTTTCGGCGCGCCAGACTTTATGATACATAATATAATCTATTACAGTATTTTTATGTAATACTTTTAGCGCACCCCCGCAAAGGATTTACAACACCGCGGTGACACACAATACTGGGGGCCGGGGCCCGCCCGCGGCGAGACCGCACCAGACAGGTATAAAACCAGGTGACTTTTATGAGTGAAGCAGTCGTACAGTACCAGCTCGTTGGCGACATCGGCATTATCCGCATCGACAATCCCCCCGTTAATGCGCTGTCCCACGCCGTGAGGGCCGGGGTGATGGCCGCGCTGGACCAGGCCAGGACTGACAACAGCAAGCTGCTGCTCATCGCCTGCGCCGGGCGCACTTTCATTGCCGGCGCGGACATTACCGAATTCGGCCAGACCCCCAGGGAACCCGGGCTGCCGGCTGTTATTGCCGCGATCGAGAATTTCCCGAAACCCGTACTCGCCGCGTTGCACGGCACTGCCCTGGGAGGCGGCCTGGAGGTCGCCCTGGCCGCTCACTACCGCTGCGCCGTGCCCGGCACCCGGCTCGGCCTGCCCGAGGTCAACCTGGGCCTGCTGCCCGGCGCCGGCGGCACCCAGCGCCTGCCGCGCCTGGTGGGTGTGGAAACCGCGCTGGAGATGATGATCAGTGGTACGCCGGTCACCGCAGGCCGGGCCCTGGAACTCGGGCTTATTGACCGGCTGCTGGAAGACGGTGATGTCGCGGAGGCCGCGGGGGCCTACGCGCGGCAGCTGGTTGCCGACGGGGCCGCTGTCCGCCCCACCGGGGCGAGGGTGGTGGCCGCCCCGCCCACAGCGGATTTCTTCGACACCTACCGCGCCGGTATCGCCCGCAAGACCCGGGGCCTGATAGCGCCGGGCTTCATTATCGAACTGGTGGAATTCGCCTGCCTGCACGATATCGAACAGGGCCAGAAGCTGGAGCGGGAACGCTTTGTCGAATGCCGCAACTCGCCCCAATCCGCGGCCCTGCGCCATGTGTTCTTTGCCGAGCGCGCATGCGCCAAACTGACCAATATCCCGGCGGACACCCGGGCACTGCCGGTCAAAACAGTGGCGGTCATCGGCGCGGGAACCATGGGTGGCGGTATCGCGATGTGCTTCGCCAACGCCGGCATACCGGTCACCCTGGTGGAGACCAGCCAGGAAAACCTCGACCGGGGCCTGGGAGTGGTGCGCAGTAATTACGAAACATCGGTCGGCCGCGGCCGTTACACCCGGCAACAGGTCGATACCATACTTGCCGGCATTCGCAGCACCACCGACTACGCCGATATCGCCGGGGTCGACCTTGTCATCGAGGCGGTATTCGAGAATATGGCGGTCAAGCAGGAGGTGTTCCGCAAACTCGACGCCACCTGCAAGGCAGACTGTATCCTGGCCACCAATACTTCCTACCTGGATGTGAACGCGATCGCCGCGGCAACGGGTCGCCCGGAGCGGGTGGTGGGCGCGCACTTCTTCAGTCCCGCCAACGTGATGAAGCTGCTGGAAGTGGTGCGCGCGGAAAAAACCGCCCCGGAAGTCCTGTTGACGTTCATGCAGCTGGCAAAAACCATCGGCAAGATCGCGGTAGCCGTCGGCGTCTGTCACGGCTTTGTCGGCAACCGCATGCTCAAGGGCTACGCCCGCCAGGCCCAGTTGCTGCTGCTGGAGGGTGCCAGCCCCGAGCAGGTCGACGCTGCGATGGAGGCCTGGGGCATGGCCATGGGGCCGCTGGCGGTGGGTGACCTGGCGGGACTGGATATCGGCTACCGGTCGCGCCGCGACCAGGGCATCGAAAGCCGCTCGGTGAAGGAGTCAGCCCTGGCCGACACCCTGGTGGAAATGGAGCGCCTCGGCCAGAAATCCGGCGCCGGCTACTACCGCTACGACCCGGAAACCCGCAGGCGACAGCCCGACCCGGAGGTCACCGCATTGATCGCGGACATCGCGGCGCAGTGGCATGTTGACCGCCGCGCGATTGGCGACGAGGAGATTGTCGACCGGCTCACGCTGGCCCTGATCAACGAGGGCGCCGCGATCCTGGCCGAGGGCATAGCCGCCCGCCCCGGCGACGTGGATATCGTCTACCTCAATGGCTACGGCTTCCCGAAGTGGCGCGGCGGCCCGATGTTCCACGCGGACAGTCTCGGCCTGGAAACGGTTATCGGCAAGCTGCAGGCCTTGCGGGAACTGACGGGCGACCCCTGCTGGGAACCCGCGCCACTGCTGCTGCAGCTGGCCGGGGAAGGCCGCACGCTGGCCTCGCTCAAGCTGTGATGATCCCCGGCCGAATAAATACCCGATAACGCGGGGCAGGCCCTTCGGCCCTACCTAATAAGCTGGCCTAGCGCTTGTCGACCACGCGTTTGGCCTTGCCCTCCGAGCGCGGGATACCACCGCTGGCGTGCACCCTGATGGAGGCGGACACGCCGATATAGGACTTGATCCTGTGCCGCAGCGCCTTCTCCGCCTCCGCGGTGCCGCCCGGCCCCGGGCTGCCGCTCATCTCGACATTGACCTCGATAGCGTCGAGGTGGCCCTCTTTCCTGAGCTCGATGAAATAGTGCGGCGACAGTTCCGGAATCGACAGGATCTGCTCCTCGATCTGGGTCGGGAACACGTTCACCCCGCGAATGATCAGCATGTCGTCGCTGCGACCGGTGATCTTGTCCATCCGCCGCATCGTGCGAACGCTGCCGGGCAACAGGCGGGTGAGATCGCGGGTGCGATAGCGGATGACGGGCATGGCCTCCTTGGTGAGGCTGGTAAACACCAGCTCCCCCTCTTCCCCGTCCGGCAGGACCCTGCCGGTTTCCGGATCGATGATCTCGGGGTAGAAATGGTCTTCCCAGATCGTCGGCCCGTCCTTGCTCTGCAGGCACTCCTGGGCCACCCCCGGCCCCATGACCTCCGACAGGCCGTAAATATCCACCGCATCGATATGCAGGCGCTGCTCGATCTCCCTGCGCATCGCGTCGGTCCAGGGCTCGGCGCCGAAGATGCCCACCCGCAGCGACAGCTTGCCGACGTCGACGCCCTGTCTCTCCATTTCGTCGGCGATGTTGAGCATGTAGGAAGGCGTCACCATGATGATGTCCGGGTCGAAATCGCAAATCAGCTGCACCTGCTTTTCGGTCTGGCCACCGGACATGGGGATAACGGCGCAACCGAGTTTTTCAGCGCCGTAATGGGCGCCGAGGCCACCGGTAAACAGGCCATAGCCATAGGAGACATGCACCATGTCGGACGCCGTGCCACCGGCGGCGCGGATCGAGCGCGCTACCACCTCGGACCAGGTATCGATGTCACCCCTGGTGTAACCCACCACCGTCGGCTTACCGGTGGTACCGCTGGAGGCGTGAATGCGCACCACCTGCTCTCTGGGAACGGCGAACATCCCGAACGGGTAGTTGTCACGCAGGTCGGTCTTGGTGGTGAAGGGAAAGCGGCCCAGGTCTTCCAGTGACACCAGGTCGTCGGGGTGCACGCCGTGTTCGTCAAACCTGGCCCGGTACACGGGGCTGTTGTGGTAGGCGTGCTTGAGACTGGCGCGCAGGCGCTGCAGTTGCAGGCTGCGCAGCTCATCCACGCTCGCGGTTTCAATCGGGTGCAGGGGTTCCAGGCAGGGGGTCTTGCGCATACTCCCTCCAAACGGGGTGTTTTTATCATCAGGGTGTGCCAATATAATACAACATTTTGATATGAATCAATCTTTTTGTATCACTTCGGCCCGCATCTGTCCCGGCGAGACTTGTTCCGGATAGCGGCCCGGGCATCGCAGGAATGTAAAGCGCCGGCAATCACAGTACTATTGTAGCCAATAGCAGCGGCCCTGCCCGCGCTCGATTAAAAGGGACCCCAACCGTGCCACATCCCGCTGTTGTTAAACGCCTGCTGGCAGATTTTTCCAGCCGCCAGCCGATCCGGACCACGTCGTTGATCATCACCCTGTTCGGGGACGTGGTCTCCCAGCACGGCGGCACCCTGTGGCTGAGCAGCCTGGTCGAGGCGCTGCAACCGTTTGGTATCAGCGATCGCCTGGTGCGGACCTCCGTCTTTCGCCTGGTCAAGGAGGGCTGGCTTGAATCCGAGCGGGTGGGCAGGCGCAGCTACTACCGTTTCACCACCTACGGCAACCATGAATACGAGCGCGCGACCCGCCGCATCTATGCCCTCGAGACCAGGCGCTGGAACGGGCGCTGGCAGATTCTGGTGCCGCTGGATATCGCCGAGAAAAATCGCGAACCCTTCAAGCGCAGCCTGCACTGGCAGGGATTCAGGGCGATCTCCGCCGGCACCTACGCCAAGCCGGGCGACGGGGGCAGCGCCCTGCTCCAGACCATGCAGGAATTCGATGCCACCGATAAGGTGCTGCTGTTCGAGGCTGACAGTTCCGAGCTGTCGTCAAAGCAGCTGCTGCGCAAGCTGGTGCACGACTGCTGGCAGCTGCAGGAGGTGGCGACCGGCTACCGGGAGTTTATCGCTCACTTCAGGCCACTGGACAAATGGCTGCAGCGGGAGCCGGAACTCGACCCGCAAACGGCTTTTATCGCCCGCATCCTGCTGATTCACGACTATCGCCGCATCCTGCTGCAGGATACCCACCTGCCCGATGCGCTGTTGCCGCCGGAATGGCCCGGGGCGGAGGTGTTGCAGCTGATCGGGCGCT
>Ga0316188_10000858_pt1 | contig 14054 bp, 11 predicted proteins | sample Phiworburrow1_MG_FD_204933 | JGI IMG/M metagenome (GOLD analysis project Ga0316188, IMG submission 204933) | Coastal sediment microbial communities from Maine, United States - Phippsburg worm burrow 1 | ecosystem: Environmental > Aquatic > Marine > Coastal > Sediment | place: USA: Maine...
CGCAATCAGATCATGGCGGCGACCTTCTTCGCGTCGACGGCGATCCTCCTGATCATCGGCACGCTGACGCTCAGTGCGCAGGGCGACAAGCTGGTGGCGACCTGGAGCCTGCTGAGCCCGTTCGGCGTGATCCACGAGCGCGTCTGGCTCGCGAAGCTCATGTTTCTGCTGGTTGACCTGCTGATGGCGTTCGGGTTTTTCGCGCAGGTGATCCGGCTGCTGTCGCACGTCAGCATGCTGGTCTCGGTGCCGTCGGCGACGATCGAGATTCCGCAGGTCGCGGTGCTGATGCTGCAGGCGGGGCGGTACAACACGCGCGGCGTGCGCTGCTATTACTACGCGTTTCCGCTGCTGTTCTGGCTGTTCGGGCCGATCTTCTTCGTTGGCGCGACCATCGCGCTGGTCGTTCTGATGCTCAAGCTGCACCGCGCACCGAAGCGCGAAGGACAGCCCGAGGCGCAGCAGCTCGGCGTGTAGCGGGCGGGCGCTGCGTCGGATCCGGCGCGCCGCGCGCCGCGCTCCGCTTCACCGTCCTGGCGCGCGCCGCGCGCCGCCCGCGGCAGGGACAGCCCGGCCGGGCCTCCCGCGAGAATCGCGTCAGAAGAGCAGGTTGGGCAGGAAGAGCGAGATCTGCGGCACGTAGGTGACGATGACCAGGAAGGTCAGCAGCACCATCAGCCATGGCAAGGCAGCCCGCACGACCTCGAAGATCGACATTCCGGTGATCCCGGAAGTGACGAAGAGATTCAGGCCCACCGGCGGCGTCACCATGCCGATCTCGAGGTTCACCGTCATGATGATGCCCAGGTGGACCGGGTCGATGCCGAGCTCGCTGGCGATCGGGAAGAGGATCGGCGCCAGGATCAGGATGATCCCGGTCGGCTCCATGAAGTTGCCCGCGATCAGCAGCAGGATGTTCACCACGATCAGGAACTGCCACGGGGCCATGCCCATCGCGACGATCTGCTCGGTGATCGCCTGCGGAATGCGCTCGGTGGTCAGCACGTGCGCGAACAGCAGCGCGTTGGCGACGATGAACATCAGCATCACCGTCACCCGCGCCGCGTCCACCAGCACCTGCGGCACCACCTTGATGCCCACGTCGCGGTAGACGAACACCGCGACGATGAACGCATAGACCGCGGCAACCGCGGCCGCCTCGGTCGGCGTGAAGATGCCGCCGTAGATGCCGCCGAGGATGATGAAGAGGAGCAGCAGACCCCAGATGGAGTCGCGCCCTGCGATCAGTACCTCGCGCATGCTCGCGCGCGGCTGGCGCGGAATGTCGAGATAGCGGGCCCGGAAATAGATCGCGGTCATCAGCATCAGTCCCAGCACGATGCCCGGGATCACGCCGGCCATGAACAGCTTGCCCACCGACGTCTCGGTGGCCGCGGCGTAGACCACCATCACGATCGACGGCGGAATCAGGATCCCGAGCGTGCCGGCGTTGCAGATCACGCCCGCCGCGAACTCCTTCGTGTAGCCGTTGCGCACCATCCCGGCGATCACGATCGATCCGACCGCCACCACGGTCGCCGGCGACGAACCCGACACCGCGGCGAAGAGCATGCAGGCCATCACCGAGGCCATCGCGAGACCGCCGCGCAGGTGTCCGATGCAGGCGTTGGCGAAGCGGATCATTCGCTTGGCCACGCCGCCCGTGGTCATGAACGCGCCGGAAAGGATGAAGTACGGAATCGCCAGCAGCGTGAAGTGCTCGGAGGTTTCGAACAGCTTCAGAGACAGGGAGGCCAGCGAGTCGTGGCCCAGGAACATGATCGTCAGCACCGACGACAGGCCGAGCGCGATGGCGATCGGCATGCCCAGCAGCATGAACGTGAACAGCAGGGCGAACAGGACGACCGTATTCATTTGCGCGGCTGTTCGTCGGTGGACGCGGGCGGACTGACCAGGGCCTGTTTGAGCGCGTCGGCCGCTTCATCGGCGAGGTGCATGCCGGCCTCGCGCCCGGTCAGAATCCGCCAGAGCAGTTGGGTGAAACGCAGGATCAGGATCCCGAAGCCCAGCGGCAGCACCGTCCGGGGAATCCACTGTTCGATCGGCATGTCCTGCGCGAGGATTCCGATCGAGTACATCTTGTCGACGTATTGCCAGCTGCCGATGAAGATGATGACGGAATAAACGATGCAGAACAGCGCGCCGAGCGCGCCGCAGATCCTGGCGCCTCTGGGGCCCAGCGCCTTGACCAGGGCGTCGACGCCGATGTGCGAGCCCACCCGCACCCCGTAGGCCATGCCGAGGAAGATCAGCCAGGCGAACAGGTAGGTGACGAGCTCCAGCGCCCAGACAAAGCTGTAGTTGAAGATGTACCGGGCGATCACCTGCGAGAAGGTGATGACCGTCATGACGGCCAGGAGGGTGGCGATGAGCCACTCCTCCAGCCGATGGATCACGCGCATGCGCGGCGACTTTCGGAGAATCGCCGCGTACTTACATGCCCGCCTTCTGCGCCGCGTCGATCAGGTCCTTGCCGATCCCCGGCTCGAACTTCGTCCAGACCGGGGCCATCGCCTTCTGCCATGCCGCGAGGTCGGCCTTGTCCAGCGTCTGGATCTTGGCCTTGCCCGCGTCGACGATCTTCTGGCGGGCGGCAGTGTTCAGTTCGCCGGCCAGCCCGTTGCCGTAGGTGGTGGCTTCGGCCATCGCTTCGGCGAGCCCCTTGCGGACGTCGGGCGGCAGGCCGTCCCACCACTTGGCATTGGTGACCACCATGTAGTCGATCACGCCGTGGTTGGTCTCGGCGATGGTCGCCTGGACCTCGAAGAACTTCTGCGAATAGATGTTCGACCAGGTGTTCTCCTGGCCGTCGACCACGCCGGTCTGCAGCGCCTGGTACACCTCGCTGAAGGCCATCTTCTGCGGGTTCGCGCCGACCGCGCGGAACTGCGCCTCGAGCACGTCCGAGGCCTGGATCCGGTACTTCAGGCCCTTGATGTCCTCGGGCCGCTTGAGCTGCGGCTTGTCACTGGACATCTGCTTCATCCCGTTGTGCCAGTAGGCGAGTCCGAGGAGCCCCTTGGACTTCATCACCGTCAGCAGTTCCTGGCCTTTAGGTCCCTGCTGGAACTTGTCCAGCACCTCGGTGCTCGGGAACATGAACGGCAGGTCGTAGACCTGGAGCTTCTTGGTGAAACGGTCGAACTTGGACAGCGAAGGCGCGATCAGCTGCACGTCGCCGAGCAGCAGCGCCTCGACTTCCTTGGCATCGCCGAACAGCTGCGAGCTCGGGAAGACCTGCACCTCGACCTTGCCGGGCAGCTTCTTCTCGGCGAGTTCCTTGAACTTCAGCGCGGCCTTGCCTTTGGGCGTGCCTTCGGCGACCACGTGGCTGAACTTGACGACGATCGGCTGGCCGACCGCGGGGCCGGAAACTGCGATCAGTGCGGCCGCCGCGGCCGCAAACACCAGGGGGAGTCTCATGTTCTTTCTCCTCGCACATTTCTTCGAACACGTGACGACCCTGTGTGCGCACCGGGCCGACACTGCAGGGCAAAGGTAACCATGACAACACCAGGGTGTCAAACGAATATGTCAAGCCGCCGGCCGACAGGGAGGTCGTGCCTCTGGCCGACGGGGCGTTGCGCTAGGAAAGCTGTGCCGGGCCCTGGGGCATGCGTGCCCACTGCTGCGCGTCGTGGCCGAAGATCAGCTCGGTGTCCGAACGCTCGCCGAGCTTCCTCAGCGCATCCATCGACGCGATCATCTGTCCGGTGTCCCATACCGCGGTCGGCACGATCTCGCGGTCCAGGTGTGCCTGCGTGTAGCACGCGTCCGCGGCCAGCAAGAAGTTGCGGTCGGACGACACCCGCACCCTCATCGACTGGTGCCCTGGCGTGTGACCCGGTGTGGGCAGCAGGACCACCGCGCCGTCGCCGAACACGTCGTGTTCGCCGTCCAGCGCGCGATAGTCGAGCGGGTGGTTCCAGCTGCGTTCGTGGGCGTGGCTGCCCGGTGCGCGGGCGGCGTCCAGTTCGGCGCGCTGCAGCAGGAACTTCGCGCGCGGGAACAGTGCGTTGCAGCCGCAGTGATCGAAGTGCAGGTGCGAGTTCACCACGTGGGTAATGTCGCCGACGTCGAGGCCGAGGCGGGCGAGCTGGGCGGGCAGCGACTCGTCGGTACCGCCCGCCATCGTGAACAGACCGGCGAGGCGCCTGCCCAGGCTGCGCTGCGGGTCGGTCGCGGCGAGGCAGTCGACGCCGGTGTCGAAGAGCAGCGTCCCCTTCGGGTGCACGACGAGGAAGGACGGAACCGGGACGGTCATCTCGTCGCCGGGCGGGTGCTCGGGAAAGAAGAGGCTGCGGTCGAAACGCAGCCGGCCGCAGCACAGCGCGTGGAGGACGGGCATGGGCGTGTCTCCGGTAGGACGACCAGCGGTCACCAGCCGGGCCGACCGAACGAATCCGCGAGAAAGTCGATCAGGATGCGCACCCTGGCGGGCAGCTGCCTGCGCGTCGGGTAGACCGCGTAGATGTTCAGCTGCGGGCCATGGTACTGCGGAAGGATCTCGACCAGGCGCCCTGCGGCGAGGTCCTCGCCGACAAGAAACGACGGCTGCAGGACGATGCCTCCGTGCGACAGCGCCACCGCACGGCAGGTGTCTCCGCTGTTGGCCCGAAGGCGCGGCCTCGTCGCGACCTCGCGCTCGCCCGAGTCCGTGGAGAACCGCCAGGTGTCGCCTCCGGACCAGTAGGTGTAGCTGATCACCTCGTGCTGCGCGACGTCCTCGAGCCGCTGCGGCGTGCCGCGACTCGCGAGGTATCCGGGCGTCGCGCACATCACCATCCGCGCGCCCGCCAGCCTGCGCGACACCAGCGAGGAGTCCTGAAGCCGGGCGATCCGGATCGCCATGTCGAAGCCTTCGTCGACCAGATCGACCAGCCGATCGGACAGCGTGACGTCGAGACGGACCCCGGGGTGCGCGTCGAGGAACGCACTCCAGCGCGACGACAGGTGGATGGCGCCAAAGCTGTGCGGCGCGTTGACCCTGATCAGGCCGACCGCGGCCGAGCTGGCGTGGGCGACCTCGGCGTCGGCGCTGGCGAGTTCGTCGAGCGCCTGGCGGCAGAGCTCGTAATACCCACGGCCGTCCTCGGTCAGCGACAGCCGCCGGGTCGTCCGGTGCAGCAACCGGGCGCCGATGCGCGCCTCGAGGTCGAGGACCGCGCGCGACATCGCAGCCTTGCTCGAGCCGAGGCTCTCGGCGGCCCCGACGAAGCTGCCGGCCTCGACCACCGCGACGAAGGCGCTGATCCCGCGAAAGCGATCCATGCGTGATTGTCAACATTGCCGGGACAATAAGTCAACATGAGACCTGTTTATTCACCTATGAAATGTCAATACAGTGCCCACATCGACGACATCGCGGCCGGCAACCGGTCGCAACCGCGATCCCGAAACCCGAACCGAAAGGAACCGACATGAACCGTCTCGACACCCCGGCGCTGGCCGCCACGCTGCTGCGCCTGTCTCTCGGCCTGATCCTGGTCGCGCACGCGCTGCTCAAGCTTTTCGTCTTCACGCTGCCCGGAACCGCCGCATTCTTCGAGAGCCAGGGTTTTCCCGGCTGGTCCGCGTATCCGGTGGTTGCGATCGAGGGGATCGGCGGCCTGGTGATGATCGCGGGCTATCAGGTCCGGCTCGCGGCGCTGGCCAGCATTCCGGTCCTGCTGGGCGCGCTGAGCGTGCACCTCGGCAACGGCTGGCTGTTCACCGCGAAGAACGGTGGATGGGAGTACCCGGCGCTGCTCGTGGTGCTCGCGGTCGCGGTCGCGCTGCTCGGCGAGGGGGCCTTCGCGGTGGGTGCGCGCCGCGGCGCCGCGCTTCGCGTCGCCACCGCCTGATCGGTCGGCGGTCGGCGATCACAGCACCCCGCGATCGCCGGCCCCCGCCGCGCTCAGACGATCCGGCTCTTGTGCCCCGCCCAGTACTGGTCGCGCAGCGCCTTCTTGTACAGCTTTCCGGTCGGCAGCCGCGGCAGTGCGGTGGTGAAGTCGATCGATCGCGGGCACTTCTGTCGCGACAGGTGCTGTGCGCAGAACGCCATCAGTTCGGCCGCGAGATCCGGGTCCGCCTGAACGCCGGCGATCGGCTGCACGACCGCCTTCACCTCCTCGCCGAGATCCTCGTTCGGCACGCCGAACACCGCGGCGTCGGCGACCTTCGGATGCGTGATCAGCAGGTTCTCGCACTCCTGCGGATAGATGTTCACCCCGCCCGAGATGATCATGAAGGTCGCCCGGTCGGTCAGGTACAGAAAGCCGTCGTCGTCGACGTAGCCGACGTCGCCCACCGTGCTCATCGTGCCGTCGGGCGAGCGCGCCTCGGCGGTCTTGGCCGGATCGTTGAAGTACTCGAAGGGGCTGCCCGTCCTGAACCAGATCTCGCCGGGCGTGCCCTTCGGGCACGGCTGCATGTTTTCGTCGAGGATGTGCAGATCGCCGAGCAGCACCCGTCCGACGCTTCCGCGGTGCGCGAGCCACTCCTTGCTGTCGCAGGCGGTGAAGCCGAGGCCCTCCGTTGCGCCGTAGTACTCGTGGATGATCGGACCCCACCACGCGATCATCTGCTCCTTGACCTGCGCCGGGCACGGGGCGGCGGCGTGGATCGCGATCTCCAGCGACGACAGGTCGTAGCGCTTGCGGACGTCCTCCGGGAGCTTGAGCATCCGGCTGAACATCGTCGGCACGAGCTGGCTGTGGGTCGCCTTGTACTTCTCGATCAGCGCGAGATAGGCCTGCGGATCGAACTGCTCCATGATGATCGCGGTGCCGCCGTTGCGGATCGTCAGCGAGACCGCCGCCTGCGGGGCCGAGTGGTACAGCGGCGCCGGCGACAGGTAGATCATGTCCTCCCGGTAGTGCCAGAGCTTGACCAGGAACTCGAACAGCGGCAGCGGTTTGGACGGCGGGTTCTCGGGCAGCGGGCGCAGGATGCCCTTGGGACGCCCGGTGGTGCCCGACGAGTAGAGCATCGGCGTGCCCAGCGCCTCGTCGGCGATCGGGGTTACGGGGTAGGCGGCGACCGCTTTCTCGAAGTCGACGAACGGTCCGTCGTCGCCGGTCCCGTCGACGATCAGGAAGAGTTCCAGTTTCGGGCACTGCGCGACCGCTTTCATCGCGACGTCGCGGCGCGCGCGCGATGTGATCAGCGCCTTCGACTCGCTGTTGTTGACGATGTAGGCGAGTTCGTCAGCGGTCAGGAACGAGTTCACGCAGGTGTAGTAGAGCCCCGCGCGCTCGCCGGCCCCGCAGCTCTCCAGGTAGCGATTGTTGTTCTCCATGAAGATCGCGTAGTGGTCCAGACGCTTCAGTCCGTGGTCGCGCAGCAGGTGGGCCAGGCGGTTGGTGCGCGCGTCGTACTCCGCGTAGCTCACCGATTCGCCGGTGCCGGCCATGATGAAGGCCGGCCTGGTCGCGCATTCGACGGCGTATTTTCCTGCGTACATCGCTTCGTCCTCGTCTGGTGCTTCGTTCGTCTGGTGCTTCTTCCGTGTGCGGGTGCGATGCCGGGTCAGCGGGGAGCCATCCGGATCGCGCCGTCCAGCCGGACGCTCTCGCCGTTGAAGTAGCCGTTGGTGACCATCAACTCGACGAGCGTCGCGAACTCGTCGGGTTCGCCCAGGCGTTTCGGGAACGGCACCGACGCCGCGAGAGACGCCTTCACATGCTCGGGCGCCCCGTGCAGCAGCGGCGTGCTGAAGATGCCGGGCATGATGGTGTTCACCCGAATGCCGTCGTTCATCAGGTCGCGCGCGATCGGCAGCGTCATGCCGACCACGCCGGCCTTGGACGCGGAGTACGACGCCTGCCCGATCTGGCCGTCTTCGGCGGCGACCGAAGCGGTGTTGACGATCACCCCGCGCTCGCCGTCGGCCAGCGGCTCGAGGTCGAGCATGCCGGCCGCGGACTTGGCGATGCAGCGGAAGGTGCCGACCAGGTTGATCTGGATGATCCGGTTGAACGCGTCGATCGGGAAGTGCTTCGGCTTGCCGGTGGCCTTGTCCCGGCTCGCGGTCTTCACCGCGTTTCCGGTGCCCGCGCAGTTCACCAGGATGCGCTCCTGGCCGATCGCGGCGCGCGACGCCGCGAAGCCCGCGTCGACGTCGGCCTCTGAGGTCACGTCGACCTTGCAGAAGACGCCGCCCAGCGCCTTTGCCAGGGCAAGGCCCTGTGCCTCGTTCAGGTCGAAAAGGGCGACCTTGACGCCTTGTGCCGCGAGCCGGCGCGCGGTGGCGGCGCCGAGCCCCGAGGCGCCGCCGGTGATGACGGCGGATACGGTTGAATCGAGCTTCACGAATGGTCTCCTGGGTTCGAGATGCCGGGCCGCAGGTCGGGGCCACGGCGGACCGCTGTCCGCGGGGGATTTGCCTGAACTCGCGCAAACCGCGCGCGTCGTCGATTAGAGATTGCGCGAGATCAGTTCCTTCATGACTTCGCTGGTTCCCCCGTAGATCCGCATCACGCGGGTGTCGACGAAGGCGCGCGCGATCTCGTATTCCATCATGTAGCCGTACCCGCCGTGCAGCTGCAGCAGCTCGTCCAGGCAGCGCGACAGCTCTTCCGTGGTGTGCAGCTTCACGATCGCCGCCTCCTCCAGCGTCAGCCTGCGCTGCATGTGCTGGGCGAGATACTGGTCGACCATCATGCGCATCGCGGTGACGCGGGCCTTGATCTCCGACAGCTTGAATCGCGTGTTCTGGAAATCGAACAGGCGCTGTCCGAAGACCTGCCGCTGCTTCGTGTAGGCGATCGTCTCGAAGAGCATGGCCTCGGCGCGCGCGGCGGCGCCGACCGCGATGATGAAGCGCTCCTGCGCGAGTTCCTGCATCAGGTAGGCGAAGCCCTTGCCCTCTTCTCCGAGCAGGTTGCTCACCGGCACGCGGACGTCGTCGAAGAAGAGTTCGGCAGTGTCGGCGGCGCGCTGACCCATCTTGTCGAGCTTGCGACCGCGCCGAAAGCCGGGCCGGTCGGTCTCGACCAGCACCAGCGAAACGCCCTTGGCGCCCGCCGCCGGGTCGGTCTTGGCCACGACGACGACCAGGTCGCTGTTCAGGCCGCTCGAGATGAAGGTCTTGGCGCCGTTGATCACGTACTCGTCGCCGTCGCGGATCGCGGTGGTGCGAATCGCCTTCAGGTCGCTGCCCGCGCCCGGCTCGCTCATCGCGATCGCGAGGATCACTTCGCCGCTCGCGCATCCGGGCAGCCAGCGGCGCTTCTGCTCGTCGGAACCGTTGCGCAGGATGTACGGCGCGACGATGTCGGTCTGCAGCGAGAACGCCGGCCCGACGACACCGGCGTACGCGAATTCTTCGGTGAGCACCGCGCTGTGACCGAAGTCGCCGCCGGCGCCGCCGTATTCCTCCGGCAGCGACATGCAGAGCAGTCCCTCGCGCCCTGCCTTCAGCCAGGTCTCGCGGTCGACACGGCCCGCCGCGTCCCACTCCTGCTGACGGGGCTTGCACTCGCGCTCGACGAATCGCCGGGCGGTTTCGCGGAACATCTCGTGGTCGTCGCGGTAGACCGTGCGCGGGAATGTGAGCACGCCACGCTGGCCGTCGACGCGCGACGGTGTCTCGTGGCCGGCCGGGCTCCCGGCGGCGTTGCGGTTCATGGTCGACTGTCTCCTGCGACTCGTTCGGTGGCGGCACAGATTACATCAGGCGCATGCTGTCGGGGTGCGCGGCTAGAATGTCCGCAAACCGCCCCCATCTTCCATCCGTGAACGATCGATTACTGGTTCTCTCGCAATACCTGCTGCCGAAGCGGGCGATCACGGTGCTCGCCGGCCGAATGGCGAGCGCCCGCGTCGCATGGTGGGCGCAGCTGGCGATCCGGCGGTTCGTCGATCGCTATGGCGTCGACATGAGCGAGGCGGCGGATCCCGAGCCGGCGAGCTACCGGAGCTTCAACGAGTTCTTCACCCGGCCGCTTCGCGCGGGCGTGCGGCCGCTCGCCGACGCCGCCTGGGTGTGCCCGGTCGACGGAACGATCAGCCAGTTCGGCACCATCGAGCGGGACCGGATATTCCAGGCCAAGGGCCACTCCTACAGCACCGTCGCGCTGGTCGGCGGGGACGCTTCGCTCGCCGCGCGCTTCGAGGACGGCCGGTTCGCGACGCTGTACCTGAGTCCGAAGGACTATCACCGGATCCACATGCCCTGCGACGCGCAGCTGCGGCGGATGATCCACGTGCCCGGATCGCTGTTCTCGGTCAACCCCGCCACGGCGCGCGGCGTGCCGGGCCTGTTCGCGCGCAACGAACGGGTGGTCTGCCTCTTCGACTCGGAGCGCGGCCCCTTCGTGATGGCGCTGGTCGGCGCGACGATCGTGGGCAGCATGGCCACGGCGTGGCACGGCGTGGTCAATCCGCCGCGCCCGGTGCAGCCGCGCGAGTGGCGCTACGATGACGCGCCGGTGCCGCTGCGCAAAGGGGAGGAGATGGGGCGTTTCCTTCTCGGCTCCACCGTGGTGATGCTCTTCACCCGGGACGCGATCCGTTTTTCCCCGGAATGGTCGCCCGGGAAGTCGATCCGGATGGGCGAAGCGATGGGGGCGGCAGCGGGCTGAGCACACCGCGCCGGGCGCAGCGGCCAGGGGACACGCGCCGCGTTGCGCGTGTAGTCTTGCCGTCTTGACAAGAACGGAGGCGAGGCGATGGACAGTCTGAGCGGACAGGTTGCATGGGTGACGGGTGCCGGTTCCGGCATCGGCGAGGCGGTCGCGGAGAAGCTCGCGGAACTCGGGGCGACGGTGGTGCTGACCGGTCGGCGTCGTGAGCTGCTCGACGCGGTGGCTGCGCGCATCGTCGAGGCGGGGGGCAGCGCCTGGGTGCGCACCGGCGACCTGTCGCGGGCGGCGTCCGCGGAGCGGATCGTCGCCGCCATCGACCGGAAGTTCGGTCGCCTGGACATCGTCGTCAACAACGCCGGCATGAACGTGCTCGAGCGCAGCTGGCAGCAGCTGAGCGCCGCGTCGGTCGACGCGGTCGTCGGTGCGAACCTGTCGAGCGCCTTCTACTGCTCGATCGCGGCGCTGCCGATGATGCGTCGCGCCGGCGGAGGGTTGCTGATCCACACGTCGTCGTGGGCGGGGCGCTTCGTCAGCCGGCTCGCCGGACCGACCTATATCGCGGCCAAGCACGCCGTCGTGGCGATGAGCCACAGCCTGAACATGGAAGAATTCGTCAACGGAATCCGCTCGACGGTCATCTGCCCGGCGGAGGTCGCGACGCCGATCCTCGATCGGCGTCCGGTGCCGGTGAGCGCGGAGGATCGCGCACGCATGCTGCAGCCGCGGGACCTGGCCGCGCTCGTCGCCCACGTCGCGACCGCGCCGGCCCACGTGTGCGTCAACGAGGTCCTGATCAGCCCGACCTGGAATCGCTCGTACCTGGGCCAGGGAACCCCGCCGATCGCGGCACCCGCGCGGGCGGCGTCCAGCGCGAAGAAGGCTGGGCGACGCGCCGCTACGCCGGCGAAGACGCGTCGGCGCTGAGTTCGTCGGGGCCGCCGCGAAGACCGGGCGGCGGACCGGGGCGCGCGCGCAAGGCGCGGCGTGCCGGTCCCGCGGTGATGCGGCGCGCCTTGCCTCAGTGATGCAGGCGCATGAAGCCGGCCAGCGCCCGCGCGGTGTGGGTGTCGGGGCCCTGCACCAATGCGGCGGGAGGCGCGGCAGCGACGAGCCGCCCGCCGGCTGCGCCGCCGTCGGGCCCGAGGTCGACGATCCAGTCCGCCTCGGCCCAGATGTCGAGGTTGTGTTCGACCACCACCAGCGTGTTGCCGGCGTCCACCAGCCGGTGCAGCACACGGATCAGCTTCTCGACGTCGGCCATGTGCAGGCCGACCGTCGGCTCGTCGAGCACGTAGAGGGTGTGCGGGCCGGGCGGGAGCGTGCGGCCGTCGGCGAGCGCCCTGGCCCTGGCCTTGGCGATGCGCGGATCGTCCTCGCCGCCTTCGCCCCGCGTGCGCACCTTCGCCAGCTCGGTCACCAGCTTGATGCGCTGGGCTTCGCCGCCTGACAGCGTCGGACTCGGCTGGCCGAGCGTCAGGTAGCCCAGGCCGACGTCCTGCAGCAGTTTCAGCGGGTGTGCGACGCCGGGGTGTGCGGCGAAGAATTCGACCGCTTCGTCGACATCCATGCCGAGGACGTCGCCGATCGATTTTCCGCGCAGCGCGATCTCCAGCGTCTCCGTGTTGAAGCGCAGACCGCCACAGACGTCGCACGACACCTTGACGTCCGGAAGGAAGCTCATCTCGATCGTCTGCACGCCCTGGCCGTCGCAGGCGCTGCAGCGCCCGCCGGCGGTGTTGAAGCTGAAGCGCCCCGGGCCGTAGCCTCGCAGCCGCGCCTCGGCGGTGTCGGCGAAAAGCCGGCGGATCGCGTCCCAGAAGCCGATGTAGGTGGCGGGGCAGGATCGCGGCGTCTTGCCGATCGGCGTCTGGTCGACTTCGAGGACACGGGTGACCGGTTCCCAGCCCTCGACGGCTTCGACGCCGACGAGGCGCGGCGCCGGGCGCCTCGCGTTGCGCGCGCGCACGAGTGCGGCGACGTTGGCCAGGAGCACGTCGCGCGCCAGCGTGGACTTGCCCGAACCCGACACACCGGTGACCACGGTCAGCCTGCCGAGAGGAACCTCGGCACGCACATGGCGCAGGTTGTGCAGATGTGCTCCGCGCAGCGTCAGCCATGCGAGGCCGGAAGTCGTCTGCGCGGTGTCCCGGGGCGGGGACAGCGGGTGCGGCAGCGGGTGGGCGAGGAAGCGCCCGGTGATGCTGTCGGGATGACGCGCGAGTTCCTCGTGGTGACCGGCCGCGATGATGCGCCCGCCCAGCTTGCCCGCGCCCGGTCCGATGTCGATCACGTGATCGGCGCGGCGGATCGTGTCCTCGTCGTGCTCGACGACCAGCAGCGTATTGCCCTTGTCGCGCAGGGTCTCCAGCGTGTCGAGAAGAATCCGGTTGTCGTGCGGGTGCAGTCCGATCGTCGGCTCGTCGAGCACGTAGCACACGCCCTGCAGGTTCGAGCCGAGCTGCGCCGCGAGCCGGATGCGCTGGGCTTCGCCGCCCGACAGGGTGGGCGCCGCACGGTCGAGCGCCAGGTAGCCGAGCCCCACGTCGCCGAGGAACTGCAGCCTGGAACCGATTTCGGCCAGCACGTCGCGTGCGATCTCCAGCGCGCGCCCCGAGAACTCGACCTGGCGCAGCCAGCGACCGCAGTCACCGACCGGCATCGCCGTCAGCTCCGCGATCGACAGGTCGAGCAGCCGCACCGCGAGTGCCGTCGGGTTCAGCCGCCGGCCGCCGCAGTGCTCGCAAGGAGTCTCGCCGGCGGCGCCCGGCTCCTCGTCGGACGACGCCTCCGCGGCGAGCTGGTCGGCGAGCCGCTCGGCGAGATCGCCGACGGCGCCGCTGCTGGTGTCCTCGTCGGAGCGGCGCTGCTCGTCGACCTTCGGGATGTAGGGCAGCTTGACCCCGGTGCCGATGCACCCCGGGCACCAGCCGATCTTCGAGTTGAACGAGAACAGGCGCGGGTCGAGCTCGGGATAACTCGTACCGCAGGACGCGCAGGCGCGCTTGGTCGAGAACAGGCGTGTGGCGAGCGATGCGCTGGCGGCGGCATACGCCTGCGCGTCGCCGCGCTGGCTGGCCTCGTGCAGGGCGTCCATCGGCTCGGCCAGCATCACCAGCCCCTTGCCCAGCTCGAGCGCGGTCTTCAGCGCACTGCGCAATCCGGCTTCGTCGCGCGGGTCGATCTTCAGATCGGCCACCGGCAACTCGATGTCGTGCTCGACGAAGCGGTCGATGCGGGGAAACCGATCGGTGGGCAGGAAGACGCCGTCCACCCGCAGGTGGGTGAAGCCCTTGGCCTTCGCCCACTTCGCGAGGTCGGTGTAGACCCCCTTGCGGCTGACCACCAGCGGCGCCAGCAGGCCGACGTGACGCCCCTTGTGGTCCTGCATGATCCTCGCGGCGATCGCGTCGAACGACTGCGGTTCGATCGGCACCCGGCAGTCTAATGATACGGCGACCACCG
>Ga0316188_10000859_pt1 | contig 14041 bp, 12 predicted proteins | sample Phiworburrow1_MG_FD_204933 | JGI IMG/M metagenome (GOLD analysis project Ga0316188, IMG submission 204933) | Coastal sediment microbial communities from Maine, United States - Phippsburg worm burrow 1 | ecosystem: Environmental > Aquatic > Marine > Coastal > Sediment | place: USA: Maine...
ACCTATCCTGGAGGAGACAGGTCTTATCGTCGAAGTCGGTGAATGGGTTATGCGTGAAGCATGCCAGCAGGCTATGCGGTGGAATAAACCAGGCCTGGATAATCTCCGCATGTCGGTGAATGTGTCGACCCGACAGTTTTCCTCGAGTAATTTTGTTGAGGTGGTGCAGTCAGTCTTAAAGGAAACGGCGATGGACCCGCAATTGCTGGAGCTTGAAATTACCGAGAGCATCCTGTTACTCACCACCGCGCAAATCAAGCACACATTCGCCTCGATTTTAAACACCAATGTACGCCTGGCGCTGGATGATTTCGGTACTGGCTATTCGTCATTAAGCTATCTGAAACGCTTCCCTATCGACGTAATCAAGATTGATCGATCATTTATACGGGATTTAACCACCGATCCTGATGACGCAAGTATTGTCGAGGCAATCATCGCCCTGGCCCGGAGTATGAACATCCAGGTCGTGGCAGAAGGCGTGGAGACAGAACAACAACAAGACTTTTTGTATGTGCGGGGTTGTGATGCCATGCAGGGATTTTTATTTAGCCCACCGGTACCCGCCAAAGAGCTTGAGCCAATTCTAACCAAGCGGCCACTATTAGCACGGAAAGTTTAGACACAATTACATGCTGCAAGGTAATCATTCTATGAAAGACATACAATATAACAAGGTAAATTTATGTTCTCGCTTCGCACTCAAATTCTAGGTTTACTCGCATGGCTCGCGGTCAGTTTTGCCGCCGCAGCGTTGGGTGGTTTTGCGTCCGCCAACGCGGGCGCTTTCTATTCGCAGTTGAGCCGTCCGGCATGGGCGCCCCCGGCATGGCTGTTCGCTCCGGTGTGGAGCTTGCTCTACCTCTTGATGGGCATCGCCGCCTGGCTTGTCTGGCGCGAGGGTGGATTTCGCCGGGCCAGCATGGCGTTATCCCTGTTTCTTTTCCAGCTGGCCATGAACGCGCTTTGGACCTGGCTGTTTTTTGTCTGGCATTGGGGGGCGCTGGCCTTCGCTGAAATTCTCATATTATGGGTATTGATTCTTGCTACTGTCGTTGCCTTTTCGCGAATACGTATGCTGCCCGGGATATTGTTGCTGCCTTATCTGGTCTGGGTGGCATTTGCCTGTGCATTGACGTATGCCGTATGGCAACGCAATCCTCAGCTTCTAGGCTGATACTTTCCCAGGCCAGACCCGGAAATTATTTTGTGCTGCAGACTCACACTAAAATCGTTTCCCGCCGTGCAATCCCATGCATAAGGCGCCCGAGTATGTCGGCGCCGGTAATCACCCGTTTCTCCTCTGTGCCCCATACCAGGATCAGGTCATCATCAATCACATCGTCGGATTTATCGCGCGCATAAACTTTTAATTGTGAGATGACCTTGCCCAGCAGTACGTGTGTATCGCGCACGATGATCGGGTGATGACAATAGGCGACCGGGTTAAACGTCTCGCTACCCAGCAGGGCCGCACGCAGAAAGGCATTGGCATTCAACACCCAATAGGGCTCACCCTGCTCATCAGTCAGCACCACCCATTTTTTACCGGATGCGTTGACAGTTTGTAGAAAGGGATCGCTGCTATCACGTTTAATCTGGGGAAAAACCGGACGTTCATCCTGCACTTTCAGAGCGATAACACTTTTTGGATGGAGCGGTTCACCCTCCATGGAAATGATCATATCGTCCATGGCCAGAAAATTCAGGGCGCCGATCCCCTCCAGGCGATCGATATCGGAGTCGCCGGCGGCAATATGTTTCTTGATGACGGTGCGTAAATCGCTTTCCGCATAATAGTGTATCGCCTCTTTGCCCAACCACATATCGAGCAACATGGCCGAGGGTTTGGCCATGGGATAGAGAATAAATTGATAAAGTCGCAATACTGGTGCCAGCATGCCACCCATTTTAAGTGCGTTGCGTGAAAAATAGGCCTGCGGGGTAATCTCGCCCAGGATAGTAATGATGAAGGTGGAAAAAAAGAACGTTATAACTCCCGTCATCACCGAATCGGCTAACAAGGTCAGCAGGACATTGATGCCGACATTGCCCCACAGGATCGTGGTCAACAAAAAATTACTGTCTTTACGCAGGTCCAAAATTTTGCTGGCAAATGGATTACCAGCCGATGACTCGACTTCCAGGCGCATACGACTAATGCCCAGCAACGCCAGATTCAAGCCGGAAAACATAGCCGATTGGGTAATACAAAACAGAATACCCAGCCAGATGAAGATGTGCGTAACAATGTGCTCAGACATAGACATGACTCTTTATTAAGTTTGAATAACAGATTCCTGTTAAAGCGACAAAGTACTCATGTGCTTAGTCTGAACAGACTAAACGACAGTGGCTACAACAGGCTAGCGAGCAAGGTGGCAATTCCCAGAAACGACATAAAGCCGGCCACATCGGTCACCGTAGTCAACAGAATGGATGAGGACTGGGCCGGGTCCTGTCCGAGGCGCGTCAGCATGATCGGGATCAAAGAACCGGCAATACCGGCGGCGATCATGGAAATGATCATGGCGATACTGATCACCAATGCGAGACCAAAGCTTCGACTCCAGACGTAGACACCCGCCGCCGTGGTCAAGGCGATTGCGATGCCGTTCATCAGGCCGACATTGATTTCCTTGAACATCACCCGGAACCAGTTGCGTATGGTGATCTCGCGCAGGGCCAGCCCACGCATGGTGACGGCCTGAGCCTGGGCACCGGCATTGCCCGATTGGCCCGCCACGACCGGTAATAACACCGCCAGCGCAGTGAACCTGGCGATGGTGTCCTCGAAAAGTCCCACTACCGCAGCGGCGAGAAAAGCCGTAAGTAAATTGATCTCCATCCAGGGCAGGCGTTTGCGCACCGCAAACCAGGCCGAGGACAAGGCACGCTCGTCCGGGCTCACACCCACCATGGTCTGAATATCATTGGCAGTCTCTTCCTGCAGGACCTTGATCAAGGCGGCATGTCGGATCACACCGAGCAGTCGCTGGTTCACATCGATCACCGGCAGCATTTCCAGGTTAAACTGTTTCATTTGCTCGGCCACGTCCTCGCGGGAATCAAATGGCGAGATGGTGCTTTTGGCCGGACGTGATAACTGTTCCAGTTTAATCTGTGGTTCAGACAAGGCCAGGGTCTGGATATCCACCAGGCCCAGTAAGACTTGTTTCGTATCCACTACGACCAGTTGGTGCAGGCTCGGACGCTTGGTTTTACGTAATTGGCCCAGCACCTCGGCCACCGTGTCATCGGGGTGAAACATCAACAGGCGCGTATCCATCACCTGGCCGGCACTGTTTTGAGGGAAACTCAATAACAAGTGCAGTTGTTTCTGATAGGCAACGGGCAACAAGGCAAAACACTGCTCGCGTGTTTCCTTTGGGAGGCGATTGAGCAGACCGATGCATTCGGGGGGATCGAGCTCATACAAGAAAGAACGCAGGGTTGGTTCTGCCAACTGCGGTAACAATTCGTCCGCCGTGTTGGGTAACAGGTGTGGCCACAGGTTCATGAGCACATGCACCGCTTGTTCGGAGAGTATCTCGACGACCTCATCCTGGGGTAAGTCTTCGATCGCCTTGGCGGCCATGGCCGGGTGATCGAGTAAAAAGCGACGATTAAGCGCCGCGACGGCGTCCCGTGTTTTGTTCATGATCCGCTCCTCTGTCTTCCATAGGGATGGAAAATAAATCCATCCAGGTTTGCCAGGCACCAAGGATGCCCGCACGATAGAGGCCTGTCAGACCATGCAGCATCTGCTCTTCCTCACTACGGGCATCTGACTGACCGAGCCGCAACTCCTGTAGCGCCCGGTATAAATTTTTGTAGGTGATAATGCCGATGAATTCTTCCCCACGGCCAATGACTGGCATTTCAAGAAACTGCTGCCAATCCTTATGCTGCTCGGCAACACTCAGCGAAGTACGTGCGCGCAAGACTTTCGGGACCGGACCGGCAAGGCTTTGAATATTTACCTCATCCTTTGCCTGAAAGAGTGTGGATATGCGCACATTGCCGAGTAAGTGGTGATCACGATCGACCAGGAACAAGCGATGAATATCCTTTACCTCAATCTGTTGCAGACGCTGACGCGTCTCGCCCACGCTATTTTCGGGATTAGCGGTGATTGCATGTGGATCGGTCCATGCGCCGATTAAATTGTTGGAGTAAGACAGCAGAATCCGGATAGTGCTGGCATGATGTATCGCGAGCTGGTTCAACACCGCCTCTTGTTGCACCGAAGTCAAACCACGGAGCAGGGCCGCGCTGCGTTGCGCCGACAATTGCTGGACCACCTTAGCGATATAGTCGGCGGATAAATGGCTCAGGCAACGCGCGGCATAGTGATAAAGCATGGCCGCCAGCACCGGGCCACTCATGCGCGCCGGCAGTTCAGCCAGCAAAGCTGCCGATGCCTCCGGTGCCATAGCCTCAAGCACCTGCGCCGCGGCCGCCGGGCGTTTGTCGAGATAGATTTGTGCAAGTTGCTCGCGGCTATTCATGGGCTTCCTTTTGAATGATCTTGGTCGCCGGTAGTTCGGCAAACAGTTTCGCCGGGAGGGTGGTTTCACCTTGCGCGGTTTCCAGCACGACGGTATTTTGGGTGATCGCCAACACCCGCCCGTGATATTCGCCAATCAAGATTTCATCGCCCTCATGATAGGTGCGTCGAACATTGTGCGCGCTGATTAGATTACTAATGTGCGTTGGCGTCGCCAGGGCGATGCCAAGCGCGAACGACCCGAAGATGACTGCAAAGGCCACGAGCGCCAGATCGGTGAGAAAAGAGACATCGATACCGAGTTGATTAATACCGATGACAAACGCAGAGGCTACGACGCTAAACTGGACTATCCGTCCGAGGAGTTCACTTTGATGGAAGCGCGCCGTATTCGCCGTGTGTGTCACCACCGAGCGCACCGCGCTGCCAAACACGATACCGCCGAGAATAATCACCGCACCGGCGAGCAATTTGGGCAGGTACAGCAATAAGGCGTCGAACCAGCGTGTAAAGATCTCCAGTTGCAGGATATTGGCCGAGGCCGCCAAGAACACGATGATCACCAGCCAGAAGACAAAGCTCGATAAGAGGGTTGCCGTGGTTTGCCGTAGACGTTTGTATTCGGGGCTCGCGGTCAGGGCAAAACGTTGTAATAATTTGTCCAGGACGTCAATCAGTTTACGCGTCAGCCCGCGTAACAGCCGCGCTATAAACCAGCCGAGCAGGAATAGGATCAGGGCGCCTAATAATCTTGGCAATAGCCCGGCGATGGCCGCGATAAACTCATTCAGAGAGCTGGCCGCGATTGCGCTCCATTCGCGTAACTGTTCCATATATTCTCACCCACTAGACAGGATAATCTCTCTATAAAGATACGCTATTAACTCTATGGCGACAATCGCCTCATGCTTTAAATAGTCCGGATAAGGGGATCATCTCAATTGTTATTAATACTGTTTAATACCATGTCAGTTAAACTCACGATACCAATCACATTTTTATCGTCCACCACCGGCGCGCGGGATAACCCGAATTTTTCAAACAATCGTGCGCAATAACGTATATCCATTGCAGGCTCAACGGTAATGACCGGCTTGGACATGATTTCATACACATTGACGCGCTCCAGCGCGCGATCCTTGGCCAGCACCTGCTTGGCGATGTCCGAGAGCATGACAATGCCGTATTCATCATCTTCATGACGTTTGTCAACGATTAGGCATTTGGTGTCGACATAGCGCATTTTTTTCAAGGCCTCTTCAACGGTCGTCATGCCATCGACGATATCAAAATTATGTTTCATAACATCCCGTACACGTACGACAGTTCGCTTGTTCATATATTTTCCTCCACTACATCGGTTAGGCTCGCCACCTGATGTGCGATCCCGACGGCATCCTCGACATCAACCTGAAAGGCAATACCGGTACCGGGTTTCTCATCAAACTCACCGACCCTGGCGATGGTCTCCAGGATAGTGCGCGATAAATGCTCCTCCACCAGAAACAGCATCACGTCACGCTGGGTTTCCAGGGTCAGACCAAAAAATGTTTTACTACGTTTGAGACCCTCACCCCTTGCATTGGTAATCACGGTGGCACCGGTCGCGCCGCATTCGCGTGCGGCATCCATGACAGCCTCGGTCTTGTGATCTTCAACCAATGCAATGATTAATTTAAAGTGCATGGTTATCCTCCTGGTTTTTCATTTGATGTTGAGTTTCGTTTATTACGCCAGTGGCTCAACTGCGCGTAGCCCATGACGGTGATCATCGGAAACAGACTGGCAAAGGCAATCAGGCCAAAGCCGTCAATTAACGGGCTGCGCCCGGGTATAGTGGTGGCTAGGCCAATACCCAAGGCCGTCACCAATGGTACCGTTACCGTGGAAGTGGTCACACCCCCGGAGTCATAGGCCAGGGCAATTATTGAACGCGGCGCCACAAAAGTCTGGATAATCACGAATACGTAGCCAACGATGATGTAGTAATGCAAGGGTGTCCCGGTGACAATCCGAAAACTGCCCAGGGCGATACCCATACCTACACCGATGGCGACGGAAATCCGCAAGCCGCGAACGCTAATCGAACCCGCGGAGACTTCGTTGGCCTTGATGGCCACGGCAATTAGCGCCGGCTCGGCCACGGTTGTCGCAAAACCGATCGCGGCGGCAAAGATATACACCCAATAGTAATCCTGCCACTGGATATTACCGATTGCATGATGGGCAGCAGCGGAAATAAATTCGGGGTTCGTCAATTGCTTGGCCATGAGTTCGCCTAAGGGGAACAGGGCCTTCTCCAGACCAACCAAGAAAAAGCTCAGACCGAAAATGACGTAAGCCAGGCCGATAAGAATTTTTTTAATATTGTGTACCGGCTGGCGCAAGACGAAATACTGGAAACCGAAGATGATGAGAACGATCGGCAACACATCGCGCGTGGTGTCGAGCAAGGTCTCGAGCAAATCACGGTGACTGAGCATCTCCCAATCCATTACACCAGCATCCCGTAGACCATGACAAACATCATCGGCGTAAGTGAGGCAAAGGCGATCAATCCAAATCCATCCAGCATCGGATTACGGCCCTTGATACTGGAGGCCAGGCCCACACCCAGTGCCGTCACCAAGGGCACGGTGATGGTGGAGGTTGTGACGCCACCCGAGTCATAGGCAATGCCGATAATCTCCCGCGGCGCAAATGCGGTGAGAATCACAATGACAATGTACCCGCCAATGATCAACCACTGAATTGGCCAGCCGCGCAGAATGCGCAAGACCCCGATCAAGATGGCAATACCGACAGACAAGGCCACCGTGATGCGCAGGCCATAGGCATAATTTTCGCGACTGGCCTCGCTACTCGCAATTGCGCCCGCGTCCGCGGCCAAGGTCGCAGCCTTGTCCGCCACCGCGATTAAGGCCGGTTCGGCAATGGTGGTGCCGAACCCAAGAAAAAAGGCAAACAGGAGTAACCAGGCAACACTGCCTTTGCGCGCAAAGGCATAGGCCATCGATTCACCAATGGGAAACAGCGCCATCTTCAGCCCCTTGATGAACAGGGTCAGCCCCAGCACCACCATCAACGTACCAAACAGCAATTCCTGCAATCGAGGAATGGGCTTTTGGATAATCAGCAATTCGAAGAATCCAATCACAAAAATAATCGGGAGGAGATCCCGGGTACTTTCAACCATGGCATTTAGAAATAATTTGAGTTGCTGTTTCAATAAACTGCCTTGGTTATACTGTGTACGACAATAGTGTGAACGAAAATGATCATACCCTGCCTGAACCTCGGTTCCCAATACACGTATTCAATCTATCAATAATCCTGATCCAGGCACAGATCGAAGCGGTCAATCATGGATAAAAGCCGATGTTGGCTGATCCGGATCAATTCACAGCCTCTCCCGCCAGCATCTATAGTATATAAGAGTCGAAACGAGTAAAGCAGGAAGCAGCATGGCAAACAGCGTGACCATCGATGGTAATCAGGCGGCAGCCACCATTGCCCATTTGTGCAATGAAGTTATTGCCATTTATCCGATTACCCCCGCCTCCCCCATGGGGGAGTGGGCCGATGAGTGGTCATCCCGTGGCCAGAAAAATCTCTGGGGCACGGTGCCCGAGGTCATCGAAATGCAGAGTGAGGCCGGTGCCGCCGGCGCCATCCATGGCGCACTGCAAAGCGGGGCCTTGGCCACCACCTTTACCGCATCGCAGGGGTTGTTGTTGATGATCCCCAATATGTACAAGATCGCCGGTGAGCTAACCCCGACGGTATTTCACATCGCCGCGCGCTCGGTGGCTTGTCAGGCCCTGTCGATCTTTGGCGATCACAGTGACGTGATGGCCGTGCGCGCCACCGGTTTCGCCATGTTGGCCGCCAACTGCCCGCAAGAGGTCATGGACTTTGCCTTGATCGCGCAAGCGGCAACATTGAAGTCAAGGGTGCCGATGCTGCATTTCTTTGATGGCTTTCGTACCTCCCATGAAGTGAGCAAGATTATCCCGGTTGAGCGTGACACGGTACACGCCATGCTTAACGACGAAGACATACAGGCCCATCGCCAACGCGGCCTGTCACCCGATCACCCCGTTTTACGTGGCAGCTCGCAAAATCCCGATGTGTATTTTCAGGCCCGCGAATCGGTTAATCCCTACTACACGGCCACTCCGGGCATCGTGCAACAGGCGATGGATCAATTCGCTAAACTCAGTGGGCGTCACTATCACTTGTTTGATTATGTCGGTGACCCACAGGCCGAACGGGTTATGATCCTCATGGGTTCTGGCGCCGAGGCGGCCCACGAGACCGTGGAGTATTTACAGGCGCAGGGCGAAAAAGTCGGTGTACTCAAGGTGCGCCTGTTCCGTCCCTTCGCCGCCGATGCCTTACTCGCGGCACTACCCGCCAGCACGCAAAAAATCGCCGTACTGGATCGCACCAAGGAACCTGGCGCCGATGGTGAGCCTTTATATAAGGATGTCGTCACCGCCGTCGCCCAGCAACACTGCCAGGGTGAGAGCCAGTTTAAATGTATGCCAGTGATTTGCGGTGGCCGTTATGGCCTGTCGTCCAAGGAATTCACCCCAGCGATGATCAAAGGCATCTTTGATGAATTAAACAAGCCCAAACCCAAAAATCATTTCACCGTGGGCATCCATGATGATGTCTCCCATACCAGCCTGGACTGGGATACCGATTTTCGCACCGACGCCAACGCCAAGACCTTTCAGGCGATGTTCTTCGGGCTCGGTAGTGATGGTACCGTGAGTGCTAATAAAAACAGTATCAAGATCATCGGCGAGAGTACCGAGCTACACGCCCAGGGCTATTTTGTATATGACTCGAAAAAGGCCGGGGCGGTCACGGTCTCGCATTTGCGTTTTGGCCCGAGCACGATTCGTTCTTCCTATTTGATTGGCGATAACGATGCCCAGTTTGTCGCCTGTCATCAACCGGTATTTCTGGAACGTTACCCAATGCTGGATAAAGCCAGCGACGGCGCGGTGTTTTTGTTGAACTCACCGGCGGGCCCCGAACAAGTCTGGGATACCTTGCCGGCGACAATGCAGCAGCAAATCATAGCCAAGAAAATCAAACTGTATACCATCGACGCCTACGCGGTGGCCAATAACACCGGCATGGGCAAACGCATTAACACTGTGATGCAAACCTGTTTTTTTGCCATCTCCGGCATATTGCCTCGCGAGCAAGCCATCAACGCGATTAAAGAAGCAGTACAAAAGACCTACGGTAAAAAAGGCAACCGCATCGTCGAATTGAATTTCAAGGCCATCGATGACACCCTCGCCAGCCTGCACGAAATCAGCATCCCCAAACTGGTCAGCAGCACACTCACTTTACAGAAAATCGTGGCGGACGATGCACCGGAGTTTGTCCGCCAGGTCACCGCCGAGATCATTGCCGGTCGCGGTGATGCGATCCCGGTCAGTCTGTTCCCCAGCGACGGCACTTACCCCGTGGGCACGGCCGCTTACGAAAAACGCAATCTCGCCTTAGAAATTCCGGTGTGGGATGCGGAGCTGTGCACGCAGTGTGGCAAGTGTCCATTAGTCTGTCCGCATGCAGCGATCCGCAGTAAAATCGTGCATGAATCCGCCTTTGAGAATGCCCCGGAAAACTTTAAACACCGCGCCATGCTGGGCAAGGATTTTCCCAAGGACATGCACATCGTCTATCAAGTCGCACCGGAAGACTGCACCGGCTGTGGCCTGTGTGTGGATATTTGCCCGATTCGCGATAAGCGCAATGTCAGCCACAAGGCCCTCAACATGGCAGCGCAACCCCCCTTACGTGAACAGGAGCGAGCCAACTGGCAGTTTTTTACCAAACTGCCCGATTATGATCGCACACTCATCAAGGCCACCACCATCAAGGGTGCCATGGCCTTTGAACCTTTGTTCGAGTTTTCCGGCGCCTGTGTCGGTTGCGGTGAAACGCCTTACATCCGACTCGCCACCCAACTGTTTGGCGATCGCATGTTAGTGGCCAATGCCACGGGTTGTTCATCGATCTATGGCGGCAACCTGCCTACCACGCCCTGGACCAAAAACCAACAAGGACGCGGGCCGGCATGGAACAATTCACTGTTCGAAGATAATGCCGAGTTTGGCCTTGGCATGCGCGTGGCGCTGGATAAACAACGCGAACAGGCGCGCGAATTACTCACCAGTCTCAAAGCACAGCTCGATGCCAAACTGGTGGAGGCCATTCTCAGCGCCGATGAATCGGACGAGGCGGGGATCCATGATCAGCGCCAACGTATTACACAACTACGACAGCAATTAGCCCAGCTCAACACACCACAAGCGATTTCGCTCACGCAACTGGCCGACAACCTGGTACGCAAGAGTGTCTGGATCATCGGCGGCGATGGCTGGGCCTATGACATCGGTTATGGCGGACTCGAACACGTGCTGGCCTCGGGACGGGATGTGAATATATTAGTGTTAGATACCGAGGTGTATTCCAATACCGGTGGCCAAACCTCCAAGGCCACACCCCGTGGGGCCGTCGCCAAATTTTCCTCGGGCGGTAAAGCTACGGCGAAAAAAGACCTGGGCCTATTGGCCATGGACTATGGCAATGTGTACGTTGCCAATGTCGCCTACGGGGCAAAAGATATCCAGACCTTGCGCGCCTTTATCGAGGCCGAGGCGCATCCCGGGCCATCAATCATTATCGCCTATTCACCCTGCATCGCCCATGGCGTCGACCTGTCCAACAATCATCGCCAGCAGGAACTGGCGGTCAACAGCGGTCACTGGCCCCTGTTTCGATTTGATCCCGGACGCATCAAAGACGGTAAGAATCCGTTACACCTGGATTCGTCACAACCGAGTATTCCCTATCGTGACTTCGTGCAAAGCGAGACGCGCTTTAGCATGCTCTGGCATACTCATCCCGAAGATGCCGAGCGTTTTCTGGCGCAGGCACAGCAGGAAGTGAATCACCGCTATCATTATTATCAACAACTCGCCGGCCTGGACTGGAATGACACGGTGAGCGTCGCGGCCACCAAGGCCAAACTGGCCACCTTAAATAAAGACAAACCCGTCACGGAGCCTTGAACATGGTTGATTTAAGCACCGAGTATCTTGGGATCAAATTGAGTAACCCGATTGTGCCTTCAGCTTCACCGCTGGCTAAAGATCTGGATACGGCCAAGGCCCTGGAAGATGCCGGCGCCTCAGCGCTGGTCATGTATTCCCTGTTTGAAGAAAAGATTGCGTACGAGGCCGAACACTTAGCACGCTTCTTTGATCAGCAATCCCTTGGCCACGCCGAGGCGCAGAGCTTCCATCCCGTGCCGGATGATTACATGAACTACCAGGATGAATACCTGGAACAACTCGTCAAACTCAAAGCACACTTAGGCATTCCCGTTATCGCCAGTCTCAATGGCACCACGCCCGGGGGTTGGATCGATTACGGCACCGCGCTACAAGGTGCCGGCGCCGACGCACTTGAATTAAATGTTTATTATCTCGCTGCCAACGCCGATGAAGATAGCGCACAAATCGAAGCACGCTATGTGGACATCCTACAAGCCTTGCGCAAGCACGTCACGATTCCGATCGTCATGAAACTGTCTTCTCACTTCAGCGCCCTAATACCCTTTACGCAACAATTACAAAAACACGGGGCTGACGGAATTGCCATTTTCAATCGCTTTTATCAACCGGATATCAATCTGGACACCCTGCGGGTCGAACCAAAACTGACCCTTTCCAGCTCACAGGAATCACTATTGCGTATTCGTTGGGCTGCCATTCTTTATGACTATCTGGATTGTTCTCTGGCAGTGACCGGCGGTATTCACCAGTTTGAAGATGTCTTGAAGGCCTTGTACGCAGGGGCCGATGTCACCCACATGTGTAGCGCGCTTTTACAAAATGGCCCTAGTCATATCACCACCACACTGCAACAGCTGACTCAGTGGCTGGACGAGCACGAGTACGAATCCGTGCAGCAACTCAAGGGCAGTATCAGCCGCCAGCATGCGATTGATCCGGCCGCCTACGAGCGCGCGAACTACATCACGGTACTGGACAGTTATTCCCATCCTGATGGTGTCTTGCGTTAGGACGTGTTTGCCTTTTTTCGTAACTGGTTCGATCGGCGCGTTATCGCCCGCTCGCAAATCACGCCCCAACAATGGACCGAGACCTATAAGGCCTTACCCTTGCTGCGAGGCTTGAGTGCGCGTGAAAAACTCATCTTGCAACAATTGGTGATTTTGTTTTTGCATCGCAAGGTCTTTGAGGGTGCCCATGGCCTGGCCATCTCACAGGCCATGAAGCTCATCATCGCCATGCAGGCGTGCCTGCCGATTTTATACCTAGGCCTTGATTGTTATGACAGTTGGTATTCTGTCATTGTTTACCCGTCCGGTTTTGCCCCCAAGCGGATGGTAACCGACGAATACGGCGTGGAGCATCAGGAGCAGACGGGGCTCTCCGGGGAGTCATGGCAACGTGGCCCGGTAATCCTCTCATGGGATGATGCGGAACACGCCGGGGTTATCGACGGTCATAACCTGGTAATTCATGAATTTGCCCATAAGCTCGATATGCAAAACGGGGTGGCCAATGGATTCCCGCCCTTACATGCGAACATGCACAGACAGGAATGGGTGGAGGCCTTGAGTGCTGGCTTTGAGGATTTTCAGCGGCATTGTGCCCATGGCCGGCATACCGCAATCGACTGTTATGGCGCGACGTCGCCGGCGGAATTTTTTGCCGTATTGAGTGAGGTATTTTTTGAGCGGCCTGGATTATTGATACATCATTACCCGGATATTTACACGCAGTTTAAACTTTATTACAAACAGGACCCGCATTTGCGATTGAATTGAGGGAATCTTGCTGTTTAGTAGTCGCAGGTTGTGGAGATGTTTTTCAGGACTCGCCGTGAATACATCCATGTAGGTTGTTGTGGGCCATCCATGGCCCACACCCTGCGGGCGCACTGCGTGCGACCGAATTCGCTCCCGGCGAATTCGTCAGCGGCCGCTTGCAGCGCTTCGCTATCCTGCTACGCTTGCAAGGCCGGGGCGTGCCCTCCATGGCACGGCCGATGGTCCTGGAAAACATCCCCATAACCTGCTCCATCCATATTTACGGGTACGTCATATATTAAAAAGGTTCAACATGACAACATCATTTACCATTGGCTCTCTCGCTCGTGCCGCAGATGTCAACGTGGAGACCATCCGTTATTACCAACGCGTTGGTCTGATCAAAGAGCCACGCAAGCCGCAAACGGGTTATCGGCATTATCCCGAAGATAGCGTCGCGCGAATTCGCTTTATTAAACGCGCTCAACAATTGGGCTTTAGCCTGCAGGAGATTGCCCAGTTATTACAGCTTGGCGACGGCCGTTGCGCCGATGTCCGCCAACAGGCCGAGGAGAAGCGCGAGCAAATCGATAAACAGATCCAGGATCTGACACAGCTGCGCAAGACGCTGGATACCTTAATCCATGCATGCCAAAACGGCA
>Ga0316188_10000860_pt1 | contig 14039 bp, 11 predicted proteins | sample Phiworburrow1_MG_FD_204933 | JGI IMG/M metagenome (GOLD analysis project Ga0316188, IMG submission 204933) | Coastal sediment microbial communities from Maine, United States - Phippsburg worm burrow 1 | ecosystem: Environmental > Aquatic > Marine > Coastal > Sediment | place: USA: Maine...
TGGGTGACGAGTTCGCCAATGAGCCGATGGCCATGGGCAGCCGGGGTATCCGCTACGTGCCCGAGCGGCACAGCGAGCTGGTCAGGCGTTACCTGGCCGCCGGGGTCATGCCCTTTGGCAAGACCAGCACGCCGGAACTGGGCCTGATCATCACCACGGAGCCCAAATCCCACGAACCCACCCATAACCCCTGGCGGCTGGGTGTCAGCTCCGGCGGCTCCAGCGGCGGCTCTGCCGCGGCGGTGGCCGCGCGCATCGTGCCGATCGCCTCGGGCAGCGATGGTGGCGGTTCCATCCGCTTTCCCGCCGCCTGCTGCGGCGTCTTCGGCCTCAAGCCCTCGCGCGGCCGCAATCCGGTGGGCCCCAGGCAGGGTGAGGGCTGGGGCGGCGCCGTCGCCTCTCACATCCTGTCGCTGTCGGTGAGGGACAGCGCGGCCATGCTGGACGCCACAGCGGGTCCCGGCCCCGGCGCGCCGTTCGTGATCGCAGCGCCGCCCGGCCCCTTTCTGGAGGCGGCGGGTCGCGACCCGGGCCGGCTACGCATCGGCTACTCGAGCCGTCCGATGATTCCCGCCGCGATCGACCCGCAGGTTGTCGCCGGGCTGGAGCGCACGGTGGCGCTGTTGCGCAGCCTGGGTCACGAGGTTGAGGAGAGCGACCCGGCGATCGACCAGGACCAGCTCTGGCGCGACTTTACGGCGGTGGTGATGGCACATACTGCGGCCCTGGTCGAGCAGGTCAACAGCCTGGGTGAAGATGTATCCCGGCAGCTGGAGCCGGCGACGGTGAGCATGGCGCGGATGGGCAGCGCGCTCAGTGCGGTGGAATTTCTGCGTGCCCAGGAGGGATGGCACCGCATCCGCCTCGCCCTCGGCGACTATCTGCGGCGCTACGACCTGCTGCTGACGCCCACCCTGATCGGCCCGCCCAGCGCGCACGGCGTGTTGCCGCCCTCGCCGCAGGAGGAGGCCATGCTGAACGTCACCAATCATCTACCGGTGGCGCGCCTGCTGTATCGCAGTGGGCAGCTCGCCAGAACCATGCTGCCGGTGCTGAGCCAGATGGCCTTCACCGCGGTGGGCAACATCACCGGTCTGCCCGCCATGTCGGTGCCCCTGCAGTGGAGCGAGGACGGACTGCCGATGGGGATGCAGTTCATGGGTCGCATGGGCGACGAATACACGCTGTTTCAGGCGGCCGGGCAGCTGGAGCGCGCCCAGCCCTGGTTCCAGCGCCGGCCGCCGCTGATCCGGGCAGAGGCGTCTTGAATCTGCCGGGCAGGGAGATACTGCGCACTCACGACGACGAGGGCGTCATCCGGGTGCTGGACGACGGCAGTCGCCGCTACCTGGCGTTCTGTGAGCAATACGAGCAGAGCTGCGTAGCGAAGGCGGACCCCGCCCTGGCCCAGCACGATTTCGTGCGGGCCATGCTGCTGGTACTGCTGTTCTGCGAGCCCCGCAAGGCGCTGCTGTTCGGCCTGGGGGGTGGCGCCCTGTCGAGCGCCCTGCATCATCATGTGCCGGGGCTGCAGCAGCGCGTCATCGAGCTGCGGCCCGCGGTGATCGAGGTGGCCTATCGCTATTTTCAGCTCCCGCGCAGCAAGCGCCTCGAAGTGCTCGCCATGGATGTGGCCGAGTATCTGGCCCAGGCCGACGCGGCGTCCACGGACCTGCTGTGCAGCGACCTGTATGGCGCCGATGGCCTGGACATGCTGCAGCTGGAGCCCTGGTTTGTGGAGCGCTGCCACGAGCTGCTGCGGCCGGACGGCTGGCTGGTGCTCAATTTCTGGCGGGAGCACCAGTCCGCGCGCGATACCCTGGCGATCGTGCATCGGCTTTTTCCCGACGTCCGGGCCAGTACCACGGCGTCCGGCAACTGGGTGGTGCTGGCCGGCAAGCGCGTCGGCGCCCCCGCCGCAGGGGAGCTCAAGGTGCGCGCGCAGGCCTGGTCACAGCGGCTGGGCTTTTCGCTGCTCCCCTATCTGGCGCGACTGCGTCCCCTGGGGCCGGCGCCCGGCGAGCGCCCCTGACGCCTGAATGGCGTGACAGGCACGTTGCCGCGGGCCTATGATAGGCGTTCTAAGTCCTGCCTCGGGACAATAAAATAGGAGCGATACCATGAAAACACGTCTGCTGTCCTTCACCTTTCTGCTGTCGGCATTGTTGGCGATGCCCGCCTGGTCCGCCGACCGCAAGGTCGAGGACTACTCCAAGACCATAGACGCGTTCAAACAGTCGGCGACGGTGGCTCCCTACTTCGCCAGCGCCTACGGCTATGCGGTATTTCCCACCATCGGCAAGGGCGGATTCGGCATCGGCGGCGCTCACGGCAAGGGTCAGGTCTACCGTGGCGGCAAGGTGACCGGCTTTACCTCGGTGACGGATATTTCGATCGGCTTGCAGGCCGGCGGCCAGGCCTACAGCCAGGTGGTGTTCTTTGAGAACCAGGCGGCCTACGACAAGTTCACCAGCGGCAAATTCGAATTTTCAGCCGGTGCCGGGGCCATAGCGATCCAGGCCACAGCCGACGCCAGCGTGGGCACCGAGGGCGTGGGCGCAGGCGCTGCCGCCAAGGGCGAGACCGGCAAGCAGACCAACAAGCAGTACTATGACGGCATGCTGGTATTTACCTCCGCCAAGGGCGGCCTGATGTACGAGGCCACCATCGCGGGTCAGAAATACAGCTTCGACCCTCTCAAGTAACCCGCCATGCAGTGGCGGGCGGCAGCTGCGATGGCAGTCCGCCCGTGGCGGTTTTGGCAGGCTGCCGCCGGGCAGTCTGTGATCAGGCTGGCGCCTGTGGTCTGTACCGGGGCGCCGACACCGCACGAGGCTGACGGGGTGCCCGCACGTGACCCGCGCCGAACAGGCCGGTGCGGTTTCGGTTTTCGGAGCGGTTGCCGGAGTGGTTTCCAGAGCAGTTGAGGTCGGCCGGTTGACGACTCCGGCCGGGGTGCGGGGGCGGCCCGGGCGGCCCGCCCCGGCCAGCGGCTATTGGACGGCACGCTCCTGTCCGGCCCAGTACTGGGCCTTCAGTACCTTCTTGTCAGGTTTGCCAATGGCGGTCAGCGGAATGCCCTGGGCAAAATCCACCGACTTCGGCGCCTGCACCGAGCCCTTGGCCTGCTTCACGAGGGCCACCAGCGCTTCCTTCAGGTCATCCGAGCCTTCGACTCCTGGCTTGAGCACGATGACGGCTTTGACCGCCTCGCCCCAGCGCTCGTCGGGCACCCCGATGACGGCCACTTGTGCGACCGCGGCGTGGGCGGACAATACGTCCTCCACCTCGCGGGGGAACACGTTGAAGCCGCCGGTGACGATCATGTCCTTCTTGCGGTCGACGATGTACAGGAAGCCGTCGTCGTCGAAGCGGCCGATGTCGCCGGTGTGCATCCAGCCGCCGGCAAAGGCCTCGGCGGTCTGCTCGGGCATGTCCTTGTAGCCCTTCATCACCAGCGGCGCGCGCACGCAGATCTCGCCGGCTTCGCCGTGCGCCACCGGCTGGTTGTCATCGTCCAGCAGGGCCAGGTGAACCCAGGCGCTGGGGCGGCCGCAGGATCCCAGGCGCTCGGGCTTGCCGAGGTCGTGGTCCTCCTTGCGCATATTGGACAGCACCATGGGTGCCTCGGACTGGCCGAAGAACTGATAGAAGACCGGGCCCCACAGCTCGAGGCCCTGCCGCAGGCGCGCGGGGCTCATCGGCGAGGCACCGTAGAAGATGGTCTCCATGCTGGAGAGGTCGGCCGTCTTTGCCCGCGGATGATCCAGCAGAAAGTACAGCATGACGGGCACGAGCATGGTGGCGGTGATGCGATGTTTTTCGATCATGTCGAAGAATTCATCCGGGCTGAAGCCCTGCATCACGTAGAATGCGCCGCCCTTCTGCAGCACCGGCACGAAGAAGGCGGCCGCGGCATGGGACAGCGGGGTGGTGATGAGCATGCGCAGCTGCTCCGGAAACTGCCACTCGCACATCTGCACCATCGACATATAGGCCGACGAGCGGTAGGTGCTCAGCACGCCCTTGGGCTTGCCGGTGGTGCCGCCGGTATAGGTGATCGAGGAGACGTCCTCGGGGCGCACGTCGGGCGCGACCAGCGGCTTCGGCTCGAAACCGGCAGCCAGCGCCAGGTAGTCTTCGCCGATCGCGGAGGGGCCGAAAGACAGCAGCGTGAGGCCGGGCCGGCGCTCCAGCAGCTCTTTGGCGCGCGGCTCGAAGATGGTGGGGTCGTACACCAGGGCGTCGATCTCCGCGTGCTCCAGGACGTAGGCGTGGTCATCGAGCGAGCCCAGCGGGTGCAGGGGGCAGCCGATGCAGCCGGCCAGCTGCATGGCGGCGATATTGGACAGCACCTCGGGGCGGTTGCCCGAGATCACGGCGATGCGCTTGCCCTTGACCATGCCCGTGGCCTGCAGCGCCTGCACCAGCTGACTGGTGCTGTTTCTGACGTCCGCGTAGGTGGCGATACTGCTGCCCAGAAACAGGCAGGGTTCGTCATCGTAGCGGTTGAGCCCGTCGATCAGCAGGTGCGGCATCAACGTCGGGTCGTGGATGGTGTCTTCAGACATTGGCTTTCCTTTGGTCTTGTGCAGAATAAATCCCGGCTTGCTCCCCATTGGCTGTGCGGGGTGATCCAACTGCAGCGCGGGCTACGGACACTTCTCTGGCCGGCGTGCTTCCATGACGATTGCAGCGGCACGGGGATTCTACCGTCGTGGCGATAGGGGGATCAATAGCGGCTCCTGCCCGGGTCTCGCGGATGTCGGCGGCCCGCCGGGGGGCACGGACATCGATTGCAGCCGCGTGCGACAAGGCCGGGCGTTTTAGGCTACACTGCCCCGCAATGCGGGGATCGCGACCGGGGTGCTGCCATGAGGGAACATTATCTGACCGATGACCAGAAGGTCAGCTACGGGATCGGGCGGCAGCTCGGAGAGCAGATTGTCGACAAGGTCTTCGAGGGCCTCGACGTCGGTGCGCTGACGGCGGGTGTTGCCGACGCGCTCTGCGACGAGCCCATGCCCATTGCCGAGTCAGCCATGCGGGCGGCGTTTGCAGCCGTGGCCCAGCGCATGGAGGTCGAACAGGCCCTGCAGGCGCGCGTTCAGGCCGCCGAGGGCGAGGCCTTTCTGGAGGAGAATGCCCGGCGCGAGGAGGTGGAGCTCACGCCTTCCGGCCTGCAGTACGAGGTCCTCAGCGCGGGGTCGGGTGCCTCTCCCGAGGCGACCGGCTCGGTACTGGTGCACTACCGCGGCACACTCATCGACGGCACGGTGTTCGACAGCTCGTACGAGCGCGGTGAGCCGCTGGCAATCGCGGTGTCCGGCGCCATCGCCGGTTGGGTTGAGGCGCTGCAGATGATGGCGGAGGGCGCGCGCTGGCGCCTGTATGTGCCGCCCCATCTGGCCTATGGCGAGCAGGGCGGCGGCACGGCCATCGGACCCTGCGAGACCTTGATCTTTGACGTCGAGCTGCTCGACATCCTCTCTTGAGCCGTTGCCGGCATCGCCGGCGCGGCGCTTGGCACCCTGAGGGCGGCCTGTGGGCCGCGTCTTTCTAGCGATATCAATGGAGATTATTGAAAAGACATGTGGTTCAAGAATATTTACGTGTATCGCCTCACCCGTCCCTTTGAAATCTCGCCCGAACAGCTGGGTGAGCACCTGGAGGCGCTGTGCTTCGCGCCGTGCACCAACCAGCAGGTCGTCAGCTCCGGCTGGGTGCCACCGCTGGGGCCGACCAGCGAAGCGTACACGCACGCTGCCAATGGCCGCATCATGCTGTGTCTGCGCCGCCAGGAGAAAGTGCTGCCCGCGGCGGTGGTCAACGAGGCGGTCGACGAACACATCGGCGCCATCGAGGCGGCTGAGCATCGCAAGGTCAGCCGCAAGGAGCGGGACAAGGTCAAGGACGAAGTGATCTTTACGCTGATGCCGCGCGCCTTTGCGCGGTCCAGCCTGCACTATGCATACATCGACGCCTGCGCGGGCCTGGTGGTGGTGAACGCGTCCTCGACCAAGCGCGCCGAGGAATTGCTCGACGAACTGCGCGAGGCCATCGGCAGCCTGCCGGTGATCCCCTTGCGGCCCAAGGGCAATCCGGGCCAGATGATGACGTCCTGGCTGCTGGCCGGCACGCCGCCGCAGGGCTTCGGCTTCGGGCACGAGTGCGAGCTGCGCGACCCCAGCGAGGAGGGTGGTATCGTGCGCTGCAAGTATCAGGACCTGCTCTCCGAGGAGATCAACAATCACCTCAAGGCCGGCATGACGGCGACCAAGCTCGGCCTCAGCTGGCTCGGCGGTATCGATTGCATGATCGACGATCAGCTGGGTATCAAGCGGCTGAAATTTGACGATCTCATCGAGGAGCGGGCCGACGACCTGGACGCTGAGGGCGCGGCCGCGCAGTTCGACGCCGATTTTGTGCTGATGACCGAAGAGCTGTCGGGCTTTTTCCGCGACCTGCTTCAGGCCTTCGGTGGCGAGGACCTGCCAGAGGGGATGCCAGCGGTGGGCGCGGCTGCGCCGGTCGAGGCGAACGCGGCCGCCGAGCAAGTCGAGTCCGAGGCGCCGGCAGTGGCATCGGAACCGGCATCGGAGCTGGAACCGGAACCTCTGGCTCCGGCCGAAAGAGCCTGAGGGCGGGCCGCGCTGGCCGGTGGCGGCCAGCGATAAAAAAAGCCGGCATCTGCCGGCTTGAATAAGAGGGAACTGGGGGCGTCTTGCCCCCGGGCTCATCCTTGGGGCCCCGGTGCTTGCTATCCTTGAGCACGTCCCTTGCTCGAATTTCACTGTAACCAAACCGGGGCTGTTGGGGAATCCGCCACGCGGATTACTACTTTAGTAGTAGTTGGCGTCGTGCCGGGCACTGCGCGCCGTCCTCACGCTGGGCGGCTGCGGCATGCAGCGCTCGCGCTGCTCACGGTTGCCGGGAGTCCTTGTCGAGCAGGGCGCGCGCCTCGCCGAACAGGTGGTCGGATTCGTTTGGCGTCAGCCTGAAGCCATCCTGCTTGAGCGCGCGCACCAGCGCGTACAGCGCTTTCTCCTCCAGCATCCCCGTCAGCCCCATGAGCTCATGCATGTGCGCTTCGAAGGCCTGGCCGTCACCGGCCCGCTGCGCCAGGCGACTTTCCTCCAGCAGCCGCGCGATTTCCTTGCGGAACTGCTCGTGGCGCAGCGCGTCCCACGATGGCGGTGCCAGCGCCGGTGCCGGTGCCGACCGGCCGGCTCTGCCGCAACGGCTGGCGAGGACGTTGACCAGTTCGGCATCATCGACCGGCTTTATCAGAATGGTGTCCACGTGCGCCCAGCTGAGCAATTGGCGTTCGAGGGGGCTGATGGCCGCCGTCAGGCAGACGATGGGCAGCGTGGCGTCGATGCGGCGAATGCGGCGCGCCGCGGTAATGCCGTCCATGCCAGGCATCTGCACGTCCAGCAGCACCAGATCGTAGTGATCGCGTTGGCAGGCCTGCACGGCCTCCATGCCCTCCTGCGCGGTATCGACGGCGGCGCCGGCATCCACCAGTATCCTGTGGATCAGCGCGCGTATCAGCCCGTTGTCCTCGGCCACCAGGATGGTCAGCCCCTGCAGCGGGGGGGTGCTGGCCGTTGCGGCCTGGCGCGGCACGTCCTGCGCGTGTGCCAGCAGGTCATCGCACTTGATGAGCAGGGTTTGGCGGCTCAGAGGCCGCAGGGCGAAGCCCGCTGGGGGGCCATCGATGGCGGCCTTTTTCAGCTGGCGGGGGAGATCGGGAATGGCGGAGATCAGCAGCAGCGGCCCCTGGTAGCTCTGGCGGATGTCGCGCAACAACCCCAGCAGGGCCGCGCGTTCGGCCTCTGCCGCCGTGAGGCTGATCACCAGCAGGTCGATGTCCTGGCGGGCGCGCACCGCTGTCAGCAGTTTATCCAGCTCACCGCCGATGGACACATTGCGGGTCCAGCGGGAGAGCAGGTTGCGCAGCGCGCGGCGGGACCAGTCGTGGCCATCGTAGGCCAGCACCCGGGCGGTGTTGGCGGGCAGACTGGCCGCCGCTGGCAGGCCGCCGGCGGCAGGGCAGCGCAGCTGGAACGTGAATTCCGCGGTGGTGCCGTGGGGTACATTGCCGGCGAGCGCGATGCTGCCGCCCATCTTGGCCAGCAGTGATCGACAGATCGCCAGGCCCAGCCCGCTGCCGCCATACCTGCGATTGATCGAAGAATCGCCCTGCACAAAGGGATCGAACAGGCGTTCGCGATCCTCGGCGGGGATGCCGGGGCCGGAATCCCTGATCTGGCAGCGCAGGGTGGCGCAATCTTCGCTGATGCCGTCCAAGCCGAGCTGCACGACGACTTCGCCCTCGACCGTGAATTTGATGGCGTTGCTCAGCAGATTGTTGATGACCTGCTGCAGCCGTTGCGGATCGCCGACCACGTGGCGGGGGACATCGCTATCGATGAGCAGCACCAGCTCCAGCTGCTTGGCAATCGCCTCGTGGCCGTGCATGCCCACGACGTCCTCGAGGCAGCTCTCCAGATCGAAGGAGACCTGCTCCAGTGACAGCGCCTGGGATTGCAGCCGTGAGTAGTCGAGCACATCGTTGATCAGGGAGCGCAGCAGCGTGGAGGCGAGCTCGATGTGGCGGATATAGGCCAGCGCCTGCTCGCGGTCCACGGTTGTCGCCAGCAGCCGGTTGTAGCCGATGATGCTGGTCAGCGGGGTGCGCAGTTCGTGGCTGATCGTCGCCAGAAATTCGTCCTTGGCCTTGAGCGCCTTCTGCAGACCATTGCGGGTGCTTTCTAGGTCCTGGTTGCGCCGCTGCAGCTGGCTGGTGGCTTCGTCGACCCGGGCTTCCTGGCGGCGCAATTGCTCGTTCACCCGATCCGACAACTGATTGATGCCGCGGGCCAGAATTGCCGCCTCCTGTGCGCCGGCCTCGACCGCCCGCCCTTCGTCGATGCCGCGTTCCAGACCCTTGACGTGATTGGTCAAGGCCCGCAGCGGCTGGCCGATCACCTCGCCGATCCTGAAGGCGAAGGCCACCCCCGTGGCGATGCCCCCGGCCGCGGCCAGCAGCGCGGCCAGCAGCATCCGCCTGATGTTGAACGCGGCCTCGAGGCTTGAGACGGCAACCTCTACCCGTCCCACCACCCGGTTGGTGGCGTCCTCTCGATTCCGCGCGCCGCCGTCCGGGGGGGCTAGCAGGACCGGGCTCTCGAACAGCCAGTGCCCATCCTCGCTGGCGGCGAGGGTCGCGGCCGATGCAGCGTTCGACACTGACTGGGCCGCGGCATGCAGCAGGATGTGTTCGCGCGCATCGTAGAAGGTCACGGCACTGACCGAATTTTGCGCAAGGGCGCTCGCCGCGAGGCTTTTCAACGCCCGCAGGTCGCCCGTATCGATGGCATGGCCTGCGTCGAGGGCGAGATGGACGCAGGAGAAAACGCCGAGCTGGCGGTGATGCGTCTCGATGTCGTGGTAGCGCTCGTAGGCGAAGTAGCTGCTCAAGCCGATGCACAGGACGGTGACGGGAACGATGACCGCCAGCAATACCTGCTGCCGCAGACTCATCGCATTCATCGACGGCCTAGTCATGGCGTCGCCGGGAGCGTGGTGCCGGCCAGGTCTCCGTGGGCGTCATGGTGGCGGTGGTTCAGCCGTTCCCAGTTTCTGCATCAGCAGCCCTGCCTGGGCCCGGTTGCCGAGGCCCAGCGCGCGCAGGATGGCGCTGACGTGCACCTTGATGGTGTTTTCGGACAGCTCGCAGGCGCGGGCGATCGCCTTGTTGGATCTGCCCTCGGCCAGCAGGGCGAGGATTTCCAGCTGGCGCGGTGTGAGCAGGCTGGTGATCTGGTCGCGGGTCAGGCCGGGGGGGACGTCTCCCTTGCCGGCGATGGCCGCCGGCACCACGCCGAGCAGGGTCTGGGGTATGAACACTCTGCCCGCCATGATATCGCGCAGGGCCGCGGTCATCTGCTCGGGGCTGAAGGACTTGGGAATGAAGCCCGAGGCGCCGATGTCGATGCACTTGCGAATATAGGCCGGGTTTTCGGTAGCGGAGATAATGACGACGGTCAGGCGGGGAAAGGCGTCGCAGAGGCGGCGGGCGCAGGAAAAATGTGCCTCTCCCGGGATGAACAGGTCGACGACGGCCAGGTCTACAGTCGTGGATGCCAGCTTGTCCATGGCTTCATCGCCGTTCTGTGCCTCGATCACCGAGATGCCGTCAAAGACTTCGCTGAGCAGGCGCGCCAGCCCCGATCGGATCAACGCGTGATCGTCAACTACCAGTGCTTGCATAGCGGTTCTCCTCCACGGGTTGCTATTCCGCGGCGGCCGCGGCCACTGACAGAGCCTGATGCGCGCCCGAGCTACTCTTCCCACACCCAGCGAATGATCTCTCCGAAATCGTCCAGCACGGGCTTTTTGCGAGGCCCTTTGGCGCGAGGCGTCGCGGGCTGCGGCGGCGCCGGCCTGCGGCGGGCCTCGAGCTGGGCCACCACCTGGTCGAGCGGGGTGCGCTCGGCGCGGGGTTGCTGCAACACCGGGCCGGATCGCGAAAACGGCCCGTCGCTGCCGATGCGGGCGCTGACCCCACGTTCGACCTGCAGCACGCGGCCACCCCGCGCCAGGTAATCATCGACCTGGTGCTCGATTTCGCTGCGGATTTGTTCTTTTGACGGCGCTTTCTTCATGCCTGCACATTGCCGATGACACCGGTGACGCGGCCGCGCCACGGACTCAGGCTGCCGGGTAGATTCAGTCGAGCTGTACCTTCATCAGCTTTTCATGGTAGCACTTCTTGCTGCGGTGGCGCACAATTTCACGGCCGAGCGCAACTACCGCCGCCTCAATGGGGCTTGACGCCACCGTCCGCTGCTGCCATAACCGCAGCCTCGTACCATGATGAGCCAGGGGGCGAGCGATGTCGATACTCGACAGATTCCGGTTGCAGGGCAAGGTTGCGGTGGTGACCGGTGCCGGCAAGGGTATCGGCGCGGCGATCGCGCTCGCCTACGCCGAGGCAGGGGCCGATGTCGTGCTGGCCGCCCGCACGCGGGACGATCTGGCGCGCGTGGCCGGGCAGATAGAGCGGCTGGGCCGCCGGGCGCTGGTCGTGCCCACCGACGTGCTGCAGGAGAGCCAGCTCGAGGCGCTGGTGGCGGCAGCGCTGGAGGCTTTCGGGCGCATCGATGTGCTGGTGAACAATGCCGGCGGGTTCCCGCCCAAGGCTGCCCTGGCCACCAGCACCCGAGAATTCGAGTGGGCCCTGCGCTTTAATGTCGTCTCTGCGTTCGCCCTCTCGCGCCTGCTGGCGCCGCACCTGGCCAGGTCTGAATGCGGCGGCGCCATCGTCAATATCTCCTCGGTGGCAGGGGAGTATCCGTCGGCCGGCTTTGCCGCCTACGGCACCGCCAAGGGCGCGCTGGCGTTCCTGACGCGCTCACTGGCTCAGGAGTTCGCCCCCCGCATCCGCGTCAACGCCATCGCCGTGGGTACCACCAGAACGGCCGCGCTGGATACCATTCTCAGCCCGGAGCTGGAGCGCGTCATGGTTGAGCGCACGCCGATGGGGCGCCTGGCCGAGGTCGAGGACATCGCCGCATGTGCCCTGTTCCTGGCGTCGCCCGCGGCTGACTACGTCAGCGGTCAGGTGGTCGGCGTGCACGGGGGACTGAGCGCGCTGAACATGCCCTTTCCGCGCGCTTTCGACTGAGCGGTGGCGCGGCGCGGGATCAGCGCAGCAGGTGCCCGACCTTGACCCAGATGAGGGTTGCCACCTCGGTGCGTGGACAGTGCTCACTGAGGTGCGGGCTGCGCAGCCAGGTTCCCGCCCCATAGCGCCCGTGCTCGTCGATGAGTTCGCCGGACAGCACTAGAATCTCCTCCCCGCCCCAGTGCCGGTGCGGGACGAAGCGCTCGCCCGCCGGCCATCGCACCAGCGCCGCGTGCTCTGACTGGTGGTCGTGCAGCGGCATGACCAGGAGGCGGCCCTGCCCAGGCTGCCAGGCGGTATTGCGGGTGTCGATGGCGAGCTGCTGGTTGTCGCCGGGCTGGAACTGGTGCAGTTTCACGAAGATCTCGCAGCCATCGCGGCTGCCTGAGCGGTGGCGAAACCCCGGGGGGTTGCGCAGATAGGTGCCTGCCGGGAAGTCGCCGAACTCATCGGAGAAGGTGCCCTCGAGCACCAGGATCTCTTCGCCGCCGGGGTGGTCGTGGCGCGGAAAGCTGGCGCCGGCGTCAAAGCGCACCAGGCTGGTGGCATGGCCGCGCTCGGCGTCCTCCCGCGCCAATGGTTTGCGCCACACGCCCTGCACCGGGCTGGGCTGCCAGGCCAGGGTGCGGGTGTCGATGGCGAGCGCTTGAGAAAAATCCATGTTGATCATGGTGTGCTGCAGCCTCCGCTCGCAGCGCCGCCGGCAGGTCGGCGGCGCCGTCGGGGTCCGTGCGAATGGGGATGCGCCGGGCGGCGACCCCGATGGCTCAAAGGGACTGCAGCATATGCTCGGCGGCGCTGATGCCGATCTCACCGCCCGGCTCGACGTTGAGCTGGGTCACGACGCCATCCTCGGCGACCAGCGAATAGCGCCGCGAACGCTGCCCCATGCCGAAGCCGGTGGCATCGAGCCCCAGGCCGAGCAGGCCGGTCAGTTCGCCGTTGCCGTCGGCCAGCATGAGGATCTCGCTGGCATTCTGCGCCTTGCCCCAGGCGCCCATGACGAAGGCGTCGTTGACTGACAGGCAGGCGATGGTGTCGACGCCTTTGGCCTTGATCTTGTCGGCATTGACCACGTAGCCGGGCAGATGGGCTTTGGAGCAACCGGGCGTAAAGGCGCCTGGCAGGGCAAACAGCACGACCTTTTTGCCCTTGAAGATCTCTGCGGTGGTGATGTCCTGGGGGCCTTCAGCGCCCATGATCTTCAGGGTGCAGGCCGGGATGGCGTCGCCGATTGCTATGGTCATGGTGATCATTCCTATGCTGTCGTTAAATGGGGCGATACGTGTCTGAGGCCGCGTCGGTCATGCGATCCGGCGCTGCCTCAAACCCGCCTAAGATATACGCAAAGGGCAGGCTGCGTCGAGCGCGGGCTGTCCCTGGCGGCCGCCGCGGTCGGCGCGGCGCCGGCGCTCAGGCGGCCGCGGTGCAGTCTCCCGGGAGGCTGCGGTTGAGCGCGCTCAGGGCCGCCAGCATGGACGCCTCGACCACGTCGCTCGAGCAGCCGACGCCGCACACGCGGCGGCGGTCGACCGACAGCTCGACGTAGGCGATGGCCCTGGCCGCCGTCGTCCGCGCCAGCGCGTGCTCGGCGAAGTTCACGATCACGATGGCGCTGCCGCAGGCTTGCTCCAGCGCGCGGACAAAGCTGTCCAGGGTCCCGTTGCCCTCGGCGGTCAGAGACAGCGCGCGGCTGCCCTGCCGGAGGTCCACCGCGATCTCGTGGCGCTGTCCATGCCGCGTCGACCGGTAGCCCTGCAGCTGCCACGGACCCGCGCTGTCGAGATAGCGCCGATCGAAAATCTGCCGGAGCGTGGCGGCGGTCACCTCTCCCGGTGACGTCTCCGCGTGGCGCTGCACCTGCGCGCTGAAGTCGATCTGCAGCCAGCGCGGCAGGCTCAGGCCGTGTTCCCGCTCCATGATGTGAGCGATGCCGCCCTTGCCCGACTGGCTGTTGATCCGCACCCATTCCTGGTAGGAGCGGCCCAGGTCGCGGGGATCGATGGGCAGATAGGCGACCTGCCACGGCTCATCGTCCCGCTGCCGCGCCAGGCTCTTGCTGATGGCGTCCTGATGGCTGCCGGAAAAGGCGGTGAAGACCAGTTCGCCCGCATAGGGATGGCGTGGGTGCACGGGCAGTCCGGTGCAGCGGGTAACGGTGCCGATGATCTCGTCCATGCGGGACAGGTCCAGCTGCGGGTCGACGCCCTGGGAGTAGAGGTTCATCGCCATGGTCACGATGTCCATGTTGCCGGTGCGCTCGCCATTGCCCAGCAGCGTGCCCTCGACCCGGTCGGCCCCGGCCATGACGCCCAGTTCGGCAGCGGCGACCGCGCAGCCCCGG
>Ga0316188_10000861_pt1 | contig 14035 bp, 8 predicted proteins | sample Phiworburrow1_MG_FD_204933 | JGI IMG/M metagenome (GOLD analysis project Ga0316188, IMG submission 204933) | Coastal sediment microbial communities from Maine, United States - Phippsburg worm burrow 1 | ecosystem: Environmental > Aquatic > Marine > Coastal > Sediment | place: USA: Maine...
AAACAAAAAAACGTTAAAAAACAACAGGCTATCAAAAAATATCGGTCATAAGAAGACCGCCGCAAAGAAAACGCCCAAGCCGCGTGTTGCGGTGCGCCAGTCTCCTGTCCACGGCCGTGGCGTGTTTGCGGTGACGGCAATCGCCAAAGGTGCGCGCATACTCGAATACACCGGCGAGCGCATGTCTCATGCCGAAGCCGACCGCCGCTATGGCGATCTGCACGAGAACTCGTCGCATACGATGCTGTTCGCGGCGAATGACAAAGTCGTAATCGATGCGACGAAGCGCGGCGGGCCGGCGCGCTGGATCAACCATTCGTGTGCACCGAACTGCGAGGCCAACGAGGAAGACGGCCGCGTATTTATCGATGCAATCCGCACGATCAGACCGGGGCAGGAACTGGCGTACGACTACAATCTGGTGCTCGAAGAACGCCACACGCCGAAGCTAAAACGCGAACATCCCTGCCACTGTGGCGCACGCAAATGCCGCCATACGCTGTTGGGTTCCAAGCGATAAGACTGGCTGCGTCAGTCGAAACGCAGCGTAAACAGGACATCAAGGGCGTTTTCCGCGCCGGTAGTGGCTTCCAGCCGCCAGCGTTCGGAGAGCATGTAATCCACCTTTAGTACGCCGCCCGCAGTCCCGCCAATACTTTGTTCAAGTCGGGCGGTTATCTGGTCGGTGATGCGTTTGCCGAGTGTGACTACGCCCAATGCGCCGTCGTTGCCTTGCGAGACCCCGAGCTCGTCGAGCCCCAGACCTTCGGCAACCTGGTCTTGTATCGACGTTCCGCTGCGCGTGCCGGCACTGAGAGCGGTCGCCTGCAGGATCGCCAGTTCTGCTGCGCTTGCCGTCTGCGGGTCACGCCCGAGCACCAGCCATCCAAGCCGTTCGGAGTCGGACATGTCCGGATCGGACACGAGCCTGACGACCGGGCGCTGCAGTGACCCGCTGACTTCGACGCCGACCTCCACCGACTTGATTTTTCGTCCGGCGCGCAGGTTGATGCCGGGATTTCCCAGCGGGCCGGAAAAGGTGAGTTCACCCCGCTCGATATCGAGCCGCTGGCCGAAAGCAGAGTATTCGCCTTGCACGGTGCGTATGGTACCGAGTGCATGATAGGCGTCATTGCGCGAGGTGACGTTAAGTGACCCTCCAAGCACCGTGTTGAGTCCGTGGCCGCGAACTGCGAAATTGTCGTTGAGGTCGACCGTCATGTTGAGCGCAACGCGCACCGGTTTTCTGGCGTCTGCCGCGGCGGCCGTACTCTTCCCGACAATGACGACGTCCTCGCCCAGCGCGGGCCGGCGTTCAACGCCCAGATCATAGCGTCCTTCGTCAACCCTGAATTTTCCATCAATCGCGAGCTGCAGGCCGCGCAGGCCGGCTTGCCCGGAGCCACTGAGTACCACTTTCAACTCCGGACTGTCCAGGATGCGTGCGCGTTCTGCGCGCACCGAAACGTCAAAACTGCGCAGGCCGTCGGTGAGATCGGCCGCGCCGTCGGCCTCTATTTTTCCATCGCCTGCTTTCAGGTAAAACCGGCTGACTTTCAGACTCTGACCGTCAAAATTCGCGCGCAGTGTGCCGTCGGTCAGGTGCAGCCCCGCTCTGATTGCTCGTACCTGCACTGCATCGGCACTGAGGTCACCGGAAATTAGCGGTGCGCCTGCGGTCCCGGCGATAGTGAGCTGCGCGGCGATGCGGCCGTCGGTTTTGTCGAGTTCTGGGGCGAGTAATCGGGCCCACGCAAGTGATTGCATGTCGAAGTTCACAGTACCTTCGAGCGGGCTGCTGCGCGCCAGCACCCAGGCGCTGTCGCGCCGTTCTAATCGTGTACGCACCTGCGCGGTGAGCGTGCCCATGTGCGCGCTTTGCGCGTTGACGCTGGCGTCGAGCGCGTTGTCCCGGGCGGCGATGTTCAGTCTGAGCTGTTGCAGTCCAAACAGCAGTGTGCGTTCGGCCTGTACACCCAGATCGCCGGATTCGCGGTAAATCTCGGCAGACCCGGTTACCGTATCTTTCAGGGAAAAGTTCCAGCGTCCGCCAAGAGTCAGGTCATGCGGATCAATGCCGGTTTTCGGTATGAGGGCAAGCAGCGCCCGCGACGTAATGCCGGTGAGCGTGCCATTGGTGGTGATGCCCCCTTGTTGCATGCGGAAAGACGCGGGACCGATTTTTCCACCCAGCGCGATCGCCTGCACATCCGTGATGACCAGCAAGTCGCGTCCGATGCTGATGCGGGCGGGTGCGGCAAGGTCGAATGGAATGCTGCCTTGCACCTGTAGCGCGGACAGATTGCCATTCCAGATCCAGTTGCTGTCCAGGCCACCGGTGCCGTTGAGGGTCGCGTTGACGGCTTTCCCTTGAAGGGTGGCCGTGATTTCGTGTCGCAGCCGGGTACCGTGTGCGCCCAGTGTCACTTCGTCGACAGCCATCGTGCGGGCCTTGATGCCGGCGGCACGCGCCGTCAATTGCAGCTCGCCATCGACGCCCGCACGCAGGGTTCCCTGTGCGTCGAGCGCGCGTGCCGAGAATCCGCCCGCGATCAATCGCTGCGCAGTCAGCTTGAAATCCACTGATGGCTGATCAATATTGCCGGCGAGTGTCCCTTGACCTCTTATGGTACCCGCGAGTGTTTTGTCGATTGCCTTCAGGTTTGCTGCATCGATCGACCAACTGAGCCGGTCCTGGGGTTTGCCGAGGCTGCCGGCGACGTCGATACGGTTCCCGCCGAGGATGGCGTGCGCTTTGCCGGCGAACAGCTGCTTTTCACCGGTCGTAAACTCGGCTTTTGCCGAGAGCGAAAATTCACGTAGCCGGCTGTTGGCCAGGGCAAGCCGCACCTGCGCCTGCCATGCGGGAGCAAACTGTCCCAGCACTGAGAAGTTGCCATTCAATGATGCTGGTGGCGCATCGATGAAAAGGGACGGGTCTATGGCGGAAAAATCAGCCTTAACCGAGAATTCCCGTGCATCGGTAAGGGCTGCGTGGCCGGTGAAATCAAATTTTCCGTTCCCGGCCTGCAACCGGCCTTGCTCGACGGTGACTATGTTCTGTGCCTGGCGCAGCGTGACTGCCAGCCGGGCGCCGTCGCCTTCGAGTTTTGCGACGACACGCTGCTGTTCCGCATTGCCGGTCACTACTGCAGAACCCGATATGGTCAGGGGATTGATCTGTTCGTGCAATTCGGCAGTCTTGATGTTGCTCAGTGCCAGATTCAGTTGCACGTCGGCGCTCTTGATCACGCCTGACCCGCGCACTTCTCCTTCCGAGCCTATGCCGAGGGCAATATCGGACAGTGTCCAGTGAGTGCCATTTCCGGAAAACGCCAGCGCGGCATGGGTGACCGGCAGGCGCTGTGTACTGACCGGCCCTGCGGTGCTGTTTCTAACGCGGATAGTGCCCTTGAAGAAGTCTGCCCGCGGCATTCCGGTTTCAAGGGCCAGGTCCATTTTTGTCTGCGGGAGCGTTTTTTTCCAGGCCGCGAGGTCCACTCCCGTCGCGTCAAGCGTGAGCGTTTCGATGATCGATCCGGCGAAAGGGTGCAACAGGGCTGCCGCTTTTGCCGATGTGCCGCGGGCGGCAGCAGCGGCCTGCAATTGCAAGGCGTCCAAACTCCCCCCGATGGAAATGCCGAGTGCGACCGGTTCGCCCAGCGCGTTGCCGTTGAGTCTGAATTTCCCGGTCGTTGTGAACGGTGCTGTCGCGTCCAGACGCACGGTACCCTTAGCGCGCCAGCCCATGGCGCCGACGTTTGCAAGTTCGAGTTCGTGGGATCTGGCGCGGGTGCGAAGGTTGAAACGCAGATCCTGCGCGACGCTTGCGGGCGCAATTTCCAGCCGTTTGATTTCCGCATTGGTGATGGACAGATCGAATGGCAATTGCAAGGTGGCAGGCGGTTTCGCCGGTTCGACCGAAGGGGTCGTCGCAATGCGCAGATTATCGATTGTCAGCGCGGTGATGCTCGCCTGATGGATCAGTATGGCCTGCGGTTGCCATTCGACGGTGATATTGCGCGCCTCCAGGTCGATTGCATCATCCTTGTAGGCCACGCGCGTGAAGTTTAGACGGCTGTAGAGCGATCCTTGCGCATCTTCGATCGCAAGACGTCCGTCACTGGCGATGACCGCCTGCCGGGTGATCCACTCAAGTGCTTGCGGGGTGCCGAGCCAGTACAGTCCGCCCCCGAGGAGCAGCAATACGAGTGCCAGTAGCGTCCAGGCCGTGCGCCGGAAAATGCGATAAAAGGGTCGGGTGCCCATGTCAGAATCTGGCGCCGATGGTGAAGTGGAACCGGACTTTTTGGTCTTCACTGGCTTGAGCAACGTCGAAGTTCAGTGAGCCGGCCGGACTGATCCAGCGCACACCGGCACCGTAACCCTGCACCGCGCGGAAATCAGACCAGCTGTCCACGGCATTACCGCTGTCTACAAACAGGGCGCCTCCCCAGCTCTCGGTAAAATCATGCTGGTATTCGACGGTTCCGACAGCAAGATAGCGCGCGCCCAAAACCGCGCTGCCCGCGCGTACACCCAGCGACTGGTAGGCATAGCCGCGGATGCTCTGGTCGCCGCCGGCGCGGAACAGGAAGTTGTTGGGAATGCCGTCGCGGGCATCCGCCCAGACTGCGCCCGCCTCAGCGCGAAGGTGCAGGCGGTCGTTTCGACCCAGGGGCTGGATATAAACGCCGCGACCGTAGCTGCGCACGAACGAGCGCGTAGAAAGGAGAGCTTCCGCGGCGCCGCCCAGCTGCAGGTTGACGAGGTAACCTTTTTTGGGGCGCAGCAGGTCGTCAACGCGCCGCAATGTCCACGAATAATTGGCCGACAGGGTTTGCAGGTTGTCGGTTGCAACCGATTCTATTTTTTGTTCTTCGGACTCGAATTTGATCGTGATATCCCGTTCCATTCCCGGTGAACGCCATGCGCGGTTCAGTGAAAAACTCAGGTTGTTAGTGATCAGGTCCTGTACGTCAGTGCGCTTGGCTTCAGCGCCGAGCCGGTTGCGCCAGCCGCTGGGCTCCGGCAGGAAAGCGAGCTGGGCATCCAGGGACTGCTGCTTGCCTTCGAGCTTCAGCTTGCTGATGGATTGCCAGCCTGGCTGGAAGGTGTTGTTGTGTGTGAGACCGGCCTGCGCCCGCGGCCCTGTATCGGTGCTGTACCCCGCGCCAAGGTCAACCTTCTTCACCGGATACTCAACAATACGGACCAGCACGGGTATCGCGGCCGCGTTGTCAGGGTCGGGCTCAACGGAAACCGAGGCACTGCGAAAGTAGCCGCTGGTCTGCAATTTTCCCTGGTAGCGCAGCAGCGCGTCATGCGTGTAGCGTTCACCCTGACGAATCGTGTTCAGGTTTTCGACGAGCATTTTCGGATAGCGTTCGAGTCCCGTGATGCGGAGGGCGCCAAAATGGAACAGGGGGCCACTGTCGATCTGCACATTTACTGCGACGCTGGCTGATTCGGGATCGACCTCCGCCTTGCTGGCTGAAATGCGCGCGGTTGGATAGCCATCAAGAAAAAACGCATTTAATAATGCATCCTTGGCTTCTGTCCATGCGGACTGGCTGAAGCGTTTGCCGACAGGCAGCCGCCAGCGTTTTTTGCTGTCGGTCACACGAACCGTCTCATCCGGGTTGTCGGTGATGGCTCCGGTGATCTCCAACGTGACTGCATTCACGCGGACAGGCTCGCCCGGCGCGACACGGATGTTAACGACTTGCGTGGTATCGGCCAGAGCCTTCCCAACGCTGATTTGCGGCGAAAAATAGCCCTCAGTGACCAGCAGCCGCCGTGCATCGGATGGCACGTCATCGATCAGCCGTTCGAGAAGCAGTTCGTCAACTTCGGCACGGTTGCGATAGCGGTAAATATCCAGATGGGTCTCGAGCAGCGGGCGCACGTTGTCCGGTGCGTCGAGTTCGATGCGCCAGGACAGCGCCGGCGTTTGGGCCCAAGCGGTAACGATCCATCCCGCCATGAGGAGCAGGGCGATAACATGAGCTTTGATGTGCCGGCGGGGCATTACTGTGTCTGGATGTATGAAAATCCCCTGACATTCACGCATCCGGAGTGGATGCGTTTCGGGGCGCTAATTGTTACATGCTTTGTTCGTCCGGCTTGTTGCGGCGGCTGTATCGGTTATGGACAAGGGTGTGGTCGGGTCGTTCAACACGAGTCTTGCGCGGATGCGGCCCTCCATTTGTCACGATACGCCGCTGAACGAGCCCCCGGTTTATCTGGACGCCTGTTTCGATCTCAGCGCGCGCACCCGGTGAGCGGCAAAGATGGTGCCATGCTTCACGTGCGCTTCATGATTGGCCTCCACCACGTCGAGATCGTAGAGATAATTCACCATGAAACCCGCGCCTTTGCTCAGGCCTTTAGGCGAGACGTCACCCAGCCAGCGTACATGCTCGATGCCGGCACCATTGTCGAGGTGAAACCGTGCCACGGGGTCTGCTGGACGCCCGCTGGCGGCTTTTGCTTCGAGCAGGTATTCGGCGACCAGGTTGCTCAGCATCGGGCGCAGTACATCGGCAATAGCGGCGTTGTCATGCCAGCCGGGTTGCGCCATTTTCTCCAACGCCGGGGTGTCCGGATGCGCGCGCCTTAGCCAGGACACAAAACCCGGCACCGGAGACAACGTGACGAAGGTGCGCAGCTGCGGCAGATCCCGCACCAGTTCCGCTGCTACCTGTTTGATCAGGAAGTTGCCGAATGAAACGCCTTTCAACCCGGTCTGACAGTTTGAGATTGAATAGAAAACAGCGGTTTTTGCCAGCTTGAGATCTATTGGTGCGCGTCCGCCGGCCAGCAGCGGTGCGATGGCGCCGGGAATTTCATCGGTCAGCGCGACCTCGACGAATATCAGCGGATCGTCGGTGAGCGTTGGATGAAAGAAGGCAAAACACTTGCGGTCCGGCGGGTCGAGACGGCGGCGTAAATCAGACCAACCGGAGATCTCATGCACCGCCTCATAACGGATGATTTTTTCCAGGATCACCGCCGGGGTATGCCAGTCTATCGGGCGCAGCTGCAGAAAACCGCGGTTGAACCACGAGCGAAACAGGTGCGTGAAATCGCTGTCAACTTCACTGAGTTCGGGATGCTGCGGCAGGAATTGCAGCAGGTCCTCACGCATATGGAGCAGGCTGGCGGTACCGCTGGGGGCAAAGTTCAGGCGGCGGAACAGTTCCTGGCGGCGCGATTCGGCCGCGCCATGCACCTGTTGGGCGGTAACGGGCCCCGGTGAGGTCTGGTATTCGCGAATCGCCGCGTTCAGGCGCTCCGTATCAGTGGAAAAATGCCCCGCCAGCAGTTGCAGGTAATCGAGTTTCTCGTCCGGGGACAGCGTTGCGTACTGTTCGAGGATGCGGCGGGCAAGCGTGACTCCGGAGGCTTCGCTGATCTCCGAGTACAGCGTTTCGCTGGCCTGCGCGAGCCACTGTTGCACCCGCCGCTCGCGCAGCGTACGGCTGCGGGCGGCGAGATTGCCCCAGAGCCGGGTGAGCCATCCGCCCCCCTGTTCTGGCGTTTCGCTGTCAGTTTTCGACTTTTGCACCCGACGCCTTGACGACTTTTCCCCAGGTTGCGATTTCAGACTTCATAAACTTATCAAATTCTTCGGCAGATTGCCCGCCGGCAGTGGCACCGAGGCTGCTCCACAACGTTTTCATATCAGGCAGTGCCATGGCCTTGACGGTGGCCTGGTGCATGCGGTCGATGACCGGTTTCGGCGTGCCCTTGATCGCCCACAATCCATACCAGGTGGTGACTGCAAAATCCTTGAAGCCGGCTTCCTGCATCGTGGGAATATCGGGAACGACTTCTGCGCGCTGTGCCGAGGTCACAGCAAGTGCGCGCATGCGGCCCGCTTTGATATAGGGTGCGGCAGTGGCCATACCGTCAAAAGCCATGTCGACTTCGCCCGAAATTAGTGCGGGCGTCAGCGGGCCTGCACCCTTGAACGGGACGTGTACGAGCTTGGTTCCGGCCTGCAGATTGAAGAGCTCGCCGATCATGTGGTGCGTTGTGCCGTAACCGGCGGAACCGTAGTTGATCTTGCCCGGATTCTTCTTGTCGAGCGCGATCAGTTCCTTGACCGTTTTTACCGGCATTGTCGGATGGACGACGATCACATTGGGTACATAGGCAACGACGGTCACCGGAATGAAGTCGTTGATCAGGCTGTAATTGAGCTTGCGATACAGGGTTTCCGCGATGGTGTGGTGCACGGCGCCCATGAACCAGGTATATCCGTCGCCTGCTGCCCGCGACGCCGTGCCTGCGCCCAGAGTGCCGCCCGCGCCACCGAGATTTTCGATCACGACCTGTTTGCCGAGATCCGGTGCCAATTTTGCAGCGAGCGGTCGGGCAAAGGCGTCAGTGCCGCCGCCGGCCGGGAATGGATTGATGATGCGTAGCGGCTTATTGGGCCAGGCTTGAGCCATGACGAATCCGGGGGCTGCAGTAAGGGTAAAAACCAAAATTCCGGATGCGAACAACCTGTTCCTCTTGTGCGACATGATTCCTCCGAATTAAGCGTAGTCGAGTCTGCGTGTTGGACTGCGGCGCGCCATTCTATGGAAGTTAAAGAAACTTGTATATCAGGGTGCTGCCCTGGCTGCATTGATCCCGATCAGGCTTTTTCGGCTGCCTGCTCCGGGCGGTTGCGCATCCAGTCTGCGGTGCCGAAAAATGCCTTCAGCAGCCCGGTGCGCAGGTCTTTGTCGACGCCGACATCCTCCATGGCCTGCAACATGCAGGCGAGCCACGCATCGCGTTCGGCGATACCGATGGCAAAGGGCAAGTGGCGAGCGCGCAGCATGGGATGCCCGTATTTTTCGACATACAGCTGTGGGCCTCCCAGCCAGCCCGACAGGAACAGATACAGTTTTTCGCGCGACCCGGTGAGTTCCTGTGGATGCAGTTTGCGGATGCCGTGATATTCCGGCACCTCATCCATCAGGTCATAGAAGCGATCGACCAGCCGGCGTAAACCGGTGGCGGCGCCCAACCGGGCGTAGGGAGTGTCTGCCGGCGGGGAAGCCTGCGTGCTCATGGGTTCATCCTGTGCTGCATGGTCATGCCCTGACGGCAACCGGTCGCGGAACGGGGTTGACCAGCGCGACACCCGCAACGGCAATGGCCATGCCGGCGAGCGCTACTGCGCTGAGCGTTTCATCAAACATCAGCCACGCCATGATGGCCGTGATCGCAGGCGTCAGATAGAACAGGCTGGTCACGCGCGTCGCGGCGCCGCGTGCGATCAGCCGGAACAGCAAGGTGGTTGCACCGACGGACAGTACCAGTACGAGCCAGCCCAGCGCAAAGACAAATTCGCCCGTCCAGCGGACCTGCATGGATTCAAATACCCATGCCAGCGGCAGCGTGACCGTCAGCGCGGCAGCGAATTGGATGACGGAGCCGCTACGGACATCAAAAACCGGGCAAAACCGTTTTTGATAGAGCGTCCCCAGTGTGATGCTGGCCAATGCCAGCAGTGCAAGGGCGAGGCTTGCGCCGCCCAAGCTGTGCAATGCGATTTTCTGCTGGACGACCAGCGCAACGCCTGCCAGCCCGAGCGCTAGGCCCGTCCATTGCCGTAACGCGACGCGTTCACCGAGCAGATGGCCCGCAGCTGCTGCGGTCAGCAACGGCTGCATGCCGACGATCAGTGCGACGACGCCGGCGGACATGCCGGCGTGCAGTGCGCTGAATACGCTGCCGAGGTAGCCGCCCTGGATCAGTGCGCCTGCGATGGCGATGTGTTTCGTGTCCTGCCACGTCGCCGGCCAGTTTGCGCGCACGATCAGCGTGAGCGGCAGCATCAGCATCAGAACGGCGAGATAGCGCAGCGAGAGGAAGGTCAGGGGTTCGGCGTGTGGCAGGCCCAGCCGGGCACCAATAAATCCGGTGCTCCAGAGCAGGACAAACAACCCCGGCACCACGAATGGCGCCAGGGTCCCGCGTGGAATCATGCTGCGCGGGCTGAGCGCTTGCGCTCGTGTTCCTTCAGGAAGCGCTTGCGGATGCGGATGGACTTCGGAGTGATTTCAACCAATTCATCGTCGGCAATGAATTCGATGGCCGATTCCAGGGTGACCTGGATGGGCGGTACCAGGCGCACGGCTTCATCGGTGCCGGATGAGCGCACGTTGGTGAGCTGTTTGCCCTTGATCGGGTTTACGACCAGATCGTTGTCACGGCTGTGGATGCCGATGACGATGCCTTCGTACAGCGGATCACCGGGGCTGACGAACATGCGGCCGCGTTCCTGCAGCTTCCATAGCGCATAAGCGACTGCAGCACCATCTTCAGCGGAAATCAGCACGCCGTTGCGGCGTTCTTCCATGTCGGCCTTCATCGGGCCGTAGTCGTCAAAGACATGACTCATGACCCCGGTGCCGCGGGTCATGGTCAGGAAGTCGGACTGGAAGCCAATCAGGCCGCGGGCCGGAATGCGGTAATCGAGACGTGTGCGGCCTTTGCTGTCGGACTGCATGTCCTGCAGGTCGCCACGGCGCGCTCCCAGTGCTTCCATGACGGCGCCCTGGTTGGATTCATCGACGTCCACCGTCAGCATTTCATACGGTTCCTGTTTCTCGCCGTTGACTTCGCGGATGACTACGCGCGGGCGTGACACGGCAAGTTCGTAACCTTCGCGCCGCATGTTCTCGACCAGGATCGTCAGGTGCAGTTCGCCGCGGCCCGAGACTTCGAACACATCGGCGTCATCGGTTTCATTGACCTTGAGCGCCACATTGCTCATGACTTCGCGCTGCAGTCGTTCGCGCAACTGGCGGCTGGTGACGAATTTGCCTTCGCGTCCGGCCAGCGGGGAGGTGTTGACCTGGAAATTCATCGTCAGCGTGGGTTCGTCGACCTTGAGCATCGGCAGTGCTTCCGCGCGTTCAGTGTCAGCCAGCGTGACGCCGATACCGATGTCTTCGATGCCGTTTACCAGCACGATGTCGCCGGCCTGCGCTTCGGTGATCTGCACGCGCTCCAGGCCCTTGAACCCCAGCACCTGGTTGACCTTGACCATCACCGGAGTCGCATCAGGGCCTTTGAGCAGGGCAACCTGCTGTCCGGGGCGAATGCGACCGCGATTGACACGACCGATACCGATCTTGCCGACGTAGCTGGAGTAATCGAGTGAGCAGATCTGTAGTTGCAGCGGGCCATTGGGATCGTCTTCGCGCATCGGTACATTGGCGAGTATGGCTTCGAACAGCGGCTCCAGCGTACCCGAGCGAGCCTCGGCGTCGGTGCTGGCGTAGCCATTCAGCGCCGAAGCGTAGACCACGGGGAAATCCAACTGATCTTCAGTGGCGCCGAGCTTGTCGAACAGATCAAAGGTCTGGTTGAGCACCCAGTCGGCACGCGAGCCGGGACGGTCGATTTTGTTGATCACCACGATCGGCTTCAGACCCAGCGCCAGAGCTTTGCGTGTGACGAAGCGCGTTTGCGGCATAGGACCATCGACGGCATCGACCAGCAGCAGCACACCGTCGACCATTGACAGCACGCGTTCGACTTCACCGCCGAAATCGGCGTGGCCGGGAGTGTCGACGATGTTGATATGCGTACCCTTCCAGTTGACGGCACAGTTTTTGGCGAGAATGGTGATGCCGCGCTCACGCTCAATGTCATTCGAATCCATGACGCGTTCAGCGATCTGCTCATGCGCGGCAAAGGTGCCGGACTGGCGCAGCAGTTTGTCGACCAGTGTGGTTTTGCCATGATCGACGTGCGCGATGATGGCGATATTGCGTAGCGGGCGTTGCTCGATGGCTGACACGGGGGCGGGGCCTTGAAAAAAGGGGCGGATTGTAGCATGCGCGCGGCGCTATTGCCTTGAATGTTTTGACTTTTCCGCATGAGCGCAGGTTGTTTTGCGCGTAAGGATTCAGTGCCGGCCCGCAAAAAACCTAGCTATTTCCGTGACTTGCCGGTATAGTGCGCGCACCTTGAAGCCGCCTAATGCAGTTTTGGCTTCAAGATGCATCTGTCCCTGACCCCTTCGATTTCAGCTTCCTTCCCTGAATAGCTGCTTCCGCCACGGTTAGCGACGATACCCGTGCGCCGGTGGCCGTAGCCGTGTCTTCTGCATTTTCTGACGCGACTCGCTTCGCAGCGATGGCATTTCCTGCGCGTCATTTTTGCAGTACCGTTATGAAAGTATCACCATGTCTTTTGAGTCATTGAATCTCAATCCCGCCCTCGTGCAGGCCCTGGCCGCCGCGGGTTATACCGAACCCACTCCCGTGCAGGCGAAGGCTATTCCGGTCGCGTTGACCGGTTTCGATCTGATGGTTTCCGCGCCGACCGGCACCGGCAAGACGGCCGCATTCGTGCTGCCCGCATTGCAGCGGCTGGCGCTGGCACCCACCAAACACGGTCGTGGACCGCGCGTCCTGGTGCTGACGCCGACCCGCGAATTGGCGATGCAGGTCACCGAGGCGGTCGACAAGTATTGCAAGTTTATGCGTCACATGCGCACCGGCACCATCCTGGGCGGCATGCCTTATCCGAAACAGCGTCGGCTGCTCGAGCAGTCGCTCGACGTGCTGGTGGCGACACCGGGCCGCCTGATCGATTTCATCGACCAGGGTCGCGTCGATTTTTCGCGACTGGAACTGCTGGTTCTCGACGAAGCCGACCGCATGCTCGACATGGGTTTCATCGAGCCGGTCAAACGTATTGCTGCAAAAACGCCGGCAACGCGTCAGACCATGCTGTTCTCGGCGACGCTGGATGGCAATATTGCCAAACTGGGCCGCGAGTTGCTGCGCGATCCGAAGCTGATCTCGGTATCGGCGCCCAAAGAGAACAACGAGAACATCCTGCAACGCCTGCACTATGTCGACGATGGCAGCCACAAGCATCGCCTGCTCGATCATGTGCTGCGTTCAGAGGAATGTCAGGCGCAGTCGATTGTCTTTACTGCGACCAAACACGGCGCCGATCGACTGGCAGAGCGCTTGTTCCACGCCGGGCATGAGGCCGCGGCACTGCACGGCAACATGAACCAGTCACAGCGTAACCGGACATTGGCAAGAGTCCGGAGCGGTGCGGTGAAAGTGCTGGTCGCAACTGATGTCGCCGCGCGCGGCATCGACGTCGCCAGCATTTCGCATGTGTTCAATTACGACCTGCCAAAAGTGGCTGAGGATTATGTTCACCGGATCGGCCGTACCGGCCGCGCCGGAGCCACGGGCACAGCAATTTCATTTGCGTCGTCGGAAGACGTGCGCCAGCTCAAGCAGATCGAGCGTTACATCGGTCGTGCCATCGAACGCTGGACCGTGCCGGGGTTTGAAGCAAAGAACCCGTTGCGCACCGAAGGCGCCAATCGCAGTGGCCGCCCGGCTCCCGGCGCACGCCGCGGTGCACCACCTGCACGCAATCGCAACGGTGGTTTTCGTTCGGACAACCGACGCGGAGCGAGTGCACCACGCACGCGTTAATTGCGAAGATAGAGTTGCTGTAATGGCAATCCAATCATTAAATCCCCCGCTGCCGCAAGGCAGCGGGGGATTTTTTTGTACCGGAACATCGTCACGCGCATTGATTTTCAAAGATGCTGCCTTTAGAGTAGAACGCTTTCATCGTGGCAGAAAACAATGAAATTCAGCGGGGAGATAGCGGTTGACGCGAAGCGCGAAGCCGTTTTCGAGAAACTCCAGGATATCCATTTTTTTTCGTCGTGCATCGAAGGCGTGCGTGATCTGACGCCGCTGGACGAAGAACGCTTCGATGCCGTGCTTGAAACCAAAGTCGCTTACATGACTTTCAAGTTCAAAGTCACCGTGGAGCTGACCGACGTCCGGGTGCCGGAATTGATCGCGGCGAAAATCGAAGGCGCGCCCATGGGGCTGGTGGGGCGTCTCACTGCCACGTCAGCGACGCGACTGATCGACGCTGGTGATCAGACGATGATCCAATACGAAATCGACACTGCACTGACTGGCAAGCTCGGCAGCATCGGTCAGCCGGTGCTGAAGGCCAAGGCCAAGGACAT
>Ga0316188_10000862_pt1 | contig 14029 bp, 9 predicted proteins | sample Phiworburrow1_MG_FD_204933 | JGI IMG/M metagenome (GOLD analysis project Ga0316188, IMG submission 204933) | Coastal sediment microbial communities from Maine, United States - Phippsburg worm burrow 1 | ecosystem: Environmental > Aquatic > Marine > Coastal > Sediment | place: USA: Maine...
GCAGGGCCAGGGCCTGCGTGAATTGTTCGCAGACGTCTCACCGGGGTTGGACTATCTTGCCGAAGAGGTGTCTCGCAACACGGAGCCTTTGCGCGGGGTCGCAGTGCATTTCCTCGGCGAAGATCAGCGCCGCCTGCTGGCAGATATCCATGTCGGCGATGCCAGCGTCGAGGGGCGGCAGCAGGTCTTCTTTCACTTCCGTCTGCCTCCGGCCGGCCGGGCGAAACAGCACGAACCGACCAGTCGCTACGGCCTGGTCGGCGGCAGCCCGGGCATGCAGGAGGTGTTCCGTAAAATCGCCCTTTATGCTTTGACCGATGCCTCGGTGGTCGTGACCGGTGAAACCGGCAGCGGCAAGGAGCTGGTCGCCCGGGCCCTGCATGAGCAAAGTGCCCGTCGCGCTCATCCCTTTGTCGCCGTGAACTGTTCGGCAATTTCCGCCGAACTGCTGGAGTCGGAATTGTTCGGCCACGAAAAGGGCTCGTTTACCGGCGCGCTCCGTGCGCATAAGGGGCGTTTTGAAAGAGCCCACCTCGGTACCATCTTCCTCGATGAAATCGGCGATATGCCGGAACCTGCGCAGGTCAAGCTGTTGCGCGTGCTCGAAGAGGGGCGGCTCGAGCGGGTCGGCAGCGAACGTCCTCTGCACGTGGATGTGCGGGTCGTGGCTGCCACCAACGTACCGCTGGAGCGGGCAGTCCAGCAGGGACGCTTCCGCGCCGATCTTTACCACCGCATGGCGGTCCTGCGCATCCACCTGCCGGCGCTGCGCCAGCGGGTGGACGACATCCCCCTGCTGGTGGAGCATTTTCTCACCCTGTTCCGGCGCAAATACGGCCGCAGCGTGGCCCGTCTGACCAACGAGGCCATGGCTTTGCTGCAGTCTTACCTCTGGCCGGGCAACGTGCGCGAGCTGCGCAACGTGCTCGAACGGGTCTTTATCGAAAGCCAGTCGGATGTCATCGGCGCGCGCGCCTTCCGCGAATGGGTCCATGAACGGCAGGACTTTTCGCCTGGCGACTGGGGCCCGGATCGGCTGGACTCGGGATCCTCTTCGCTGGCACTGCCTTACCCGTTAAGCAACGATCGCGTCCTGCTGTCTCGCCCGGAGCGGTTGGCGCTGGCCGGTCCCGAGGCCGACCTGATGACGTCTTCCCGTCGCACTACGCAGCCGGTCAACCTCGCTGAGGAGGGGATCCGTCAGGCCTGGCAGGCGGCTGACGGGAACTTGGCCGCCGCCGCCCGTCTGCTCGGGGTGCATCGGGCCACGCTCTATCGCTACCTGCAGAAACTCGGACTTTCCCGCAGCGATCTCTCCGGGTGATTTCAGCCACTGAATAGCTCCGCTTCTCTTTTTTGGTCCAAACGCGTCGGTTTAAGCCAGGGACGTGGAACGAACTTCTTTCACCCGGGCCTTCAGTCGTGGTTTCTCTCGCCACTTTCGCATCATTCAAATGAAATATGTTTTTCTCCTGCCTCCTCTGTTCGGCTCTATATCTTTCCCAACAGTAACAACCGGACTCTTTTGCGACGTCGCAAGACATTGCCTGCGACAGTCGTTGTTACAGCTCTTGCGACGTTGCAAGAGCTGAAGAGCTCCTGTTTTTAACCATAAGTACTTGTAAATATTATAATTTAAAAAATACTTCCGTTGGCACACCTCGTGAAATATAGAATGCCAAGCACAACAAAAACCAGATTTTCTGGTACACCAACACTCGGAGGTAAAGCATCATGAGAACTTGGGACCTATTCAAAGAGATGGATCAATTGCATCAGGAGATTGACGGCCTCTTCCACGGCTTCAATCGCGGCCGTTTATTCGGTCCGGCGTTCGAACCCGGACTGGGGCTTCGCCACTATCCGAAGATCAACCTGCGTGATGATGCCGACCACCTCTACGTCGAGGCGTTGCTGCCCGGGGTCGACCCCGACAAGGTCGAGATGAATATCCTCGGCGACACGTTGACCCTGGCCGGAGAGCGGCCTGATGCCTCGGCAGACGGCGGCAATGGCCGCACCTGGCATCGCCGCGAACGTGGCGCCGGCAAGTTCCTGCGCTCCGTTGAGCTGCCCGTCACGATCATCGCCGAGCAGGCCAAGGCAGAATACAGCAACGGTTTGCTGCGCGTGACCCTGCCCAAGGCCGCCGAAGCCAAGCCGAAAAAAATCAACGTCGAGATTCGCTGAATACAAACGACCGAATTCTAATAATGAGGAGATAGTCAGCCATGAGCGATAAGCAACTTGCCAACAGCCAAACATCACCTGCACTGTCGCGCGAAGCGACCCGCACGGGGGAGCGCTACATCAGCCCCGCGGTAGATATCTTTGAAACGGAAGAAGGGCTGACCCTGGTGGCCGATGTGCCGGGGCTGAGTGAGAAGAGCCTGAACATCAGCATCGACCAGGGGATTTTGACCATCGAAGGCCAAGCCACGGCCGGTATGGGCGATTTTCTCTACCGTGAATTTGCCATGACCGGCTACTGGCGGCAGTTCCAGTTGCCGGAATCCCTCGATGCCGAGAAAGCCAGGGCCGAGGTCAAACATGGTGTGCTGACCCTGCACCTGCCGAAGGCCGAAGCGGCCAAGCCGAAGCGTATCGCGATCACGGTGCATTGATGGTCGGTTTTTGCTAGACGTAGAGAGGCCGGGTTGATCCCCGGCCTCTTTTTTGAGCGTTCCCGGAAAAGAGAGCCGCTTTTTTGTGGGATCGAAACTCTCTGCTAAAATATAGAAAATTAAACAACATTTAGAAAAGGGCAAGCCATGGACATCAATCGTATGACCCAGAAAACCCAGGAGGCCCTCCAGTCGGCACAGAGCCTGGCAGTTCGCTTCGGCCATGTGGAGGTTGACAGCGAACACCTGCTGCTGGCTTTGCTGGAGCAGGAAGGTGGCCTGATCGGGCGCTTGGTGCAACGGCTCGACATCGACCCCAAGGTGATGGCCCAGGCGGCGCTGACGGAGTTGCAGCGTCTGCCGGCGGTTTCAGGCCCCGGGGTCGAAGCCGGCAAGATCTATGTCACCCAGCGCTTCAACCAGCTCCTGTCCAAGGCCGAGGCGGAAGCAAAACGTCTCAAAGACGACTTCATCAGTGTCGAGCACGTGCTGCTGGCGATGACCGACGAGGGGAGCAAGACTGGGGTGGGTCGGGTTCTGAAGCAATTCAACCTGAGTCGCGATCGACTGCTCCAGGTGCTGAGCGCGGTGCGTGGTCATCAAAGGGTGACCAGTGCCGATCCCGAGGGAACCTACGAGGCGCTTGAGAAGTATGGGCGCGACCTGGTCAAGGAAGTGCACAAGGGCAAGCTGGACCCGGTGATCGGCCGGGATGGTGAAATACGGCGGGTGATCCGCATCCTGTCCCGCAAGACCAAGAACAACCCGGTGTTGATCGGTGAGCCTGGGGTTGGCAAGACAGCAATCGTCGAAGGGCTGGCGCAGCGCATCGTCCGTGGTGATGTCCCGGAGGGGCTCAAGGACAAGACCATCTTTGCCCTCGATATGGGGTCGCTGCTGGCTGGGGCCAAATACCGTGGCGAATTCGAGGAACGACTCAAGGCCGTACTCAACGAGATTCGCGAAAGTGACGGCCGAATCTTGCTCTTTATCGACGAGCTGCACACTATCGTCGGAACCGGCAAGGCGGAAGGAGCCCTCGATGCCGGCAACATGCTCAAGCCGATGCTGGCGCGCGGCGAGCTGCACTGCATCGGGGCCACGACCCTCGATGAATATCGGCAGCATATCGAGAAGGACGCCGCCCTTGAGAGACGCTTTCAACCGGTCCTGGTGGAACAGCCGACGGTTGAAGACACCATCAGCATCCTGCGCGGACTCAAGGAGCGTTTCGAAGTGCACCACGGCGTTCGCATCCAGGATAATTCGCTGGTAGCGGCGGCAACCCTGAGCCATCGTTATATTACCGATCGCTTCCTGCCGGACAAGGCCATCGACCTGGTCGACGAGGCCTGCGCCATGATTCGCACCGAGATCGATTCCTTGCCTGCCGAACTCGACGAGGTGACCCGGCGGGTGATGCAGCTGGAGATCGAGGAAGCGGCGCTGAAGAGAGAGAAGGACAAGCTCAGCCAGGCGCGTCTTGAACAACTGCGCAAGGAACTGGCCGACCTGCGCCACCAGTCGAGCACCCTCAGGGCGCAGTGGGACACGGAAAAGGAAGGGATCAAAAAAGTCCAGGTGCTGCGCGAGGAAATCGAAAAGGTCCGCCAGCAGGTCGAAGTGGCCGAACGGGAATATGACCTCAACCGGGCCGCGGAACTCAAGCACGGTCGGTTGCCTGAACTTGATCGGCAACTGCACGCTGCCGAAGTAAAGTTGAACGATTCTGTGGAAGGCCCCCGCCTGTTGCGGGAGGAAGTGACCGAAGACGAGATTGCCGGCATCGTTGCGCGGTGGACCGGGATCCCCGTGACCCGCCTGGTCGAAGGGGAGAAGGAGAAGCTGCTCAAACTCGACCAGATCCTCCATGAGCGGGTCATCGGCCAGGACGAGGCCGTGCAGCTGGTGGCCGATGCCGTGATTCGAGCCCGTGCCGGGATCAAGGACCCGCGGCGGCCGATCGGCTCCTTCATCTTCCTAGGCCCGACCGGCGTCGGCAAAACCGAGCTGGCCAAAACCCTAGCCGAAGCCTTGTTCGACAGTGAGGCGAACATGGTGCGCATCGACATGTCGGAATACATGGAGAAGCACGCGGTCAGCCGCCTGATCGGCGCCCCGCCCGGCTATGTCGGTTTCGAGGAGGGCGGCCAGCTCTCCGAGGCTGTCCGGCGACATCCCTACAGCGTGGTGCTGTTCGACGAGATCGAAAAAGCCCATCCGGACGTCTTCAACGTTTTGCTGCAGGTCCTTGACGACGGCCGCATTACCGACAGTCACGGGCGCACGGTCGACTTCAAGAATACCGTGGTGATCATGACTTCCAACGTCGGCTCACAGCACCTCCTTGAAGGCGTGACACCGGACGGGATGATCAGGGAGGGGGCACGCGAGATGGTCATGCGTGAATTGCGCAGCGGCTTCCGCCCGGAGTTCCTCAACCGGGTTGATGACATTGTCCTGTTCAAACCGCTGACTCTTGAGGAAACCGAGCAAATCGTAGATTTGCAGGTCGCCGAATTGCAGAAACGTCTCGCCGAGCGCGGTTTCGCGCTGGAATTGACCCCGCAGGCACGCAGCTTTGTTGCTGCGGCCGCCTACGATCCTGTCTATGGTGCCAGGCCGCTCAAGCGCTACTTGCAGCACCATCTCGAGACCCGCATCGGCAGGGCGATGATCGCTGCCGAAATCCTGGAAGGCAGCTGTATAAGGGTTGGCGTGGAGAATGGTGCCCTGACGGTCAGCTTTGCAACGCCCTGAACTTGATGATGCTGCATAAGGCGTGTTTCGCAATTGCCATGTTGCTACAATTTACTGAAATGCTTGGTTTCTCAAACGAAAGTTGATAGTATCAAAGACTCGTCGGGGAGGGGCGATACTCTAGCAGGTGAGGTTGCATGGCCAAGCGCAAGCGTTTCGGTGAAATCCTGGTCGAGGCCAAGGTTGTTGATGGGCAACAGTTGGAGCGTGCCCTGGAAAAGCAGAAGGGCACCGGACGTCGGCTTGGCCAGGTCCTCGAGGAAATGGGCATTGTCACCGAACGCGAAATTGCCGGCGCCCTGGCCCGCCAGTTCGGCTTCAAGACCGTCGCCAATATAGACCGGGGCACCTTCAGTAAAGAACTGCTCGCTCTGTTCGATGGCGATACAGCCATGAACAAGCTGCTTTTTCCGCTGAAGATAGAGGAGAAGACCCTGTTCCTGGCGATGGTCAACCCCCTCGATATAGAAATGCTCGACAAGATCTCGTTCAAAAGAGGTTTGCGGGTCCTCCCTTGCGTCACCACCCCTACGGAAATCCAGTCCGCAGTCAATCGCCACTATTTCAAGATCGTCGAAAAAACCAATGAACCGGAGGCCTGGTGGACGGTGCTGGTGGTGGACGACCATGACCTGGTCCGTTCGGCGGCAATCTCCGCGCTGAAAAGTGAAGGATACAACTTGCTCGAAGCGGCCAACGGTGCTGACGGTCTCAAAGTTGCACTACAGGAAAAACCGCACCTGGTGATTGTCGATACAGTCATGCCGCGCATGAGTGGTTACGCGATGTTCCAAGCGATGCAGGGGGAACTGAGCATTAAGCATATTCCCGTGGTCGCCCTTTCGTCAAAATCCACGGCCGAGGAAGAAGCGAAACTGCTCGAGATGGGCTACTTCGACTTTATCGCCAAGCCGATCAACCCGGTTCGCCTGGTTGCGCGCACCAAGCATGCCTTGCGGATTATCTACGGCAACAGTCCGCCGCCCCGTTAACTCCATCCGCTGGAATAGCAAAGATTTGAGACCGGCAGAAAATACTTGCCTTTTTTATTTAGCCGCTTATAATTGACTAAAAAAGTCATATTTGACGGAAAGGATTTGCCCATGCGTATCGACATACTCTGCAAACCTGAAGCCGGTCAGCGCGGTGAACGAGTCCTTGCCAATGTTCGCCAGGCTTTGAGCGAGCTGGATGTGCGTGCCGAAGTTCACCTCTTCTGTGATCGGCGCAAGTTAGTGGATAACCGCGTCTATGTCGCACCGGCACTGCTGGTCGACGATGTTGTCCGTATTGCCGGGAGAGTTCCCGAGGTCCGTGAAATCAAGTCATTCATAGTGGAACGTCCGCGTTACGTCGAGCGGATGCGGGATGTCGCCTGAGCTGTTTATTAACCCTCAAACGTAATGAAAGGGCCCTGCACCAGCAGGGCCCTTTTCGTTCCATGGCGATGTGCCGCGGAGCCGTTGGCTCACCTGCACGCGCTGCGCTCCTTAGGCAGGGTTCCCTGAGGCCTCCTGCAGCAACCCTTCCAAAACCGCAAACTGGACCAACTCTTCGCCGGTCGCCTGCGACAGGCTGCCGGCGAAAATATCTTTGGGGCTCATGTTGCCATTGCTGTGCTTGAGCAGGCGCAGCATCTCCTCGCTCAACGATTCGCAGAAGACCTCGTTGTCACGCCGCATGAAGAGCGCCACCGAGCCTACCGGGCGGAACAGAGTGGCAATCTCTTCCAGCTGCATTTCCTCCATTTCCAGCAGGTCGAGAATCTCGTAGGCAAAGGGCACTAGGCGGCACTTGTCCGAGCGTTGCCACGGTGTTTCCCAAAGATTTGCGCGGAGAGTCTTGGCACTGGCAGGCGGTAGGAGCTCTTCGCCAAGCAGCGTTTCCGCATAGTGAAAATGGTAGCAGAGCAGGTCAAGGAACACGCTCACCAGGTGCCCCTGTCCCGTCCTGCGCAGCTGGTCGCAGATGTAGCCCTGCAGCATGCGGTAGGCATCCGTGGCTGACCAGTTGGCGGCAAGCATCAGGCTGTCGTAGTCGATCCCGGGTTGTTGCTGGGCCCATTGGAAGAAGGCCTCGAAGAGCTCGCTCGGTCGGGTCTGCAGGGCCTGCAAAATCGCGGGGAAGCAGGCCACCGAGCGGCCGGTGTTGTAAATCAGATCGACCGTGGTGGCCAGGCGGCGGCAAAGCTCAAGCTCCTCGACAGTCCAGTTGGTTGAGGAAAGTAACTCGTAGGGTGGTTCAGCCTGCGCCTTGATGCCATAACGGTCACGCTGCTGGGCGAGCCTGGTCCCAGGGAGCAGGGCCAGGGGAAAGATGTGTACGTGGTTCGGCGCAAAACTCAAGACCGTATCGAGGCTGTCCCGGAAACCGGCATAGTTGTCCTGCGGCAGCCCGTAAATCAAGTCAAAGCCGTAAACGACCTCTTCTGCGGCCAGCAGGTGGATCTTTTCGGCGAGAATGTCGAGGTCGAGGGGGCGATGGATGGTTTTGAGGACCTCCTCGTGGATCGATTGCAGTCCCAGTTGAACGGAACAGTTCAGCTCACCCAGCAGTCGGGCGGTATGACGGTCGATGAAGTCGGCCTTGGCTTCCAGGTGGTAGTGCAGCTCGGGGGCTTTCTCCAGCAGCAACTCGAGCAGGGCAATGCCGCGCTCCGGCGGATAGTTGAAGGTCGAATCAAGGACCCACACCTGGCTGACACCCGCCCTGGAAAAGAGCTCAAGTTCTTCTTCCAGGCGCTGCCGGCCGATGCAGCGGACCCCGCCATGACCACGGGCTTCGAAACAGTAATCGCAGGAAAATGCACAGCCGCGGGCGACCTCCCAGAGAACACCGCCTGACGGTTGCGGTCTGAGCGTGCCGATGAGCCATGGCGAGAGGGCAGTGTCGAGGTCGTGGGGGCAATAGCTTTCGCCCGCCAGGGGGCCGCTCGCCAGCATGAGGGTCACTCCCGGCAGGGCCTCTTGCGGCACGCCCCCGGCCAGCGTTTCGACCAGTCCGGCAAAGGCCGCTTCCCCCTCGCCGTGAACCAGGGCCGTCCAGGGAGCTGCGGCAGCGAGGCCGGCCGGATCGCCGGTCGCTTCCGGGCCGCCGGCAACCAGGTAGAGTTGCGGCTGCTGTTCATGCAGTTGCCTGACGAGGCGAATGACCCGCTGGCGGTTCCAGACGTAAACCGGGAAGGCGACCAGCTGCGGTTTGGCGGCGAGGATTGCGGCAAGGATCTCGCGGTCTGCTTGTTCCGGTAAGCCGTCGACCAGGAGGCTGGTTTTACGTAACTCGGGTGACAGGGCCGCGGCCAGGCAGCCGGCGGCTAGGGACACCGCCTGGGAGGAGCGGCGAACATGGAGTGTGCAGAAGACGATTTTCATAAGTGCCCCGCGCTGGATTAACTTTAACGGCTGGACGGACCTTCGTCAACCAGCCGGAAGCGCTATAGATATTTGCAGGACCGCCGGTCTTCCTCACTAGCTTTGTGCAGGAAGGGATATCCTCTCCCCCCGATCAGCTATTCCGGTGGAGCCTTGTCGAGATTCGCCGATGTCGTGCGGATGCCGTGCCGGGTAAAGATGTCAGCCAGGCTCTGGTAGTTGCGTTGCATGTCCAAAAGGGTCAGCTGATAGCCGTAGAGCATGACCTGGTTGCGTGCTGTAATCGACATGGGTCCCTGGAAAAAGAGCAGGGCCTCGTCTGCGCCCGGTTCAAAGAGCACGATGTCGACTTCAGGGTTCCTCTGCCGATAGTAGTCGAGCGCCATGAGAAGCTTTTCGCGGCTTTCGATCCGTTTTGCCTGCTCCCAGGTGAAGAGGACGCCAAGCTCGTCAATCTGCGAGCAGGCGCCGTAGGAGAGCGATGGCAGGCAGGTGATCTCGGGATCGTTGCGGAAGGGGATCCGGGGATTGATCAGGACGATCAGCCGGGCGCCGCGTTCAATGGCGATATCGATGTGGGAGACCCGTCCGGACGAACCATCAATATAGGCGTGCCGGCCGATGCGATGCGGCTGGAAGAAGAAGGGGATGGCACATGAGGCGGTAATCGCCTGGCAGATGTGTATGTCGCGATGTTCCGCTGTGCCGAAGATGATTCTTTCGCCGGAGTCAAGATCGTATGCCGGGATGTAGAGATCGCAGTTAAGCTGGTTGAAATCGTCGGCGAGCCCTTCGTTGCAAAAGGAGCTGCACAGGTAGCTCTGCAGAGGTTGTAGAGAGAAAAGCCCGGCCGGGAATTGCTCGTGGAGCAGGTGTGGCAGATCGCTCAGGCGGAACTCCCAGTGGTTCTTCCGGTAGTGCCGGTGAACATGCAACAGGTTGAGGGGCAGTCTGCCTGCCGAGCGCAGCGTCGCCCACCAGTCAAAGCGGTAAACGTCGCGGCGGCGCCAGTTGAAAACAGTCAATTCGTTGCGCGCGATGGTTTTGTACAGACCGCCGGGGTCAATGCGGTTGGCTACCAGTGCTGCGATCACCGACCCGGCGCTGATGCCGATGTAGGTGTCGAAGCGGCGAGTCGAGAAGCCTGGGCCGAAAAGTCGGTCGAGGGCCGCAAGGCATCCGATCTCGTAAGCAGCGCCCATGATGCCGCCGCCGGCGAGAATCATTGCTGTTTTGCTGCGTTGATCGGTCATGAGCGGGCTCACTTCCTGGCGCGAACCTTGACCTTCGGCTTGCCGTCTTCGGTGATGACTACGAAGTCGATCTGCTTTTCACCGAAGCGCTGCTTGATGGCTTCTTGCTGCCTGATCAGGAAGCTGGCAACCTGCTGACGGTTGGGGGGGCGCAAATGACAAATCTGGTGGGCGGCGACAAGTTTCTCGTACAGTGTGTCCAAAGAATCGATGGCGAGAGAGGTTTCAGCGTCTTCCGCAGCGGGTCTCTTATCGTTGGCATAACGCTGGATGCGAGCGTTGTGGCGCTCGTATTTGCCTTCGTCGATCAGGCGCTGGGTGCGATCCCAGTAGCTGCTGTAGCTGTTGAAGCGACTGGTGATGCTCTGCAGGCGAAAACGCAGGTCGGTCTGGGGGATGTAGAGGGTCACCATCTTGCGGATGCGCAGGGTGAACTTGCTACGCTCCGTCTCGGGGGCGCGCTTCTCCATGCCGAGAAAATACTGCTCGTAAGCGAACTCAAGCTCTTTGAGGACTTTTTCCAGTTGGTTCAGTATTTCAGTGACTTGTTCGCGACTACCCATCTGTCCTGATTCCCCCCAAGAGAAATTCCCTCTTAATATACTGAAGCAATCTCCTTATGGCAAAGAGAAAGCTGATCCGGCAAAGAATCTGTGATCGGTGGGCTGATCCTGCCTGGTTGTGCCTGTCTTGGCTTGACCTTTCGCAGGCATTTCGAAATAATGACTTGTTTAAATCGAAAGGGTTGAGAATGGCGCAAAATTTAACGGCGGTCATCCTTGCTGCAGGCCAGGGCACCCGCATGAAATCAGATCTGCCGAAAGTGCTGCATGCCGTCGGCGGCAAGCCGATGCTGAGCCAGGTGGTGCACACAGCCCGGGCCGTCGGCGCCGCTCCGATCGTCGCGGTGATCGGCCATAGCGCCGAGCTGGTGCGCACTGTATTGTCCAGCGAAGAGATGCACTTTACCCTGCAGGAGCAGCAGTTGGGGACGGGGCATGCCCTGCTCTGCGCTGAAGATGTCCTGCAAGGCTTTGTCGGGGAGCTCCTGCTGCTCTGCGGCGATGTCCCCCTGTTGCGCGTGGCTACGCTGCAAGCTCTCCTGGCCCACCATCAAAACACGTCCGCTGCCGTGACCGTCTTGACCGCGGAGATGCCCGACCCTACCGGTTACGGACGCATCATCCGTGGTGCCAACGGTGTTGAGCGGATTGTCGAGGAAAAAGACGCTTCGCCCAAGGAACGCCAGGTCAAAGAGATCAACACTGGCATCTACCTTTTTCAGGCGCCGCAGGTTTTCAGCTGGCTGCACCAGCTGGATAATTGCAATGCCCAGGGGGAGTATTATCTCACCGATGTCGTGGCCGCCGCCCGCCAGGCGGGAGAACGGGTCGAGGCATTGCGAGCAGAAGACGCGGAGGAGACCATGGGGATCAATGATCGTGTGCAGCTGGCCCATGCCGGTGCCATCATGCGCCAGAGAATCAATCTTGCTCACCAGCGCGCCGGCGTGACGCTGGTCGATCCAGCAGCCACTTACATCGACCCGGAGGTGGTTATCGGGCCCGACACCCTGGTGCATCCAGGCGCGCACCTGCGCGGCAAAACAACCATTGGCTGCGGCTGCGAAATCGAGCCGGGGGTGATCGTCACGGACTGCACTATCGGCGACCGCGTGCACCTGAAACCCGGCTCCGTCATGGTGGAATCATCAATAGGTGACGATTGTGCCGTCGGACCGATGGCGCACCTGCGGCCGGGGACCGTGCTGGCCGGCCACAACAAGGTCGGCAATTTCGTCGAGACCAAGAAAGCCGTGATCGGTGAGAAATCCCAGGCAAGCCACCTGACCTACATCGGCGATGCGACCATCGGCAAGAACGTCAATATCGGTTGCGGTACCATCACCTGCAACTACGACGGCGTCAACAAGTACCAGACCACCATTGGCGACGATGTGTTCGTCGGCAGTGACACCCAGTTCATCGCCCCAGTTACCATCGGCCGCGGCAGCCTGATCGCCGCCGGCTCGACCATCACCAAAGACGTGCCGCCAGACGCCCTGGCCATCGCCCGATCCGAGCAAAACAACGTCGAAGGCTGGGCCGAACGCAACAGGCAGAAGCGCAAGAAAAAAAAGCCAAAAGAATAGTCCAAGACAAAGACTTTAGGTGATAGACAGTCAACGCAAAGACATCAAGGGCAGCCAAGTTGCTAAAGTATTTTAGCCAAGCACATCTTTTCTCGGCGGCATTTCTTGAATCTTTGCGTCTTTGCGTTAGCTTTTTAGTTATTCAAAATAACTTTTCTTCTTTTAATTACTGAGGTTCCTATGTGCGGTATCGTTGGATATATCGGCCCCCAGGAGGCGACCCCTATCGTTTTGGAAGGGCTGAAGCGGCTCGAGTACCGTGGCTACGACTCGGCCGGCATCGCCACAATCAGCCAGGGCAAGGTCAGCATCCGCCGGGCCCAAGGCAAGCTGGTCAACCTGGAAAAAATACTGCTCGAGCGCCCTCTGGCCGGTCAGCCCGGCATCGGCCATACCCGTTGGGCGACCCACGGTCGCCCTTCGGAGATTAACGCCCACCCGCACAACGCCGACGGCTTCGTGGTTGTGCACAACGGCATCATCGAGAACTACCTGGCCCTGAAGAACCGCTTACGCGACCAGGGGCACAGCTTCAATTCTGAGACTGACACGGAGATCATCGCCCACCTGGTCGAAGAGCATTACAAGGCGTGCGGCGACTTCGAAGCAGCGGTGCGTAAAACCCTCGGAGAGGTGCGAGGGGCCTACGCCGTGGCGATCATTTGCGATCGCGAGCCGGACAAGCTGATCGCCGCCAAGCAGGGCTCGCCTCTGGTGGTCGGCAAGGGGGAGGGGGAGTATTTCGTCGCCTCCGACATCCCGGCCATGCTCTCCCATACCCGCGAGATGATTTTCCTCGATGACGGCGAGGTGGTGGTTTTCACCGCGGCCGCTATGGCGATCAGCACCCTGGCCGGCACCCCTGTGGAAAAAACCCCGAAGATCATCACCTGGAGCCCGGTCATGGCCGAGAAGGATGGCTACCGGCACTTCATGCTCAAAGAGATCTACGAGCAGCCCCGGGCGATCGCCGACACCATTGCCGGGCGCATCAACGAGGATCATTCCGGGGTTTTCCTGGCTGACCTCGGCCTCGACGACGCCTTCCTCGTCAACCTGGAGCGCGTCTACATCGTCGCCTGCGGTACCTCTTGGCACGCCGCCCTGGTCGGCAAGTTCCTCATCGAGAAGCATGCCCGCATCCCGGTCGAGGTTGATATCGCCAGCGAGTTCCGCTACCGTGACCCGCTGGTCACCGCAAGGACCCTGACGCTGGTGATCAGCCAGAGCGGCGAGACCGCCGACACCCTGGCGGCCCTGCAGGAGACCCACGACAAGGGCGGCAAGGTGCTAGCCATCTGCAACGTGGTCGAATCCTCCATCGCCCGAAAGAGCGATGGTGTCATCTACACCCACGCCGGGCCGGAGATCGGCGTGGCCTCGACCAAGGCGTTCACCACCCAGATGGTGGCCCTCTACCTGTTCACCGTCTATCTCGGTCGCCTGCGCGGCAACCTCGACCCGGCGGCTGGCCGTAGCATGCTGCAGGCGCTGGTTAGCCTGCCACGCAAGGTCGAAGAGTGTCTGGCTCTGGACAGCGCCATCGAGCAGGCATCCCAAAGGTTGGTGCAGGTTCAGGATTTCCTCTATCTCGGCCGCGGCAACCAGTACCCGATTGCCTTGGAAGGGGCGCTCAAGCTCAAGGAGATCTCCTACATCCATGCCGAGGGCTACCCTGCCGGTGAAATGAAGCACGGCCCGATTGCCCTGATCGATGAGCAGCTTCCGGTGGTGGTGATCGCCACGCACAACGACACCATGGACAAGGTCGCAGCCAACATGGAAGAGGTGCAGGCGCGCGGAGGCCGGGTGGTGGTGGTGACTGACCAGGCGGGGCCCGGGGTCGCCGACAAGGCGGAAATAGCCCTG
>Ga0316188_10000863_pt1 | contig 14028 bp, 15 predicted proteins | sample Phiworburrow1_MG_FD_204933 | JGI IMG/M metagenome (GOLD analysis project Ga0316188, IMG submission 204933) | Coastal sediment microbial communities from Maine, United States - Phippsburg worm burrow 1 | ecosystem: Environmental > Aquatic > Marine > Coastal > Sediment | place: USA: Maine...
GACGTGAGGTCATTGCCCGGTTTTGCCGAAGGCGCGGTCTCAGTACAGGACGTCGGTGCCCAGTTGTCAGCGGAGTTACTGGATGTCTTGGACAAGCAGCGGGTGCTTGACTTATGTGCGGCGCCGGGCGGTAAAACCTGTCACATTCTGGAACGCTATAAAACACTTGATAGCCTGCTCGCAGTCGAAGTCGATGCACAAAGAATGATTCGCATCAGTGAAAATCTGCAGCGGCTAAAATTAAATGCTGTATTGAAGGTGGCTGATGCCCGTGATTATCAGCAGTGGTGGGATGGCGTATACTTTAATCGCATCCTGATCGATGCGCCCTGTTCTGCTAGCGGAGTCATACGGCGCCATCCTGATATAAAAACCTTGCGCCGAGAGACCGATATCGCACAATTAGTAGGATTACAGGCTGAGATATTGTCATCTGCCTGGCAGATGTTAGCAGCGGATGGTGAGTTATTGTACGTTACCTGTTCGGTCTTCAGGGATGAGAACGAAAAGCAGATAGCCAGCTTTCTTGCGCAAAATAACGATGCAGTCGAAATGCCGATAAACGAGGACTGGGGGCAGCCCTGCAGGCATGGTCGTCAGCTTTTGCCAGGTGAGCAGGATGCCGATGGCTTTTACTTTTGCATGCTGAAGAGGCATGGCTAAAGAAAAATGAAAAGTGTCTGGTTTGAGCGTAAACTGCAGCCGATGAAAAAAGTGTGTCTATTTGCTGTTTAATCGCGTTACAGAGTTACAGCTATTTGGTTGTTTGATATAAGTCATGAATATTATAATTTTAGGTGCCGGCCAGGTTGGATCGAGTGTTGCTGAAAACCTGGCATCTGAAGCAAATGACATCACCCTGGTCGATTCAGATGCGGTCGTGCTTCAGGAACTTAGTGATCGTTTAGATATCCAGACCGTCGTTGGCCATGCTTCCCATCCGGACGTGTTAAGACGAGCAGGTATCAGTGATGCTGATATGCTGGTCGCGGTAACCAATAGCGATGAAACCAATATCGTGGCATGTCAGGTGGCGCATAGCCTATTTCATACTCCGACAAAGATCGCGCGAGTTCGCTCCCAGGAATACCTGAAATATCAGGAGTTATTCAACAGTAGCGATCTACCTATCGATGTTTTAATAAGTCCTGAGCAGTTAATTTCCGAACATATTCAACGATTGATCGAGTATCCGGGTGCTTTGCAGGTACTGGATTTCGCAGGTGGACTTGCCCAGTTAGTGGGAGTGAAAGCCTATTACGGTGGGCCGCTGGTCGGGCATGAAATTGCAGATCTGAGAAAACACATGCCAGGAGTTGATGCACGTGTGGCCGCCATATTCCGTCGCGGTAAAGGTATTGTGCCAGATGGCCATAAAGTGATCGAAGCGGATGACGAAGTTTTCTTTATCGCAGCGCGAAAAGACATTCGCGCGGTCATGTCTGAACTGAGAAAGCTGGATAAACCGATCAAACGTATCATGCTGGCAGGCGGCGGTAACATCGGTAAACGTCTTGCACAGGCGCTAGAAAATAAATACAGCGTGAAAATACTGGAGCGCAATCCGGAGCGCGCTAAAGAACTATCCTGTGACCTCAATAAAACCATCGTTTTGCTCGGCGATACTGCAGATAAGGATTTATTGCTGGAAGAAAATATCGATCAGATGGATGTGTTCTGTGCTTTGACCAATGATGATGAGGCTAATATTTTATCGTCGATGCTGGTGAAGCGATTAGGCACGCAGAAAGTCATGTCCTTGATCAACCGACATGCATATGTCGATTTGATGGAGAGTGAGGGAACTATCGATGTGGCAATTTCACCGCGGCAAATTACTATCAGTGGTCTGCTTGCGCATGTCCGGCGTGGTGATGTCGTCGCGGTGCATTCTCTGCGCCGTGGTGCGGCTGAAGCGATCGAAGCGATTGCGCATGGTGATAGCTCTACCTCAAAAGTTGTCGGTAAAACCATCGAACAGGTCAAACTGCCAGAAGGTACCACGATCGGTGCCATCATTCGTGGCGAAGAAGTCATTATGGCTCACCATGACATCCTTATCGAAAATGAAGATCATCTGATCTTGTTCCTGCTCGATAAGAAGAAATTCAACGCGGTTGAAAAGCTGTTCCAGGTTGGCGTGACATTCCTCTAATACACTTTTATGCATAGTGCCATCATACAAAAAATCATGGGGTTGTTCTTGATGCTTTTCAGCATCACGCTGTTGCCACCTATTATTATCGATTTACTGTATCAGGAAGGTGCAGCATATGCTTTTTTTGACAGTTATCTGATCTTGTTGTGCTTGGGGTTTCTGTTATTCCTGCCGGTCAGGAATAAGGGGAGTGATCTACGGCTGCGTGATGGCTTCGTCGTTGTGGTTCTGTTCTGGTTAATGCTTGGTCTTGCAGGTGCTATCCCCTTGTATCTCAATGATAGTCTGGATATCAGTATCACTGATGCTATCTTTGAATCGATCTCAGGCCTGACTACCACGGGTGCTACCGTTATAACCGGCCTGGATGCTCTGCCACATAGTATTTTATTTTACCGTCAGGAGTTACAGTGGCTGGGTGGTATGGGCATCATCGTGCTGGCGGTGGCAGTGTTGCCAATGCTCGGTATCGGTGGCATGCAGCTGTACAAGGCGGAGGCGCCAGGGCCGGTAAAAGATAACAAGTTAACGCCGAGAATCGCTGAAACAGCCAAGGCACTCTGGTATATCTATCTTGGTTTGACGGTGGCATGTGCCGTCGCTTACTGGCTCGTGGGGATGGATGTATTTGACGCCGTCTCCCATAGTTTTTCGACCGTTGCAAATGGTGGTTTTTCTACACATGATGCCAGTATTGGTTATTTTGATAATCATGCAACAGAAATCGTTGCGATTGTTTTTATGTTTCTTGGCGGCGTCAATTTCGCGCTGCATTTTTCCGCAGTACGTACAAAAAGCCTGATGTCATACTTTCGCGACTCGGAGTTTTTACTTTATGCCATGATGTTGATTACCATCTCCATACTCAGTATCTATACACTCTATATGCAGTCGGAGTACCATGATTTTTCTGATGCTTTTCGTGAAGGCGTATTTCAGGCAGTTTCTATTGCATCGACTTCGGGTTTTGTCACTGCTGATTACTCGCACTGGCCGGTTTTTATTCCTGTGCTCTTACTAATTGCGGGCCTGGTCGGTGGCTGTGCGGGCTCGACCGGCGGCGGTATCAAGGTGATCCGTTTATTGTTGCTCATCAAGCAGGGGCAGCGAGAGATATTACGGTTGATTCACCCGAATGCGCAGGTCACCGTCAAGGTTGGAAAACAACCGGTTAAAAACTCTATCATCGATGCAGTGTGGGGGTTTTTTGCAGCTTATGTTGCCTTGTTCGTGCTGATGATGCTGGTGTTGATGTTTAATGGCCTCGATCAGATTACTGCCTTTTCAGCGGTCGCTGCTACTATTAGTAATACCGGTCCGGGTTTGGGCGATGTAATTTTCAATTACGCAGGCCTGTCTGATTTTAATAAATTATTATTGTGTTTCTCCATGTTGCTGGGGCGGCTTGAAATATTTACTGTATTAGTACTGTTTATGCCGGCCTTCTGGCGTAAATAAATTTATTCTCTGCTTATACTATGTGAAGTGAGATGAGTGTCGAAGACTCGAATAAGGACAGATACCGTTTCCGTCTGCGCCTCCTGTATCCGCGCTACTGGCTTAGCTGGATCGGTCTCGGTTTTTTTATGATGGTTGCGCTGTTGCCTATGCCTGTCATTGACTGGATCGGCAGTCGTCTGGGTGTCATCGCAGCGAGTAAAAATAAAAAACGATTCAACATAGTATTAAAAAATCTTTCCTTATGTTTTTCTGATAAGAAACAATCTGAAATTGAACAGATGGCAGTGATGCATTTTCAGGCACAATTTCGTAGCCTGATGCATTACGCTATTTTGTGGTGGCAGCCAGCCTTTATGGTAAGGAGAAAAATCCATACAACTGGTTTTGAACAAATTACGCAATATCAGCATCAGGGTAAAAATATAATCATATTGCTAACTCATAACGTGGGACTTGATTTTGCATGCGCCGCTATTTCAATGGATTTTGTTGTTAACGGACCATATAAAGCGCTAAGTAATCCAGTGATAGACTGGAAAGTAGCCAATGGAAGAATGCGTTTTGGTAGCAAGTATGGCGGTAAATTATTCACTCGTGATGATGGTCTAAAGCCATTGATACGTGAAACCCGCGCAGGCAAAATTTTAATCTATCTTGCAGATGAAGACTTAGGTGCAAAACATTCTATTTTTGTGCCCTTCTTTGGTGTACAAAAAGCGACCATCCCGGTGCTGGGCCGTCTGGCCAAGTCGTGTGATGCAGTCGTGTTGCCATGTGTCAGCTGTTATGAGCCGGAAAACAGGTGCTATTCGATTAAGTTATTGCCTGCAATTGAAGACTTGCCCAGTGGTAATGATGAAGCAGACAGTAAGAGTATGAATAGAGCAATCGAGAGCGCGATCGAGCAATGTCCGCTGCAGTATTTATGGACGCTGCGATATTTTCAGACGCGTCCACCAGGCGAGGCTTCGGTTTATGGTTAGGACGACGGCGTCACAGACTATCACGCTGCAACCGATGAATGGTGTAGTGTCAGAGAAGCGTTTACTGAAACGGCTGAAGCATAATGTCGGTGAGGCAATTTTACTTTACAACATGATCGAAGATGGTGACCGGGTGATGGTCTGTCTGTCCGGTGGTAAAGACAGTTACACCATGCTCGATCTATTGATGATATTACAGAAAAAAGCACCGGTGTCATTCGAGCTGATTGCGGTGAATCTCGACCAGAAACAGCCAGGTTTTCCAGAAGATGTGTTGCCTGCATACCTGGAGAAACTAGGTCTTGAATATCATATCGTCGAGCAGGATACCTATAACATCGTTAAAGAAAGAATACCGGAAGGGAAAACAACCTGTGGATTGTGTTCACGCCTGCGTCGAGGCATCCTGTATTCTTTTGCTGAAAAAATAGGTGCCAGTAAAATCGCCCTTGGCCATCATCAGGATGACATTATCGAAACATTTTTTCTCAATATGTTTTTTAATGGGCAGTTAAAAGCAATGCCGCCTAAACTATTGAGTGATGATAAAAAAAATGTTGTTATTCGCCCCCTGGCGATATCAAAAGAAAGTGATATCGCAGACTATGCAGCGATAAAAAACTATCCGATCATTCCCTGCAATCTATGTGGTTCACAGGAAAATATGCAACGCAAGGTCGTTAAAAACATGATAAAGCAGTGGGAGCGGGAGAATCCCGGTCGCTCTGAGCTGATCATGCGCAGTCTGCAAAATGTGGTGCCATCGCATCTGGCGGATAACAAACTGTTTGATTTTCAGTCTTTGGTGGCGAATGTTGAGCGATAATCATCACGTCTTCCTGGACATAATCGTATCGCCATCCCTGCTCTATGCGGAATGCGGCCGTCACGGAAGGTGGAAGAGCGGATATTGCAGGAACAAATTTCTGCCTGTGCATCGCGGACATAAAAAAACCCCAACCGTAGTTGGGGTTCCAGGTCCTTGCTTGGTGATGAGCCTCGCGCTGTAGCTATTCCTTAGAATTAATTACAAATCCATGTGAATTTTAACTCTTCCTCTATCCATGTCCCTGTTAAGTTTCCTTAAGCTACTTATATCCCTATTGTCCCTGTATGGCTCAATCCCTGTGTCCATGTTAAATAGTATGGTCATGTTGTTTGTTTTTAGCTATCAGCAAACGAAGGATGTGCTTGTAGGAAAATTCCTACATCAAGCTGCGTCAGATATTAGAGTCGTTCAAAATGTAACTGCTAATAGGGTGGCCATTGTATGATTGCGTTGCTGCAGCGGGTCAGGTCAGCATCGGTCACTGTCAGCGGCGAAAGAATCGCCGATATTCAACAAGGCTTGCTGGTGTTGCTCGCGGTTGAGAAAAAAGATGATATCCACATCGCGGAGCAGCTGGCAGAGAAAATTTTAAAATATAGGGTATTTGCTGATGCGGAAGACAAGATGAATCTCAGTGTTCTGGACATCCGTGGTGCAGTATTGATGGTGCCGCAGTTTACCCTGGCAGCAGATACGCAAAAGGGACTGAGGCCAAGTTTTTCGAAAGCAGCCAGCCCGGAAAAAGGATTAGCCATGTTTACACAACTTATTGATATAATGCGTGTAAAAGGTGAGTCTATGGTGGATAATTTAGCTGTAGAGTGGTTACAGACGGGTCGATTTGGTGCGGACATGGCTGTCGAGTTGCATAATGATGGACCGGTTACCTTTTATTTGACGATGTAAGCCACAAGATTGAGCAAAAATTGCCACTTATAAACAGACGAGACATGATGCAAAAAATATTAACCTGGAGATTTAAATGACGCAGCGTCAGGCGACAGTTTCACGTGACACTCTGGAAACCCAGATTCAGGTAACGGTCAATCTCGACGGTACTGGTGCATGCAAGCTGGATACCGGTGTACCCTTTCTTGAGCATATGCTCGATCAGGTGGCACGTCATGGCCTGATCGATCTTGATATTACTGCTAAAGGTGACCTGCATATCGATGCGCATCACACGGTAGAAGATATCGGCATAACCCTGGGACTGGCATTTGCCAAAGCGGTTGGTGATAAAAAAGGCATTGTTCGTTATGGCCATGCTTATGTGCCGCTGGATGAAGCATTATCGCGAGTGGTTATCGATTTTTCTGGTCGCCCGGGTCTTGAATATAATGTGAAATTCACCCGTGCCAGCATCGGTGAGTTTGATGTCGACCTGTTCCATGAATTTTTTCAGGGTTTTATCAATCACGCTAAAGTGACTCTGCACATCGATAATCTGAGTGGCTCAAACTCCCATCATATTGCCGAAACCATCTTCAAGGCATTCGGACGTGCTGTGCGCATGGCATTAACAGCCGACCCGCGGATGCAGGGAGTAATGCCCAGTACCAAGGGTTCACTTTAAAAATTAGCTACCAGATTTTTTATCTATATTAAGACACGATCGAGTTATTAGTTCTATGAGTTCAACAATTGCTGTCGTCGATTATGGCATGGGTAATTTGCGATCTGTTTCAAAAGCGCTGGAACATGTTGCACAGGCAGGTCAACGTGTTATCGTTAGCTCGGATGCGGCAGAGATAGCTGATGCTGGACGTGTCGTATTTCCCGGTCAGGGCGCAGCACGAGATTGCATGAAACAGTTGCAGGATTCAAAACTGGATGAAGTGGTTTTACAGGCGACTATTGAGAAGCCGTTTTTAGGTATCTGTATGGGCATGCAGGTGTTGATGTCACACAGTGAAGAGAATCAGGGTGTCAGTTGCATGAATCTTTTTCCGGGGGAGGTGCGCTCCTTCGCGGATGAGTCAATAAAACTACAGATGCAATCGCTGAAAATACCGCATATGGGCTGGAACCAGGTTTTACAAAAACAGCAGCATCCACTCTGGCAGGGGATCAGGGACAATTCTCGATTTTATTTTGTACATAGTTATTTTGTAGACCCGGAGGACAAAGCCCTCATTGCCGGTACAACACAATACGGTATTGAGTTTGTTTCTGTCATTGCCAGGAAGAATGTTTTTGCGGCACAGTTTCACCCCGAAAAAAGTGCCCATGATGGTCTACAATTACTCAAAAATTTTAGCCGCTGGGACGGTCAAGTTTAATTTCCTACTGAGAAAGGACATGATATTAATACCTGCAATTGATTTAAAAAATGGACAATGTGTGCGCCTGCGTCAGGGCGACATGGATGATTCAACCGTATTTTCTGATGACCCTGTGGCCATGGCCGGAAAATGGGTAGAAGAAGGCGCGCGACGATTACATATCGTTGATCTAGATGGTGCGTTTGCTGGCAAACCAAAAAATGCCGAGGTCATCCACGCTATCGCTTCGGCTTACCCGGATTTGAAGATCCAGCTCGGTGGCGGTATCCGTGATGAAGAGACCATCGCAGCATACCTGGATGCGGGTGTGAATTATTTAATCATCGGCACCCAGGCAGTGAATGAACCTCATTTCATTGCCGAAGTATGTGCTGAATTCCCGACGCATATTATCGTCGGGCTGGATGCCAGAGATGGCAAAGTGGCTATCGATGGCTGGTCGAAACTATCCAAGCATGACGTTATCGATATGGCAAAACGATTTCAGGACGATGGTGTTGAGGCCATTGTCTACACCGATATTTCACGCGATGGCATGATGCAGGGTGTCAATGTTGAGGCCACAGTAAAGATGGCGCGGGCAATCACCATTCCAGTGATCGCCTCCGGCGGCATCACCTCGATGGACGATATCAAGGCGTTAAGTGCCGTGGCTGATGAAGGTATCATGGGTGCGATCACCGGCCGTGCGATCTATGAAGGCACCATCAATTTCAAGGAAGCCCAGGCCTGGTTAGATCAGCAATAAAGGTTTCAGCCGAGTAATCCAGCAAATTAAATATAAGTAATAAATTTCATGTCATTAGCTAAGCGTATTATCCCCTGTCTTGATGTCGACAACGGACGCGTTGTAAAAGGCGTACAGTTTGTTGATATCCGAGATGCTGGCGACCCGGTAGAGGTGGCCAGGCGTTATGACCAGGAAGGTGCGGATGAAATAACCTTTCTGGATATCACTGCGAGTTCTGATGACCGTGAAACGATCGTCCATATGGTCGAGCACGTGGCGAATGAAGTTTTCATTCCGCTTACGGTAGGTGGCGGTATCCGCACCATCGATGATGTACGCAAGATGCTGAATGCAGGTGCGGATAAAGTTTCGATCAATACGGCGGCGGTATTCAATCCGGAATTTGTCCGTGAGGCGTCGGATAAGGTCGGTGCGCAGTGCATAGTGGTGGCCATCGATGCCAAACAGGTGAGCAAGGCGGGTGAGCCGTTACGCTGGGAGATTTTTACTCATGGCGGCAGAAAACCCACCGGTCTGGATGCGATAGAATGGGCGAGGAAAATGGTCGTTTATGGCGCAGGGGAAATCCTGCTCACCAGTATGGATAGAGACGGCACCAAGGCAGGCTTTGATCTACCGTTAACCCGTGCGATTTCAGAGGCAGTATCAGTGCCGGTAATCGCTTCTGGTGGCGTCGGTAACCTGGATCATCTTGCCGATGGTGTGATCGAAGGCAAGGCCGACGCAGTGCTGGCCGCCAGTATTTTTCACTTTGCCGAATATACGATACACGAAGCAAAACAGCACATGGCTGCTCGCGGTATCGAGATGCGTCTGTGAGTTACGTTTTTAGACAGGTTCATAATGAACTGGCTGGATGAGATCCGTTTTGATGAAAAAGGGCTGATACCGGCAATAGCGCAGGATGTCAGCAGTGGCAAGATCCTGATGATGGCATGGATGAACCGTGAATCATTGCGGCTGAGCGCAGAAAAGAAGGAGGCGGTGTACTGGTCACGTTCCAGGGGGAAGCTCTGGCACAAGGGAGAGGAATCGGGTCATACCCAGAAGATCGTTGAAATACGTTTTGATTGCGACGAAGATGTTATCCTGTTAAAAGTTGAACAGCATGGCGGCATTGCCTGTCACACCGGGCGCGAAAGCTGCTTCTATCGACAACTACAGGGTGATCAGTGGGTTGAAGTTGAGTCCGTGATCAAAAATCCTGAAGAAATATATTCGACGAAAGATAAATAACAGAGTTGCATCATTCATGAATAAGACTGAAATATTGACGCAGCTGACTGAAATTCTGCAGCAACGTAAAAATGCACCAGCGGATTCATCGTACGTTGCCAGTCTATACGCTAAAGGATTAGATGCTATTCTTAAAAAAGTCGGTGAAGAAGCGACTGAAACCGTGATGGCAGCAAAGGATGTGGCACATGGTGCTGATAAGGAGAAGCTGGTCTATGAAGTCGCTGACCTCTGGTTTCATACCATGATATTACTGGCAGACCAGGATCTGGCTGCTGAGGATGTGTTAGCAGAGCTGGCTCGGCGATTTGGTATCTCGGGTCATGATGAGAAAGCGGCAAGAAAATAACGCGATGAGCACAGGGCCAGGGCATACAGCGTCGTACAAAAACAGAAAGATATTGAGAGAGTAAACATTATGGGTATTAGTATTTGGCAGTTATTGATCTTATTAGCGGTGGTGATTTTAATTTTTGGCACAAAAAAATTAAAAAATATCGGCGGTGATCTGGGGTCTGCAATCAAGGGTTTTAAATCAGCCGTAAAGGAAGGTGATGATGGCAGTGCGCAGAATAAGGTCACACAGGATTCGGAAAATACCTCAAATACCGAGTCTGTGAAAAAAGAAGATAACGTTTAATCTAAACAATAACAGCGCAATCGGTTCATCCGAGTTTAGCGCCTGCTTATTAATACGCTTATCACTTATATACGTGTAAATCATGTTTGATGTTGGTTTCTGGGAAATCCTGCTTATTCTGGTGCTCGCTCTTGTCATTATCGGACCAGAGCGTCTGCCTGGTGCTGCCCGACAGGCCGGTTACTTCGTGAGAAAAGCCCGTCGTTATATCGAGGGTGTCCGCTCAGAAGTCGAATCAGAGCTCGATATCGGTGAATTTAAGCGCATGCTGCATAACCAGGAAGTACAGATCAATGAATTGCAGCAACAGCTGAAGAGTGGGATCAATGATGTGAAATCAGACTTGCCATCGTCTGATTTTTTAACTGAGGTACCATCTCCTTCCTTCCATGATGAGGAGCCTGTGCAGCTCAATGACACAAAGCCGAATGAAAAAATGCCAGATCAGAAGGTGACGGTTGATAAACCGACAGCCGGCAGAGAAAAAACCTCCAAGCCAGATGAGCTGCAGTCCTCTTCAGCTGCAAAAAAAGAAAGACCATAACTGCTGGTAAAACGATGGCAGCTCAAAAACAACAGGAAAAGGATCAGGAAGAGCAAACACTGATGGATCATCTGATCGAGTTGCGCGATCGCCTGCTGCATATGGTCCTGGCCATCCTTATCGTTTTTATCGCCCTGTTCGCGTTCTCTGAAGATATTTTTACCTTCGCTGCACAGCCCTTGCTGGCACTGATGCCGGAAGGTACCTCGATGATCGCCACCGGCGTGACATCGCCGTTTTTAGTGCCTTTCAAGCTGGTCCTGCTGTTATCAGTGTTGTTGACCATCCCCTACCTGCTGCATCAGATATGGTCGTTTATCGCTCCCGGTTTATATAGTCATGAAAAGCGCATGGCTGGACCGTTGCTCGTTTCCAGTGTGTTTTTATTTTATTGCGGCATCGCTTTTGCCTACTTTGTTATCTTCCCTATCCTGTTTGGATTTTTTATCGGTATCGCTCCGGCCGGCGTGGCGGTGATGACCGATATCGGTCAGTACCTGGATTTTATCATCGCCATATTTCTTGCTTTCGGTATTGCTTTCGAAGTGCCGGTAGCCACATTCATCCTGATCGCCGCAGGTGTCACCACGGCGGATAGCCTGGCCGACAAGCGTCCTTACATTATCATCGGTGCTTTTGTGGTCGGTATGTTGCTCACGCCACCAGATGTGATATCACAGTCCTTACTGGCAATTCCTATCTGGTTATTGTTTGAGCTCGGTCTGTTGATGTCCCGCCTTTTTTTGAAAGAAAAACCGGAAGAGAGCGTCATCATGCAAACCGATGAGTTTGCACTGATCGAGGAAAGTGAATATTTTCATGAGGGTGATGAGCCTGAAAGTCAGCAGGGAAAAACTTCTTCGGTGATGCCGACAGACTCAGTAGCGGGCGATGTTGATGAAGAAGACCGGGAGTTGAGTGATGAAGAGATGGAAAAACTGTTCGATAAAATTGAGCAGGAAGAAGAAGACAATAAGCGTGAAACAGATGATAAAAAAGATTCCGGTTCTGCATCAGATGACAGCCGGGACCTGAATCCGCCGGAGAAAAAACAGTAACCAGCCGGTTTGAAAGCACATAAGAATCCTTCAATAGTGTAAAATCACGCTCCAAATAAACGCGAAGAGAAGGGCAGAGAGCTCAAATGGTCGATCGTAGTGTCCCCCGAAGACCCACCCTCCTGATTATTCTGGATGGTTTTGGTGTCAATCCAAGTCGAATAAATAATGCGGTGCAGGAAGCTGATACACCGCGATTAGACGAATATTTTTCCAGAAACACACATACCACGCTCGATGCCTGTGGCAGTTCTGTTGGTTTGCCTGACGGCCAGATGGGTAACTCCGAAGTGGGTCACATGACCTTGGGTTGTGGCACCGTGGTCAGGCAGGACCTGGTGCGCATCAATGATGAAATAGAAAGCGGCGAGTTTTTTAAAAATGCTGCGTTAGTTGCTGCCGTCGAAGATGCCGCCGCTAACGAGCGTCCGGTACACCTGGTTGGCTTGACCTCAAATGGCGGTGTGCACAGTCACATCAATCATCTCAAGGCATTGATCAAACTATGTGCTGATCATAAGGTAAGACCCGTGGTACACATGACGACAGATGGTCGTGATACCGCGCAGATGTCTGCCCTGGTGTTCCTTTCTGAACTCGAAAGTCTGCTGGAAGATGCCAATGGCAGCATCGCTACCGTCTGTGGTCGTTATTATTCCATGGATAGAGACAACCGCTGGGATCGTACCGAGCTGGCCCTAAAAGCGATGGTGGATGGTGAAGGTCATCACGCTGAAAATGCGCGTTACGCTATCGAAGCAGCCTATGCAGATAATAAAACCGATGAATTCATATTACCCACCGTGCTCGATGGTGCTGATTTAATTAAGTCCGACGATAATGTCATCTTTTTCAATTTCCGCAACGACCGCTCACGCCAGCTGACAGCAGCGCTGAGCCAGCAGAACTTCGACAAGTTTGTTACCGAAGATTTTGCAGGGGCAGCGGTGACCTGTCTGACTGAATATGATCCCGAGTTTTTATTACCTATCGGCTATGCGCCGGAACGCCCGCAGGCGACCGTCGCCTCGGTGGTGAGCCGTTCCGGTTACAGGCAGATGCACTGTGCTGAGACTGAGAAATTTGCCCATGTCACCTACTTTTTTAATGGCGGCAAGAAGGTACCGTTCGCCGGAGAAGAGCACATCATGGTACCTTCACCGGACGTTGCGACCTATGATCTCAAACCGGAGATGAGCGCTGAGGGTGTTGCCGACAAAGTCATCGAAGGACTGGAGTCCGGTAATTACGGCTTTATCCTGGTGAATTTTGCAAACGGTGATATGGTCGGCCATACTGCGGTTCGTGATGCGGTTATCAAAGCGGTAGAAACGCTGGACAGAGAAGTCGGCCGTGTGCTGGATGCCGCTGTAGAAGCGGGGTTCTCGGTGGTGCTGACAGCAGATCACGGTAACTGTGACGAGATGGTCGATCCGATTACACAGGAACCGCATACCCAGCATACGCTGTATCCGGTGCCATGTATGGTGATCGACAAGGCCAACTGGCATCTGCGTCCGGGCTGTGATCTGAGCGCTGTAGCACCCACGGTGTTGCAGCTGATGGGGCTGCAACAGCCACCTTCGATGACCGGTAAGTCGTTACTGCTGTGTGAGTATTAAATTTAACTGGTAAGATTAGAAACTTGTTAGATTACAAAGCTATGCAGTAACGGCTGATCCTGATAAATAAAATTATTTTTGATATTGCAATAATTAAAAAACTAAAAATATCTCTGAGGATGAATGATGAAAAATATATTGATAAATAAATCGCTAGCAGCATCGATGTTAGCGATTGTTGTTAGCACTGGTTCTATTTTCAATTCGGCAGTTGCAGAAGAAGCTCAGCCGACGACCGTGGCCTTCTCCGATGTTTGGATGATCCGTGCCGGTACTTATATCGTTGATGGCGCAGATACCAAGTTCAGCGTAGTTTCTGATGTCGGTCTGGGCACCGTTATCGACTATAACAAGGATCTTAATGGTGACAGCCGTGCTACCATTCCCCGGATCGACGCTTATTACCGCTTCAATCCGCGGCACCGCATCGATTTCACTTCCTTTTCTGTCGATCGTAAAGG
>Ga0316188_10000864_pt1 | contig 14006 bp, 17 predicted proteins | sample Phiworburrow1_MG_FD_204933 | JGI IMG/M metagenome (GOLD analysis project Ga0316188, IMG submission 204933) | Coastal sediment microbial communities from Maine, United States - Phippsburg worm burrow 1 | ecosystem: Environmental > Aquatic > Marine > Coastal > Sediment | place: USA: Maine...
TCCCGCTAGACTGCAATCGCGGCTGGGAGTTCAGCTCCGAGCGCCAACCGGGAGATGCTCTGCGCAGCGGGGAAGCCTTTGGCAGAGTCAGGGAAGGGCACATCGACCACCTGCTGCTGGCATCGCAGGACGGCACTCTGGAGCGGATGCACAGCGGAGTGTTGCAACTCGAACAACCGGCAGCGATCCTTGCAGGGAACCAGCGGCTGTTCGGCTGGCACAGCTGGCCGGTACGCCTTGCCCGTCCCTATCGCAGCAAGCTGCCGCCGACCACACCGCTGGTCACCGGCCAGCGCTGCCTCGACTTCCTCTTCCCGATGCTCAAGGGCGGTGTCGCCATCGTGCCCGGCGGATTCGGCACCGGCAAGACCGTTCTCGAGCAGACGATCGCCAAGTTCGCCGATGTCGACGTGGTGGTTTATGTCGGTTGCGGCGAGCGCGGCAACGAGATGGCCGGACTGCTCGACGAATTCGGCGAGCTCAAGGAACCCCGCAGCGACCGGCCGCTCATGGAGCGCACCATTATCGTCGCCAACACCTCGAACATGCCGGTGGCCGCCCGCGAGTCGTCGATCTTCACTGGCGTGACCATGGCGGAATATTACCGTGACATGGGTCTCGACGTGCTTTTCCTCGCCGACAGCCTGTCGCGCTGGGCGGAAGCGCTGCGCGAGATTTCCGCGGCTCTCGAAGAGATGCCGGGTGAAGACGGTTACCCGACCTACCTCGGCTCACGGCTCTCCGGTTTCATCGAGCGGGCCGGGGCGGTAAAAACACTGGCCGGAGGTCAGGGCTCGCTGAGCATGATCCTGGCGGTTTCACCGCCGGGTGCCGATTTTGCCGAACCGGTAACCCAGGCCTGCCTGCGCGTGGCCGGGGCGCTCTACCTGCTCGACACCCAGTTGGCCCACCGCCGCCACTTCCCGGCGATCAACTGGACCCAGAGCTACTCCCTCTACAGCGACACCGCCATGGCTCACTTTACCGAGCAGCACGGCGAATGGGCCCGGCTGCAGGCGCGCTGCAGTGACATTCTGCAACGTGAAGACGCCCTGCGTGAGGTGGCCGAGGTGGTCGGCATGGAGGGGCTGCAGGATGCAGACCGCCTGCTGATGCGCACCGCAGAGAAGATCCGTCTCGACTTCCTCTGCCAGAACAGCTTCACCGAAGATGCCTACGCCGCGCCGCAGACCACCATCGAACATATCACGGCCCTGGTCACAGAACACGACCGGCTGGCCGCAGCCCTGGAAGGCGGCGCCCTGCTCGACGACCTGCTCAAGGAGGCCGCCGATGCGCCTTGCTGAACATCAATACCGCTCAATCACAGCCATCCGCGGGCCACTGCTCTTTCTCGAACGGGTCTTTGCCGCCCGCCTCGGCGAGCTGGTCAAAATCGCCGCTCCGGATGGCCGGATGCTCACCGGCGAGGTCCTCAAGATCTCCGGCGATCAGGTGCTGGTCCAGGTGTTTGGCGGGACTCAAGGCCTCGACACGCGGCAGACCACGGTCAGCTTCAACGATGCCGTGATGCGGGCACCGCTCGGCGCCGGTATGCTGGGACGGGTCTTCGATGGGTCCTTTCGGCCGCGCGACGACCTGCCGATGTTCATCCCGGAGTTCCGCATGCCGGTCAGCGGCGCGCCGATCAACCCAGTGGCGCGCGCCCACCCGATTGAATTCATCGAGACCGGCTTTTCGACCATCGACGGTCTGAACACGCTGGTCAAGGGGCAGAAGCTGCCAATCTTCTCCTGTGCCGGGCTGCCGGCACGTGAGATGACCGACCAGCTGCTTCGCCAGGCCCGGCTCCCCGATAGCGGCCCCTTCGTGCTGGTGCTTGTCGCCATCGGCCTGACCCACTTCGAATACCAGTTCTATCGCCAGACCCTCGAGCACATGCAGAGCCGCTTCGTCGCCTTCATCAACCTGGCCGACGATCCGGTGGTCGAGCGCCTGCTGGCGCCGCGCCTGGCGTTGACCGTGGCCGAGGACCTGGCCTTTCGCCAGGAGATGGACGTGCTGGTGATCATCACCGACATGACCAACTACTGCGATGCGCTGCGCGAGATATCCACCGCCCGCGAGGAACTACCCGGCCGGCGCGGCTACCCCGGCCACATGTATTCCGACCTGGCCTCTCTCTACGAGCGTGCCGGACGCATCCACGGTCGCAAGGGATCGGTCACCCTGCTTCCCACCGTCACCATGCCGGAGGACGACATCACCCACCCGATCCCCGACCTCACCGGCTACATAACCGAGGGGCAGATCGTGCTCTCCCGGAATCTCCACCAGAAGGGGATCTACCCTCCGGTGGACGTGCTGCCGAGCCTCTCGCGTCTGATGCAGAACGGCATCGGCAAGGGTCAGACCCGCAAGGACCATCGCGATCTGGCCAACCAGCTTTACCGCACCTATGCCAAGGGATGCGATCTGCGTCGCCTCGAAGCGGTGGTCGGCCGCGACGGCATGCTCGCCGACGATCGCAGACTCCTTGATTTTGCCAACCGTTTCGAGGCCGACTTCGTCCACCAGGGCCGGGAGCGCCGCAGCATCGATGCTACCCTGGACACCGCGCAAGCCCTGCTCGCCGCATTCAGGGAGGTGACGCGATGATCCAGCCGACCCGCACCAACCTGCTCATGCTCAGAGGCCGCCTGCGCGCGGTGCTCAACTGCACCACCATCCTCAAGGGTCGGCGACAGGCGCTGATCAAGGAATTTCTCAGGATAACACGACCGCTCATGCAGTCCCGCGAGGAGGTCAGCCAGGCCTATGCGCGAGCCATCGACGCCCTGCAGGTCAGCAGGGCCCGTGAAGGCCCGGCGGCGGTCAACGCGCTGGCAGCCATCAACCGCCGCACGATCGCCGTCGAAGTCAAAGAGGGGAACCTGCTCGGCCTGCGGTATCGCGATCTGACCATGCACGAGACGGTGACGCGCAGCTTCGACGAACGCCCCTACGACATGTTGGGCAGTTCGCCATGGCTCGACGAGGCGATCGAGGAGTTCGAGGGGATCGTCGAGGAGATGCTGTCGCTGGCCAGCTTCGAGGGGAAATTCCGGCGCCTGGCTGATGAACTGGTGCGCCTGACACGGCGCATCCGCATTCTCGAAGAACGGGTCGCCCCGGAACTGGGCGTTGAGATCCACGCCATGTCACAATACCTGGCCGAACGGGAACGGGAGACCTATTTCCGGTTGAAACGATTCAAAGGGTATTCAGTCGGTTGATCCGGCGGGGGGGATTGACTTTCCCTCGGCAAAGAGTGCGAAGACATGCTCAACGCCTTCCTGGCTGCTGTGCAAGCCGCCAAGCAAGCAGCAACCTCTTGCACAGGAAAGGGGCCAGCGCTCTTGCGCTGGCCCCTTTTTTCTCAATTACCCGTCGGGAGTCATCCTCCCCCTGTAGCCGCCGACCACTTATGCCACAGTTCGGCGTAGGGGATGGTTCGGAAATCGAGGCTCAGCCGCTCCTGCGCCGCCCCGGGCTTGAAACCCTGCTCGAGGACGGCCGCCTCGATTGCCGGCATGTGCATTGCCCCCCAGGGGATGATGACGGTGTCGTAGCGCTTGAGGGTCCGCACCATGCTGTCGATCACCACCGCGTTGCGCTTGTCGAGGATGTCGGCCATGACCCCGGCAATCCGCTCCGCTGTCATATTGTCCTTCACCCAGGCGTTGTATTCCGCAAGCGCCTCGGCCAGCGGCTTGTCGCTAAACAGGGTGTTGCCAAGCACGTTGAGGAACTCAATGGTTTGCGGATCGAAATTATTGAGGTCGATATCGGCCCGGGCGATATCGGGCTTGCCCAGCCCACCGGCTCCCGGCTGCAATGCATCGAGGTCGTTCAGATCGACCAGGCGGCCGTCGAAGTGCATCGTTTCCTGTGAGGTCAGACCGATAACTCGGGCCAGTTTGCTGTAATTGAATGGATTCTCGAGCAGTCGGTCTTGGTCGGTCACTCCTTCAGTGAGGATGATCGTCCCCCTGCTCGACATCGAGCCGGCCATATCCTCGAAGTAATCCTCCTTGCCGATGTGCATCATTCCCGCCAGGCGCACGACCTTGGCGTCGCGCTGGTAGCTGCGCTCGGTCATGTAGATGCCCACAGGGCTGAGCCGCAGGAACCCTGCGGTCTGTTCTTCGAGGTAGTAGTCAGCCACGGCCATCCCGGTATACACCAGGACCAAGGGGAACAGCAACAGGTTGACAGCGCTAAAGCCCAGGGTGTTGCGCCAGCCGAACAGCCGCCCACGGAACTGCTCCGCACCCAGCAGGGTCTGTCCGCCGAGACCGCGCAGCAGCAGGATGGCGGTCCCACCGAGCAACACCTGACCGGCGGCGGCCACCAGTCCGAGCGCTTCGTGCCCGACGACTCCCGAAAGCGGCCACATCGCCAGGGCACACCATGATATATACAGGGTCATGGGAAGGAACACCCGCTTGGGCAGACGCCGGTCGATTCCCAGGCAAGCGTAGAGCACGATGGAGAGAATAATTACGGCGGAGGACACCGCATAGCGACCACTGGCAAGGAACGGCACCTGTGCAGAGGCGGCGACGAGCAGTTCATCGACCAGGGAGAGCCCGGCATCGGCCAGGAACAGGACGATATAAAGGTTGGCGAACCGACGCATGGGTGATTTTTGCACAGATTGCCGACGACTGTCACCTTTGACGTTATGATTCGAGGTTGAGAGCCTTGCAGACGCGCAGACCTGCCTCGCCAAATCCTCACCGGCACTCTTCACACCACGGGGCCGGCGGACTCTTTTTATGCACGCCCCCTTCCGGGAGAATCAGTCATAACATTTGCCAAGGGCTTGATCTGCATCTAGGATGTTCAAATCAGTGCATTCTTGAAGAGTCAGTGCAAGCCGTCGCTCAAGTCCAAATTGTTAACACTGTCGCCGGTCATTGGAAATGTCATGAATAAGATCGAAGACTCGCCTTTATCCATTTTATACGTTTCGCATGGCGGGGGCCCGCTGCCGCTGCTGGGCGACGAGAGCCACAGGGAAATGGTAGCCAATTTAAGGCAAGTCACGGCGCAGATTGCCAGGCCTGCAGCGATTATCGTCATCAGTGCCCACTGGGAAGCAGGAAAAGCAACCATCACTGCTGGGGCCAATCCATCGCTGATATACGATTATTACGGATTTCCAAAACAATCTTACGAGATTCAATACCCCGTGTCGGGTGAGCCTGCTCTAGCGCGCAAGGTCTTGGCACTCTTGAAAGACAAAGGCATTGACGCAGAGCTTGACGATCAAAGAGGCTTCGATCACGGGTTGTTCGTGCCGCTAAAAATAATGTATCCGGAGGCTGATATCCCGTGCATTCAATTATCCCTTGTCGACAGCCTGAACCCGGTGGAACATATCAAGCTTGGCGAGGCTCTGGCCGGCCTGGGAAAAGAAAACGTCCTAGTCACGGGCTCAGGGTTTTCATTTCACAACCTGAGAGCATTTTTTGCCCCGGTGACTGCCGAGTCGCAGCTCATGAACGAATCATTTGAACGGTGGCTGATCGACACATGCTCAGACAGAGGACTTGACGAGAGGGACAGGGCACAGCGTCTGGCCTGTTGGGAAGATGCCCCTGCGGCAAGATACTGCCATCCGCGCGAAGAACATCTATTGCCATTGCATGTCTGCTACGGAACAGCCGGACGCGCCTGCAGAAAGGCTTTTGAATTGAACATCTTAGGGCGCAAGGCAAGTGCGTATCTTTGGTGAATTCATGATGACATGCAGCTCGTGCGGACACGGCAAGGCTGTGCGCCAGGCGGTACCGTCGGACCTGGCACGCGTTTTTACCTTAAAGATTAAGCAACATCAAGAGCCTGTTTCAAAAGCATTAAAACTGGTATTGTGAGCCGGAACATATCATCATAATCGGGATGCTCGCAAGTGTGTCCCCATGTCCAGGGCGGGTTGACATATGAGTGCCTATCTTGTGGGACACATCACGGTCAGGGATGATGAGCTTTGGCAGGCCTACGTGGCAGGAGTTCAGAAATCGCTGGCGCCCTTTGCTTGCAAGCTCCTCTTCAGGGGCAGGCTGGCCTCGGTCCTCGCCGGAAGCCACCCCCATGATCTCGTGGTCGTTATCGAGTTTCAGGATCACTCCACGCTGGAGTCCTGGTACGCATCGGAGACATACCAGTCACTGATCCCGCTGAGAAACAAGGCCGCCGATGTCGTGCTCACATCCTATCAGGCTTAGCGTTCTGTTCGTTCGAGAAGCGGTGGAGGCATTCAGGCCCCTCAAATTACGACCCCACATTTTTAAACCGTGATGCAGACACGGACAGGCAACAAAAGGACAAGCTATGATTGAAACTTACCGAGGGGTTGTCTACCCAAATCAGCTGGACCATATGGGCCACATGAATGTGCAGTGGTACACCGCCAAGTTTGATGAAGGAACGTGGCAGCTGTTTTCCGCCCTTGGGATTACAGCCGATTACATTCGGAGCCGTCACAAGGGGATGGCGGCCCTTGAACAGGTCACCAGATATAAAGCGGAAGTCATGGCCGGAGACCTTCTGGTTGTAAAATCGAGGATTCTCGAAGTCAGGGACAAGACCCTCAGGTTTATTCACACCATGTACAACGTTGAAACCGGGGGAGAAGTCGCCACCTCGGAACTTGTGGCCGCGCACCTTGACAGAAAGCTGCGAAAGGCCTGTTCTTTCCCCGAAGAGATCAAGAAAAACTGCCTGGCCCTGGCGGATCAAACCACGTCATAATGACAGTCGGGATAATCAAAAGGGACACTCTATTTTGAGTGTCCCCGGTTCCACAGTTACAGGCCCGGGCGGCTTGCGGCGGCAGAAAAGATTGCTTTGGATTCACAGGAGGAAGTCAAATGATCAACGTCATTGCGTCGATTCGCGTCAAGGAAGGCCGAAGGGCTGAATTCCTTGATATTTTCAAAGCCAATATTGGAACTGTCCTGCACGAAAAGGGCTGTCTTGAGTATGTGCCGACCATTGACGTGCCGACAGGCTTACCTCCCCAGTAAGTGAATGAACATGTGGTGACAATTATCGAGAAGTGGCAGAGCCTTGAGGATTTACGGGCACATTTGGCCGCGCCGCACATGCTTGCCTACAGAACGGCAGTGAAAGATATCGTTGCTGATGTGTCGCTTAAGGTATTGACAGAAGCGGAATAAGCGATGGCCATCGCAAGCGCTTTCCCTTGGGCTCCGGATCGTCTTTACACCCCGGACTGATGCAGTTAAAATCAAGCTTGTTTGAGGTCTTCATGCAGAACTTCAAAAGCGCATTGGCCTGTATCTTCATATTGGCTGGCGGCTTTGGCCTGGCGACGGCAGTATTGTCCCTGCTCAACCCGCTGGGGACAACGCGTCACAATCGAGGCGACCCGCTTGGCGCACCAGTTCCCTCGGGCGACGCCATACTGCTCATCTGCATTTATCTTTTGCTCATAATCATCGGCATCTGGCTGGCAGTCTCCACAAGGCGTGGACGCCAGTCCCTTTAAGCATATCCAAGATCTGACCCTCACCAGGATTTCGATCTCTCAGGTTTGCCATGGCCAAAAAGCTGTTCTGGGAAGACCCTTACCTGACCCGCCTTGAGACGATTATCGCATCTGTCGATGGCAATACGATCACCTTGCGGGAAACGATCTTTTATGCCTTCTCAGGGAGGACAGGAAAGCGATCAGGGAGCAATCGGCGGCCACCGCGTACTGGAGGCGCGCAAGGCCGGGCTCGACATAGAGTACCTGCTGCCCTCAGGAAACGGCTTGAGCCCCGGCGATCGGGTGCAGGTGGAGATCGACTGGGTGCGTCGCTACAGCCTGATGCGGCTTCATTTCGCTGCGGAACTCATCCTCGAGCTGGTTTATCGTGAGTTGGGCAACGTTGAGAAAATCGGCGCACACATCGCCCCCGGCAAGGCGCGCATCGATTTCCACTGGCCGGATAACATCGCGGCACTGTTTCCCAAATTGACGGCCTAGACCCAGGCAATCATCGACCAGAACCGGGCCATCGTAAGCGCTTACACGGACGAAAGCCGCCAGCTGCGCTACTGGGAGGCCCCCGGTTTTGGCCGCGTCCCCTGCGGCGGCACCCACCTGAAACGCACTGGAGAAGTAGACCGTCTCACCCTCAAACGCAGGAACATCGGACGAGGGAAAGAACGTATCGAGGTTTACGCACTGGCAGGCGGTTAAGCCAGGGGCCGTTGGCCCTTCTGTGCTGGATGCGGTGGGCACAGCGTCAGGCCACAGCTACAGACAAGGAGGTTTTTCATGCACTATCTGCTCTTTTACGAAGTCGCCCCTGATTACCTGGAACGCCGGGTTCAGTACCGGGCGGAGCACCTGGCACTCGCCTGGGAGGCGTGCGCCCGCAGCGAATTGGTTGTCGGCGGAGCGCTGGGCGACCCGGCCAATGGCGCAGTCCTGCTCTTCCAAGGGGATTCACCTGAGGCGGCGGAGCGCTTTGCAGCAGCCGACCCCTATGTGAAGCACGGCGTCGTCACAAGCTGGCGGGTGCGTCGCTGGGATACGGTGGTCGGAGAAACGGCGGCGACGCCGGTCAGAGTGACGCCGTAAACCGGCGGGATGGATGAACCTAAGCCGAACGCCGTGGACAAGGGAGCCATGAGTCTGTTGTAATAGCCGTGGTACTAAATTTGTGAAATGTGTAGACCTGACCCCTAATGCACGTCATTTACGAGGATAACCACCTACTGGTGGTCAACAAGCCTCCCGGGCAGCTGGTGCAGGGCGACCAGACCGGGCGCGGCACCCTGCTCGAGGAAGCCAGGGCCTGGCTGAAAGAGAAGTACGCCAAGCCTGGCAAGGTTTTCCTGGGGTTGGTGCACCGCCTCGACCGCACGGCTTCGGGGGTCGTGGTTCTGGCGCGCACCTCCAAGGCGGCGGCGCGGCTTTCCGAGGAGATCCGCAGCCACCGGCCGCGCAAGCTCTACTGGGCACAGGTCGCCGGTGAGGTGCCGCCGCAGGGCAGCTGGAACGATCGGATCGAGCGGGAGGAATTCTCATCCCGGCTGGTTGCCGCCCCCGCCGGCAGGGAGGCCCGCCTGAGCTACCGGAGGTTAGCCTTTGACGGGGGCGTCAGCCTGGTGGAGATCACCCTGGAGACCGGTCGTCATCACCAGATCCGCGTGCAGTTCGCCCACCGCGGCCTCCCGATCCTCGGCGATCGCCGTTACGGGTCGCAGCGGTTCTTCGCTGACGATGCCATCGCCCTGCATGCCCGCGCCATGATCATTCGTCACCCGACTTTGGGGGAGGAGATGCATTTCATTGCCGAACCGCCCGCAGGGTGGCAACATGGGATTTCCCGCCATGACTGCTAAATTGACTAGGGAGGAGACGCTCTGGCGGGTGGTGCGCCTGGACGAAAACGGCAACCACTTTTAAAGTGGCCGGAAACCTGACGCAGTACGTTGCTGACCGACTGATTGGTGATTACGAGAGCAAGGGACACAAACAGACCTACTTCAAGGAGAGACAACCATGCAAAAGTTGAGATTGCTGACGATCATTATGCTGCTGGCCGCCCTCAGTCTGCCGGTTACCGGCTGCATGCCCTCGATGGGGCGCCCCTTCCCGGTCCAGAAGGTCAGGCAGATCGAGCTCAACAAGACCTCCATGGCAGAGATCCGGCAGATGTTCGGCGAGCCCTGGCGGACCGGACTCGATGACGGCAAACGCACCTGGACTTACGGCGAATACAGCACTAATTTCACCCGCGACCTGAAGATCCTTTTCGACGACCGCAACGTGGTCAAATCTTACAGCTTCAGCTCTTCCGTCCCCGAGGACAAGAACCTGTAGTCTTTGGCAGCACCAGGCGTTGCATTTCACATTTCGCGATTCACTGCTAACGGACCATTATGGAAATCACCGATCTCACCACCTACCTGATCGCCATTACCCTGCTGACCATCACCCCCGGGGTCGACACCATGCTGGTTATCCGCAACACCGCCCGCGGCGGCTGGCGTGACGGGGCGCTGAGCAGCCTCGGCATCTGCTCTGGCCTGTTCGTGCATGCGGTCATCTCAGCGGTGGGGATCTCGGTCATCCTGCTGCAGGCGGCCTGGGCCTTCAGTGCCCTGAAGCTGGCCGGCGCCGGCTACCTGGTCTGGCTGGGATTAAGCAGCTGGAGCAAGGTGCTCAGGCGGGAGCGGTTCGCGATCGCCAACGGGGTACCGACCGACGGGGGGGCGCTGCGCGTCCGGCGATCGCTGCGCGAGGGCTTCCTCTCCAACGTACTCAACCCGAAAACCGTGGTCTTCTACATGGCGTTCCTGCCTCAGTTCATCAACCCAGCTCACTCGGCGCTGATCCAGTCGCTGCTGCTCGCCGGACTGCACTTCATCATCGCCATGATCTGGCAGTGCCTGCTCGCCCTGATGGTCAAGCAGTTCAAGCGCTGGCTGCAGCGGCCAAGGGTCAGCCAGCTGTTCGACGGCATCACCGGAACCGTGATGATCGCTCTCGGGCTGCGCGTGGCCATGGAGAGGTGAGCCCGGGTCAGGACTTTGACCGGAAGCACCTCGCAATGCCAGCGGCGTAGCTGAGCGGCTTCAGCCCGAAGGCCTTTGCCCATTCGCCTGGATCGCAGACATTGCCTTCGATGAGCATTATCAACTGATCCTCGGTGATCGGAAACTTCTCAAAGCCCTGCAGCAATCTGACCATCGGCTTAATCATAAAGAGCGGTTGGTGGATCTTGGTCACTTTCCCCTTGCCCATCGCCCCGGCGGTCAGGTCGAGAATCTCATCGTAGCTGTAGCTCTCCCCTCCGCCAAGTTGGTAGGTGGCGCCAATTGTCTCGCTCTTGCCCAGGGCCTTGACAAAACTTGCGGCGACCTGCTCCACCGCCACCGGCTGCATACGACACTTTCCGTCACCGAGCACCGGTACCACCGGGAGTTTGCCGATCATGTCGGCGAGCATCCCAACGAACTCGCTTCCCGGGCCGAAGATCAGCGAGGGGCGTAAAATTGTCCACTCCAGGTTGCTGCCGCGGACCAGCTCTTCCGCCTGCCACTTGGTGCGGTGATAGTCGGTCGTGCTCTTGGCCCGCGTGCCGTTTGAGCTCATGTGAAGGAAGCGTGTCACGCCCTGCTCTGCGGCAGCCGCCAACATGTTCCCAGTGGCCTCGACGTGCAACTTCTTGAACGTGATGCCGCGACCTGGAAACTCACGGATAATGCCGACCAGGTGAATCACCGCATCGCAGCCGGCCAAGGCCCCGGCCAGGCTGGCGGCATCGGTGACATCCCCGGGGTGAACCTCGACATTCTCCAGAACCGCCAGCTTGTTAACCGAACCCTCGCGCACCAGGACCCGAGCGACATGCCCGGCCGCCACCAGTTGCCGCATGACCTCTTTGCCGACAAAGCCGGTACCGCCGGTCAAAAAGACTTTCAGTTTTTTGCCTTTATTTGCCATCATACCTCCCACTTCTATCCCTTGATGACCGCCATCGGCGTCAAGCGCGCCACCACATGACCGATCCCAGCCTGTTGAACCACTTCGACGACATCGGCGACATCCTTGTAAGCCTCGGGCATCTCCTCGGCCACCGTAGCTCGACCGGCCGCCCGCACCAGAGTACCATGGGCGCCCAGCTCGCCGATGAGATCGTGGCCGCGGGCAGCTTTTTTCGCGGCATGCCGCGACATCACCCGCCCGGCGCCGTGGCAGGTGGAACCGAAGGTTTCGGCATAGGCCCCCGCGGTCCCGGTCAAAACGTAAGAATAGCGCCCCATGTCTCCAGGAATCAGGACCGGCTGGCCGATCTGTCGATAGGCCGCCGGGATCTCGGCATGCCCCGGCGGGAAGGCCCGGGTCGCGCCCTTGCGGTGCACGCACAGACGCCGCTGCTGGCCATTGACCACATGGTTTTCCCACTTTGCAATATTGTGGCAGACATCGTAGATAATCCCCAGCCGCAGGTCAGCCGGCCCCTTGCCGAGGACCTGTTCGAAGGTTTCGCGCACCCAGGCCGTGATCATTTGGCGGTTGGCAAAGGCGAAGTTGGCCGCACAGGCCATGGCGGCCAGGTAGTTGCGGGCCTCGTCGCTTTGCAACGGGGCGCAGCACAGTTGGCGGTCGGGGAGAGTAATGCCGTACTTGCGGGCCGCCTTGAGCATGACCTTGAGGTAGTCGTCGCAGACCTGGTAGCCGAAACCGCGACTGCCGGTGTGGATGCTGACCGTGACATGGCCGGGATGCAGGCCGAGCACTGCGGCTGCATCAGCGTCGTAAATTGCCTCGACCTGCTGGATCTCGAGGAAGTGGTTGCCACTCCCGAGAGTTCCCAACTGGGCCCGTCCGCGCTCGATGGCTCTCTCCGAGACCATCTCCGGGTCGGCCCCGGCAATGGCGCCCTGCCCCTCGATACGTTCGAGATCCGCGGCGTCGCCAAAACCCTGCTGTACAGCCCAGGCCGCCCCCTTGACCAGCACGCGCGTCTCTTCTGCAACGGAGAGCTTGAAATCGCGCCGGCAGGATCCGACCCCGGAAGGAATGTTGCGGAACAGTGCGTCGGCCAGGCGACCGAGCTGGGGCCGGATAGCCTCAGCCTCCAGGTTGCTTCGCAGCAGGCGAACACCACAGTTGATGTCGTAGCCGACCCCGCCAGGTGAAACCACCCCTTCGTCGGCATCGAAGGCCGCCACACCGCCGATCGGGAAACCGTATCCCCAGTGGATGTCAGGCATCGCCATGGACGGTCCGACGATACCCGGCAGCGTCGCCACGTTGCACACCTGCTGGAGCGCCTGTTCACGTTGCAGGTCCTGCATCATCTTTGCCGAGGCGAAGATCAATCCTTCGGTGCGCATGGCACCTTCACGCGGGATGCGCCAGCGGCAGTGGTCGATCTGTTGGACTTTGACGGTCATGGGCAACTTTCAGAGATCGACGTATACTCGAGCATACCAGCCGCCCGGGATCTTGTCGAGGCAGGCCTGGTGATAGGTTACAGACTTGACCTGACGTTCAATGCTGTGTCGCTCGGGATCAAACGGCTCCCCGGCAATGGTGGCAAGCAGCTCACCGTTGCGGATCGATTCGACATGCAGCGCCGCCGGGACCAGGTCGTCTTTTTCACTCCAGTAGACAACTTCGTTCAGACAGCTTACCAGAAGTTCCACCGGGTCTTCGGCCTGCACCAGGATTTTTGCCGTGACCCGCCTCGTAACCGGACTGCGACCGAAGATCAGCGCCACCAGCCCCTGGACCATTTCTTCGACAACCGCTTCGCGACTGGCAGCACGGGCCTCTATACCCATATCCGCCGTGTGTTCAATTAACCGGAAACCCTCAGCAGGGGTCACAACCAGCGTTCCCAACTGACCCGACAGACCCTCGGGGAACCGCTCCAGGCGACCTGCAGGTCGCCATTGTGGGCACGATTCAATGTCCGCCCGAGATGTTCGGCCAGCTTCCGCTCCGTGGTCTCGATCACCAGGCTCTCTCCAGTCGTCTCCATGTGCATGATGCGGGCAATCGGGTTCTTGGCCATGACCCGCTCGGCCTCCTTGTTGAGAATGTTGCGGATCTCCGCCTCATGGCGCCACAGGTAGTCGCCGCGCAGAGTGACGATCCCTTCCGGGTAATGCTCGGCAATCTTCAGGCAAGCCGGACAGGTCACCCAGTGGACAGCCGGGTCATGCTCCATTTCAGCGGCTGCTTCGGGTTCAAGCTGCCAGCGTTTGTGGCGATAAACCGCATGACACCCCTGGCATAGGGCGGGCTCCTTCAAGCCTCTTTCAGAGAGGTAGGGATCATCACTGGTACGTGTGCGGCCGCGCTTGTCGCTGATGCCAAATTTTTCGACTCTGCTTTGCATGGTTAGACCTCCCTTGTCGATGTGCTTCCTACTTCTATTATACCAGCCAGAAATCGCTGCGAAGGGATTAAATAAACTTCACATGAGCCCTGGCATTCTGTGCGACATAAGATATATTTCATA
>Ga0316188_10000865_pt1 | contig 14005 bp, 17 predicted proteins | sample Phiworburrow1_MG_FD_204933 | JGI IMG/M metagenome (GOLD analysis project Ga0316188, IMG submission 204933) | Coastal sediment microbial communities from Maine, United States - Phippsburg worm burrow 1 | ecosystem: Environmental > Aquatic > Marine > Coastal > Sediment | place: USA: Maine...
CTGCGCCCCCCGCAGCCGAAGACCCTGGGTGCGGGCCACGTTGGCCATGCAGCACGGAGTGTCCGGGTGTTGCGCGCCATGGGTGCCTTCGCCTGATCGTCGAAATCACAGGCCCCGAAGGCATTGACCATGGCGTGATGTGCCAGACCGGTTCCGGCGCGCTGGCAGGCCCGCCTTCCCCGCTGCCAGGCACGCCGTTCTTCAGGAGGGTCTGGGCGGACAGGCCCGAGGTGCAGCGGCGTGACCCATGCGGCCCGGCGATGGGGCTTCAGGGGCCGATCAGACCTCATGGCGCATCCAGACCGACCTGGAAATCTTGTAGAGACAGTGCGGCCTCAGTGCGTGCCCTGGCGGCAAGCCCGGGTGGTCGAAGTTGGCGTTTGCATTCGACATGCCGATCCGCTCCATGACCGCCACGGACGGCAGATTCTGCAACGCCGTGAACGACACGATCGCCTTGAGCCCGATGCGTTCGAATCCAATTCGAAGACAGGCCTTGGCGCCCTCGGTCGCATAGCCCTGCCCCCAGGCCGACCGTCTGAGGCGCCACCCGATCTCGACACAGGGGCTGAAGGGAAGCCGGCGCTTCGGCACCGAGAGGCCGATGAACCCGAGAAACTCGCCGCTTGGGCGCCGTTCGACCGCCCAGTTGCTCCACCCCTGCTCCGCGAACTGCCGCAGCCAGGCCTCGACGCTGGCGATGGACTGTTCGGACGACTGAACGGACGGGAAGTAGCGCATGACTTCGGCGTCCGCATTCATTGCCACGAACGCGGGGATATGCCGTCCCTGCCAGACGCGAAAGCTCAGCCGCTGCGTTTCGAACTCGATGGGCTCGGTTGCCACAGCCGGTAGCAAGTGATGTCCGGCGCACTAGCCAAGAGCGGCGCGCGACCGATCAGACGACTCATTGAGCCCGATCGTGCAACCGAACGGATCCAGCAGCATGGCGACCTTGGCCCCGAGGTCGGTCAGCGCCGGCCCGCGATGCAGTCTCGCGCCGCGCCGTTGAAGCCGTTCCACGGCTGAGGCCAGGTCGTCAACTTCCCAGTACACGGTGGTGCCGCCGATCCCGCCCGGACACTTCTCGTCGGCCGGATGGAAGCCGATGAGCATGCCCCCTTGCCGGCGCACAAAGGCGTAGTTCGGGTTCTCGTGCTCAACCGTCGCGCCAAGCAGATCGGCGTACCAGCTGGCCGCGGCCTCGATGTCGGGCACGAAGCGCACGATGGATTCAACGGTTTTCAGCATGGCGGCGGGCTCCCCGGGTGCGGACGATGGTGTAGGCAAGCTGCATGGGCCGGCAACGGCCCAGTGGCGCGACGGCGCATCAGGCCGCACCCGCGCCCGCCATGGTGGCCAGCTTGAGGACCGTGGCCCAGTTTCGCGTCGTGACACCCTGGCCTGCCTTGCCAAGCATGGCTTTGCCCACCTTGCTCTGCAGGATGCCGCTCGGGCAGTGCAGGTATGCGGCCTCCGCGGTGATCAGCAGTTTCTCCGGCGCCTTGACCAGTGCCATCAGGGACCCCAGCGACTGCAGCGCGGACGCGCTCGCTCCAAAGGCAACCAGGAACCGCGAGTGTTCGGACGCCACCGGAACGATCGGGTTGGCCTCGACGACGGACGCCAGTTCAGACGCAGTCTTCACGATCACGGGGGCGTGCACACCGAGCCGGTCCTGCAGTGCAGCAGCGATCCCAACCGCGTGCTTTGCGGCAACCTTGCCGGTGCTGGCGAACACGGCGTTCCCGCTGTTGAGGAGCGTCTTCACCTCCGTGTAACCCAGGCCCTCCAGGAGTGCCCTGAAGTCAGCCATCGGCACACGCTGGCCCTTGCCGACATTGATTCCGCGCAGCAGGACCGCGAAGCGAGGCATTCCGGCGCGGCCTAAGGATGGCGCCAGTCGGCGCACCAAGTCGGGTCAGGCTTCAGCATCATGCTCGACACGATGGCGGTCGCTCGGGTGGCACGTCGCCGAGGCGTGGAGTCGGCATGCAGGCGCGCGCCACACAGAGGCGGGTTTCCTCTGCCGGCCTCACGCCCCGTGCCTGCCACGAGCAAGACGTTCTGCACCGGGGCAAGTCATTGCGCTTGTGGGGCCGGCCCCTTCTTCGGTTCCTTGGCTGCGTCGGGCAGCTTCTTCCACTTCTCGTAGCACGCAAGTCCGCAGAAGTGAACGAAGTAATCCGCAGCTTCGGGCACGGTGGCCTCGGAGGCGGGCACCTGCTTCAGGCAGACGTCGCATGCGACAACAGACGAGTCGGCCGGCTTGGTGGTCGTTCCCATGGCATCCTCCTCTGGGAGAGAAGTCCATCGTACTCCTCGGCGCAGTCGGTCCCGACGGGTGAACGGTGCGCCGTGGCGCCTGACGATCGGACACGGGGTCAGGCGGCACTTCGGCGGTACAGGTAGATGCGCTCGGAACAGGTCTCGCCCTTGAAGTCGGCCTGCCGCTCAGTCACCCATTCGAAGCCAGCTCGCTCCAGAACTCCCAGCGCCGCTGCGTTCCGCGCATCGGCGACAGCACGGACCTCCGTGGCGTCCGTCGTCGCGAACACGAGCGCCAGCGCGATCCGGACCGCGCGCGTGGCATGGCCCAGCCCCTGGCTCCCGTAGCTCAAGGTGAAGCCCACTTCGATGCACTTCCCGCCCGGTTCGAGGAAGAGCCCGACGTCGCCGATCAGTTCATCGGTGTCACGCTCCGCGATGCCAAGTTGAACCCACTGTCCGGGAGCGAGATTCTGGACCACGGCGCCCGCTTCGAGAAAGGCCGCGGCGCTTGCGCGGGACATCGGCGTCCAGCCCTGGAACCTGGCCAGGCCTTCGCTGGATCGGTAGGCGTGAAAGTTCGCCAAGTCGCCGCCGCGCAAGCGCCGAACGACCGTCGCCTCCCGTCGCGACGGAAGCAGTGCAGCGAGGGTGGGCATGTGCCGCCCTGGTCACGGCTGGCCGGGCGTCGGCGCCAGGACGCCAGGCCCGCGAGTTGCGTCAAGCGCGACAGCGCAGCACGATCCGGTCGGCCTGCTGTCGGCGCCCCTGGTGCGCGGCCGGTCAGGCCACGGCTTGCGTTCGACCGATGGTGACACCCTAGCCTCCAGTACCCGCGCGCCCGACCTTGCGCAGCTTCGGCGCCTTGTACTCCCACGCCTGCCAGATCAGACTCTTCACGGCCGCCGGCGGGGCTCGGCCGAGCGCAATCCGAACGCCCGCCACCTTGCCGCCCCACATGAGCTTTTCGGTGAATTCCCGGTACACGGCCAATGCAATCTCGCGCTGTGGCTCCGATACGAACACATGAAGGTGCTCTTGCTCGGGCGGCACGGTGACGAATATCTTGCCCTTGACGCGAAAGGATCCCAAGTGGTGGTGCGGCGCCTCAGAGACCTCGGGCAGCGACAAAGCGTACTTTCGAACAGCGGAGAACTTCACGCCCCATCCCCTCCTCTGACGGCAAGCGTTGCCCGGGCTTCTCCTGCGCGGCACGGCGTTCGAGCCGGGCGCTGGCCAGCGGCACCGCCGTGCGCACGCAGAGACGGTACACCTTGAGTGCTTCGCGGGCCAGTGGCCATGCCGTTGGTGCGCCGCTGCAGCAGGGCTAGGCCCCGCTCGACCCCACCCGGACGACCGACTTCTCGAGGCAGACGCTCGTAGGGTCTTGTGCATGCTGTCCAAAAGGCGGAATGCGCTCGAATCCGCAGGATGCGTACAGCGCCATCGCAGGCGATTGACGGCGGCCCGTTTCCAGTCGCGTGACAGCGTAGCCGAGCTGCCGTGCGCGGAATTCAAGTTCTGCAAGCAGGGCCCGTGCGATGCATTGGCGGCGGCACCGCGGCCTGACGAACATCCTGCGCACTTCCACGGTCGTGCCTGAGAGCATGCGCAATGCACCGCAAGCAACGGGCATGCCCGCGCTGTAGACGACCAGGTAGGTGTCACCGGGCCCGGCCGGCGCATTCGTCGGCCACGCCAAGGTTGGCGCAATGAGATCCGAATACAGCCATCGGGCTTCGATGGCTGCTTCGCGAAGCAGCGCCAGTGCATCGTCACAGCACGGGTCGACTTCGACGATTTCAAACGAGGCCACGACGCTTCCTGCAAGGACTAGCGCGGGCGCCGCCCCGCGCGACGCGGCGTGACGACACCGGGACGGGAGCGACGGAGGCCCGGCGCCGACATGCCGTAGCGCGTCGGGTCGAACCATCTCTCAGGCGGCGGCACCGCAATTCACTGCATCAGGCCTTGCCCGAAGGGCATGGCGTGATGCCGCTCCGTAGCGCGGATCGCTCAAGCACACCACTCTCAGGCGGTTGCGCTGACCATGACCTCGTACCCGTCCGGATCTCTGAGCGCAAACTCCGACGTCCCCGTGCCGGCATTGGGCTGGGGCTCCAGCTCCAGCTTGCCGACGAGCGAACGCGCTCTGGCCAGCGATTCGTCGAAGTCGTCCACGCGGAAGAACAGCAACAGTCCATTGCCGGGCGGCGCATGGCCGGGGTTGCTCAGGGAGGGGTGCTCGTGCGCACCCCACTGGTGAAGGCAAAGCAGTACCGTTCCGTCGACGTCCAGAACCTGGGCCCAGTGGTCATGCGCAGGCGTCGACTCCGGCAGGCCGAAGAGCGCCTGATACCACTTGAGGCTGCGATGAACATCGGCGACGCCGATGATCGTCCAAGTACGCTTCATGGGCTCCTCTGCGACCAGACGTTGCCGCCAACGTGCACGCCCCGGCGTGACCACACCGGGCCGGACGACATGAGGCCCGACGTCGGCACGCCGCCGGGCGCCCGGTCGTGCCACGGGTCAGGCCGCGCGCTGCCGGTATCGCTGATCATGGGTCGGGGTGAACTCGCTGATCGGCCCAACATGGATCGTCTCGGTGCGCAGTCGCTCCGGAGCACCAAAGTAGACAAGGGCCTTCCTCGGTGTGCACGGGCCGGCACCTCGCTCCCGAACCAGGATGTGCCTCCTCGTGTACCACCCCGGCTCGTTCAACCTCTCGAGTTCATCCATGAGCTTCAGTGCGGCCACATCGACTGCGAACAATTGCCCTGCGACGCATTCTCCCTCGCCTGCCCGGTCAACGAGCCACGGAATGAGGTACTCGCCCATCACGTACAGCGGATAGCGCTCGGTCGTTTCGAACTCTCCTGGCAGGCGCACACCGGCATTGACGTGGAAATTGGCGAAGCCTTCCTTCAGCGTCCCGTAGACGAAGATGACGTCGCTCACGCAAGTCCCGACCGTTCGAGTTGAACGAACGACGGTGGCCAGGACGCCAAGCCACTGGCGCGTCGCTCGAGCGACGGGTCAGGCTCCGTCTTCACGGCGGCTTGACCGATAGGTCGCATTCTTGCGCCGCATCCATGGCATGGCGGCGAACACCAGGAGCATGCCCAGGTACACCGCCCCGGATACCGGGTCCCGGCTGGCAAGGTATTCGCCCACGCCGCGCCCCGCGAGAACCACCGCGAGCAGGAGTTCGGCACCGATCAGCTGTGACAATGCAAGGCAGCCGACCAGGGCCCAGCCGGTCGGACCGACGGAGTGGCCGTAGCGCCTGACCACGAAGCCGGCCGCCAGGAAGATGGCGGCGAACATGAGAGGCATCTCGGCGAGTTCCGCCACGCGCTGCCCGAACCGCGGCACCAGGAATGGCACGCGCACTGCACCCAGCATGAAACCGACACCGAACACGATACCGAAGTAGGCCGCCGAGACCCGAAGAATGGGACCTGCAGACTTGCGATTGCCTGGCCGTCGCGCCATGTTGCCCGGCGTTGGCACTAACCGGCGGGCCGCGCCGGCGGGCCCCCGCGTGTCCGTGCGGGTGCCAGGTCAGGCGTCACCGCGCATTGAAGCGCCGCCCGAGCCAGCAGCCGTGTGGAATCCAGCGTGGGGAGACAAGAACCCTGATCGCCGATGATCAGCGGGACTTCCGTGCACCCGAGAACGACCGCCTCGCAGCCCTGGTTCCTGAAGTTGCGGATGACCGACTGAAGGTACTCGACGCTCGACGGATCGACCCTGCCACAGACCAGCTCGTCCATGATGATCCGGCTGGTTTCGTCGCGCTCTGCGTCGCTCGGGCGCGTGCAGGCAATGCCACGAACGTTCAGCTTCTCCGGATAGACATTGCTGTCTACGAGCCAGCGCGTGCCCAGGAGGCCGAGCCGTCTGTAGCCACGCGACGCCGCTTCGGCCGCCACGACCTCGGCGATGTGCAGCCACGGCAGCGGGGACGCGGCCTCGACGAAGGCCAGGGCCTGGTGGATCGTGTTGTCAGGGCAGACGAGGAAGTCCGCCCCGGCGGCGGCGAGCTTGTGGGCCGACTTCAGCATGAGATCGGCCACGCCTCGGAGATCGTTGGCGTCGAGGCGGTGCACGTAGTCGGCGAGGGAGAACGTGTGCAGCGAGACCTCCGGATGGGCATGCCGGCCAAGAAGCGCCGCACCCTCCGAGCAGACCGTCCTGTAGCAGAGCGCCGCCCCTTCGGCCGAGCAGGCGACGATGCCGATGTGGCGCGGCTTGAGCATGCGAAGACCTGGTCCGTGCAGCGTCAGCTGGCGCAACGGGTTGGGCCGCAGGGCCAACGCGCAGGCGCTGCGCGATGGCTTGCGGACAAGTGAAGCCGACTGCAGTCTGTCACGACGGGCCTTCCGCAAAGCGCAGCACGGCGTCTCGAACGCAGCGGTCCATCCCTTCGCCCCCGCCGTGCCCGGTGTCGACCAGCTGCAGTTCGGCGCCCGGCCAGGCCTTGGCCAGCTGCCAGGCGGTATCTGACGGCCCGCCAAGGTCATTCCTGCCGTGGACCAGCACGCCCGGGATTCCGGCAAGCCGGTGCGCGCCCCGGAGAAGCTGGTCGGCCGAGAGCCAGGCGGCGTGGCTAAAGACATGCGTGACGATTCGCGCGAACGTCATGCGGAACGACGCATCGGCGAAGCGCTGCGGATAGGTATAGCCCGGTTCGAGCGACATCACCGCCGCTTCCCAATCGCACCAGGCCTGGGCGGCGCGCTCGCGGATCCTTACATCGGCCTGCTCGTTGAGCAACTTGTGGTACGCCGCCACCAGGTCGCCATGGCGGTCGCCCTCTGGGACGCCTTGCCGGAATCGATCCCACTGCTGCGGGAAGTAGCGACCCACCTCGTGATAGAGCCAGTGCACGTCCGCGGGCCGCGTCATCGTGATGGACGCGAAGATCGCTGCCGCCACCCGCTGCGGGTGCTGTTGTGCATAGGCCAGCCCGAGTGTCACACCCCAGGAACCACCGAACATCACCCACTTGTCGATGCGGAGGTGTTGGCGCAGCCGTTCCATGTCATCGATCAGGTGTTGCGTCGTATTGAAGTTCAGGACGGTCGTGGCCAACGCGGCGCTGGGCGTGCTCCTGCCGCAGTTGCGCTGGTCGAAGAGCACGATCCGGTACATCGCCGGGTCAAACAGCCGCCGCGAGCCCATCGTGCAGCCGGAGCCTGGCCCTCCGTGCAGGAAGACCGCTGGGTTGCCGTGGGGATTGCCGCAGCATTCCCAATAGATCTGCTGGCCGTCCCCGACGTCGAGCATGCCCTGCTCGTAAGGCTCCGTCGGAGGGAATGGATTTGGCGTCATTCGTCGCGCCGCAACGTCAGCCCTGCCGGTTCAGCCGACGCGCCCTGTCGATGACGCGCTGCGCGTTGCGGTAGGTGGGCACCTCCACCCACAGGCCGTCGACGAGTGCCCGGTCTTCGCCACGCTCGCGCGCTGCTTCGAATCCCTGGATGATCGCGGTGGCGCGGCGGATGTCGTCGGCGCTCGGCGTCAATGCGGCATTGAGCGGCTGCGCATGCTCGGGACGCACCAGTGACTTGCACCGGTAGCCCAGGCGGCGCGCATAGTGCGCCTCGCGTGCGGCCCCCTCGGCGTCGCTGAAGGTGTAGGGGGCGTCGATGGGTTCGATGGCCGCTGCTCGACACTCGAGCACGAAGCGCCGCCGCGCATGGTCGAGCTCGACCGCGTCGGGCTGGCGCTCCGCGCACAGGTCGGCCGCCAGGTCCTCCGCGCCGAGTAGCGCGGCTCGAATGCGCGGGCTGGCCGCAGCCAGGCTGCGCACCTCCACCACGCCGAGCGCGGTTTCGCACACGGGCAGGATTTCCGTCGTGCCCAGCTCGATGGAAAGCGTTCGCTCCCAATGCGAGAGCGCGGTGTGCAGCGCGTGCATCTGCGCGGCGCTGGCGGCCATCGGGTAGGCCACCACGTCCGGCCGCCCCTGCATCGCGGCGGCCAGGTCGGTCGGTCCGTCGGCGTCGAGCGCATTGATACGCACCACGGTGACGTGCCCCGAATCGCGCCAGCGCTGCAGCAGGTTCGCGAGCCCAAGGCGCGCCTGTTCGCGGCGCGCCGGTGGCGTGAAGTCCTCGAGGTCGACGATCAGCGCATCGGCGCCGCTGCGCTGCATGGCGTCGTGCGCCTGGGCGTCGGCCCCGGGGCCGAACAACCAGGTGCGTCTCAGGTCGGGGTCGATGGGCGGCATGGGGCGGCGGTGTGCAGGACCAGGGTCAGATCACGCCGGGCGTTCAAGCCCGGCGGGCGACAGCGACCGGCAGGCGTCGGGCCAGCAAGAGATGAAGCCCGGCGGCGGCATGCCGCAAGCGCCCCGCCCGAGCGAAGGGGCGGGCATCGCCGCACGTCAGCTTGCCCGAGCTCATGGCGTCGGTTCGGGCGCCGACACCAGTCTCGCCACCATGGGCTTTGCCTTGTCAACCATGTCCTGGCGGCCAAAGCGGGCCTCCAAGCGTTCGATGCCTCTGGCGAGCGAAGGGCCGAGCTCCACGCTCGCTTGATCCAGATCCAGCTGCGCCTTCTCAAGAGACGCCAACAGGTCACGGGACGAACCCTTGGCGCCGTGGTCAAGCAGCGAGTGAAACAGGCTCTTCGGGATGCCGATGTGCGCCGCGATGCGGTTTCCGAACGCGCGCCCAGAACCGATGCCACTGCGCCTCCAGAAGAAGACGGCCAGTGCAACCAGGATCACGATGCCGACGATGGCGGGTGCATAGATCAAGACGCTGTCTGACTCCCAAGGTGGCTCCGGTGCGGTGCCGGGCAACTGGCGCCGCTGCGCTTGCAGCGAGGCCCACGTTCGATCAACGGATCAACGCGGGCGACGACTGCAGGGCGCCAGGCCCGGGCTGGCGAAAATGTACCGCGTACCGATGGACCGCGCCGGTCGACGGGCCAGGCCCTCGGCCATCCGGGGGCGAGTCTCGATCAGGACATGCATCTCGGTCGGTCCGTCACGGCGCTTTCGCATCGGTCGTGCGAGCTACTTCTCGAAGCGACCCGTGGCGTCGCGATCGCGCTCGTACGGTCTCGTGAGCGGAAACGGCGGCAACCAGGACTCGCGACGGACGATCCAGCTCTCGTAGGTCGGCATCAGCTGGTCCGGGGCATCCAGGGACCCGAGGTTCACTTCGATTTCGTCCGCGGTGCGTGCAAAGACCGACGAGCCGCAGCGGGGACAGAAAAACCGTCCGGCGTAGTCGCGCGTTTCTCCATCGACCGTCACCGCCTCCTGAGGGAACACCGCGGAAGCGTGGAACAGGGCCCCATGATGCTTGCGGCAGTCGAGACAGTGACACAGGCCGACCCGGTACGGGCGTCCCGACGCCACAAGCCGGACCTTGCCGCAAAGGCAACCGCCCATGAATCGGTCCATGCTGTCTCTCCTCAACACTCGAGCGGCTGAACCCCTGCCGCGAACCTGTCGGGCACCATGCCATTTGCGCTGCGCTTGAACGAGGCGCTAGTCAGCATGGCAGCATTGGTAGGCGACTTCTTCGACCTGCACGCCACCGAGCTCGAAGCGCCTGGAACTTCCGTGGATTCTCGTAAAGCCGGCCCGCTCGTAGAACCGGATGCCGCGTTCGTTCCGATCGAGCACCCAAAGTGATACGACGGCAAACCGGAGACTGCGCAGGGCCGAGAGCGCCTGCCACAGCAGCGCACGACCGGCGCCGCGCCCCCAGTACTCCGGCTCCACGTAGATCGCCCAGATCTCGCCCCGTTCGGCCGTCGCCGCTTCGTCGCGGCACTTGCCGAAGCTGACAAAGCCGATCGTTCGTGCGTCTTCAATGGCGACGTGGATCGTTGGTGCGCCATCCCGCAGGGCGGCGCGCCAAGCGTCTGCCCTTCGTTCGATCGACAGCGATTCAAGGTAACTGCCTGCGAGGATGTCCTCGTAGGCGGCCTGCCACGACCGGACGTGGATGGCAGCGATCTGATCTGCATGTTCGAGTGCAGCAGCTGCGACTTCCATGATCCCCTAGGTGAAATCGGCCTGCCGTTCGGGCGGCAAAGCGTGGGCCCAGAACGGTCCGTGCAGGACTCCCCCTTCGTCGAGGCTCCCGGTCGGGCGCCCTCTTCCAACCCCGCCGTCTGGCCATGGTCTGGTCGACACAGGCCGCCTCGACTGGAGCGGATGAAGCTCCATCCGCCACCCTCCCGCCCTGGCCGGACCGACGATGCAGGAATGTCGCCCATTTCTTCGCCCGTCGTCAACCGGCCCAAGGCGGCGCATTAGCATGGGCGCCATGTGCAACCTGTACCACATGGCGCCGCGCGACCACGTGGAGCGCTACTTCCGCGCCCAGCTGCCCGCCTACGCCGAGGCGGCGGTCGGGCCCTTCGGCACCGGCCTGTTCCTGCGCCCGCATGCCGGCGGCCTGCACGGCGTGCTGGGGCAGTGGGGCATGATCCAGCCGCGCGCCCGGGCGCGCCGGCCGGACTCGCGCGCCATCCTCACCAACAACGCGCGCGCCGAGACGGTGGACCAACGGCCGACCTATCGCACGGCCTGGGCGGCAGGGCAGCGCTGCCTGGTCCCGGCCGCCTGGTACCAGGAACCCAACTGGGAGACCGGGCGCAACGTCTGGTGGCGCCTGGCGCGCGCCGATGGCGCGCCGTGGGCGATCGCCGGCCTGTGGTCGGAGTGGGCCGACCCGGCCAGCGGCGAGATCGTCCCCAGCTACACCATGCTCACCGTCAATTGCGACGGCCACGCCCTGCTCGGCCGGCTGCACCGGCCCGATCCCAAACTGCCCGCCGATGCGCAGGACAAGCGTTCGCTGGTGCCGCTGGCGCCGTCGCAGTGGGCGGCCTGGCTGCACGGCACTGAGGCCGACGCCCGGGCGCTGCTGGCGCCGCCGCCGGCCGACTGGTTCGACCCGGCCGACGCGCTCCGCACCGACGCCCTGCTCGCGGCCGGCCGTGGTCCCACGATCTAGGTCCGCCGCGGCCTTGCCGCGCCGGCGATAGTCGGGCACCCTCGGTCACGCCCGCTGACCGTCCCCCGGAGCCCCCATGGCCACCACGACCCCGAAGAACAAACCCGCGCCGCCACCGGCGCTCACCTTGCGTGCCACCGACGACGGGCCGGCGCAGGCCAAGCTGCTCACTGCCGACGTGCAGATCGTCGGCACGCCACGGCGCGTGCGCATCGGCGGCGCGGCGCGCGACGCCGCGTCGGCCGCGCTCGTCAGCGTGCAGCCCGACGAGGTGGTGCGCGTCGACTACGGCGACGGCCTGGTCCTGTGGACGCGCGCCGACGACCTGATGCGCGAGCGCGGCCGCAAGCGCGTCAACCGCAGCGACGGCAGCGAGGCCTGGGAGATCGACGCCGCCGCCAGCCCGGGCCGCTACCGTGACGACGTCGAACTGCCGGCCGACCGCGGGGCGCTCAGCCTGAGCATCAAGGCCCTGGAGTTCTTCGGCATCAACGTCACCGAGGGCACGGCCAGCCTGGTGGCGACCAAGTTCGAGCGCAGGCAGCTCGGCCGCGACCCCGGGCTGTACCGCGTGGCGCTCACGCCCGACGCCGGCATGACCCTGCTGCCGGCGTCCACGCAACCCGCCGCCGGCCAGCCGGTGCTCGTGTTCCTGCACGGCACCATGTCCAGCGTCAAGAGCAGCTTCGGCGACCTGTGGTCCACCAAGCCGGACGACGGCGGCAGTTCCGCCGCCGCGCTGCGCGACGCGATGGTCAAGCGCTACGGCCAGGAGGTCTACGCCTTCGAGCACCGCACGCTGTCGCAGAGCCCGATCCAGAATGCGCTGGAGCTGGCGCAGCGGCTGCCGGCGGGTGCGCAGTTGCACCTGGTGTCGCACTCGCGCGGCGGCCTGGTCGGCGAGCTGCTGTGCCTGGCCGAGCGCGACAAGCACAACGACCCGCTGCAACCCGGCCTGCTGGACCAGCTGTTCCAGGCCGACCGCACCGTGGCCGTGCAGCTGGGCCTGGGCGAACTCGACGGCGACGCGGCGAAGGCGCGCGACGCCGCCTACGGCGACGACCGCAAGCGGCTGACCGAGCTGATCCAGCTGCTGGATGCCAAGCGCATCAGCGTGCGCCGCTTCGTGCGCGTGGCGTGCCCGGCGCGCGGCACCACGCTGGCCTCCGGCCGGCTGGACCGTTGGCTCAGCGTGCTCAACCTCCTCGTGCCCAGCGGTCTGTTCGGCGACGTGGCCGACTTCCTGCTCGCGGTCGTCAAGGAGCGCACCGACCCGCGCACGATCCCGGGCGTCGAGGCCATGATGCCAGGCTCCGCGCTGACACGGCTGCTGCACCACCCGCAACTCAAGACCACGGCCGACCTGAGCGTGATCGCCGGCGACATCGAGAGCAAGGGCACGCTGGGCAAGCTCAAGCTGCTGGCGGTGGACTGGTTCTACGGCAGCGACCACGACCTCGTCGTCAACACCGGCTCGATGGTGGGCGGCATCGCGCGGCCCGCAGGCGGCGCGCGCTTCCGTCGCGACGAGGGCGAGAGCGTCACGCACTTCAACTACTTCAAGAACAAGAGGTCCACCGATTGGCTGGCCGACGCGCTGGCGCGCGAGGACGGCAGCGACGCCGGCTTCCTGCCGATCGAGCAGGCCCGGCAGGAGGAGCCGCGCTGGCGGTCGGCCGTGCGCGCCAGCCGCTCGGTCTCGACGCCGCGGCCGATCGCCGTCGTCATCCCCGGCACCATGGGCAGCGCGCTGGATGTCAAGGGCAGCCGTGTCTGGCTGGCCTACTGGGCGCTGATGAAGGGGGGCCTGGGCGACATCGGCATCGACGCCGCCGACGTGCGCGCCGTCGACCTGCTGGACGACTTCTACGGCCCGCTGCTGGAACACCTGGCGCGCACGCACCGGGTCGAGATCCTGCCCTACGACTGGCGCATGTCGGTGCGCGAGGCCGCCGGCCACCTGGCCGACAAGCTGGCCGACCTGCTGCCCGAGGCCGAGCGCACCGGGCAGCCGGTGCAGATCGTCGCCCATTCGATGGGCGGGCTGGTGGCGCGCGCCATGATCGCCGACGAGGGCGCCGGCGCGCAGGCCTGGCGGCGCCTGACCGCCCTGCCCGGCGGCCGCCTGCTGATGCTGGGCACGCCCAACTTCGGCTCCTACGAGGCGGTGCGCTGGCTCACCGGCTACAACCCCACGCAGGCCAAGCTGATCCTGCTGGACTTCACGCGCGGCCCCAACGGCGTGATCGATGTCGTGCGCCGCTACCCCGGCGTGGCCGAACTGCTGCCGTTCGACGACGCGGGCAATCGCTGGGGCCAGGTCGCCACCTGGCGCCAGCTGAAGAAGGAGGTCGGCGAAGGGTTCCCGCTGGTCGAGGACGACGTGCTGCGCCAGGCCGTGACGACCTGGAAGCTGCTGCGCACCGGCGCCGTCGACGCGGCCCACATGATCTACGTCGCCGGCTGCCAGCGGGCGACCGTGATCGGGCACGAGGTGAAGGACAGCACCTTCGAATCCACCCCGCACCGGCTGCGCTGGCTGGCCACGCCCGACGGCGACGGCACCGTGCCCTGGGCCTCGGGCCGCCTGCCCGACGTGCCGACCTACTACGCCCCCGACACCAGCCACGACGAGCTGTGCAGCAACACCGACGACCGCAGCATCTTCCGCGGCTACGTCGACCTGCTGCTGACCGGCAAGACCGACCAGCTGAAGACCACGCCGCCCGGCCGCGCGCGCGACG
>Ga0316188_10000866_pt1 | contig 14000 bp, 11 predicted proteins | sample Phiworburrow1_MG_FD_204933 | JGI IMG/M metagenome (GOLD analysis project Ga0316188, IMG submission 204933) | Coastal sediment microbial communities from Maine, United States - Phippsburg worm burrow 1 | ecosystem: Environmental > Aquatic > Marine > Coastal > Sediment | place: USA: Maine...
ATCCCTTCGTCGACCACCATCGCGGCCGCGGCTGCAGCGATCTGGCGCGCCAGGTCGGTCACCGCGCGTCCCTAGGGCAGCGCCACCGCGCCCATGCGGGCGACGATGGTGGCCGCACGGCCGGCAACGTAGGCCGACTCCGGGCGCTGTTCGAAACGCTTGGGTGCCGGCAGCATGACGGCCAGACGCGCGGCCTGCAGCGGCGCGATGCGCGACGCGTCCACATGGTGGTAGTGCCGTGCGGCCGCCTGGGCGCCGAAGACGCCTTCGCCCCACTCCACATGATTCAGGTAGATCTCCAGGATGCGCTGCTTGCTCAGGAAGGCCTCCAGCCACAGGGCCAGCACGGCCTCCTGCGCCTTGCGCCAGACGGTGCGTTCGCCCGACAGCAGCAGGTTCTTGGCCAGTTGCTGCGTGATCGTGGAACCGCCCACCAGCTTCACCGCCACCGGCTGCTGCGGGCGGGCCGCCTGCCGCCGTTCGGCACGCAGTTCGGCCTGACGGTTGCGTTCCCACGCCCGTTCCACGGCGTCCCATTCGATGCCGGCATGGTCGCTGAAGCCGGCGTCTTCGCTGGCGATGACGGCCCGTTTCAGGTGGGGTGAGATGGCGCCATAGGGCACCCAGTCCTGGCTCCAGTCGATCCGGCCATGCGTGCGCAGCAGCCGCCAGGCTTCGCTGCGCTCGAAGGCCGTGGACTGGGGGTCGACCCCCGCCATCAGGCCGACTCGCAGCGCCAGCCCGGCCTGCAGCGCCATGAACGACAGCAGTCCCAGCGCCAGCAGCCGGCCCAGGTTGCGACGCAGGCCCTTCATGCGACCACCCCTGGTCGGCCGCGAAGCGCAGCCGGCAGGCACGACTCGGGTGGGCGACCCGGCCCCGCACAACCGTCAGCGGACATGACGCCACTCATCGGTCGCTGGCGCTGACACTGGTTTCCAGGCTGTCTTCGCGCGTGAAGCGGAAGCGCGAGGTGACGACAATCTGGTCGGCCTGCTGACGCATCGCGTCGGTAAAGCGGCCGAACGGTGCGGCCGCATGCACGATGGCCACTGCCCGCTGGTCGAGCAGGCGCGAGGCCGAAGGTCGCACGATCTCGGCCTCCAGCACGCGGCCCAGCCCATCGATGGTGACGTTCATGGTCAGCTCGCCGTACAGTTTGCGCCCGTTCACCTCGGGAAAGTCGCGCGTGCCGCGGTCTTCGATCTTGCGCCGCAACTGGTCGTAGTAGACGGCGTACACCGCCTCGCGCGTGGCCGGGCTGATGTAGCGCTTCTTCGGCCGCGCGTTCTCGTCGTTGATGCGCTTTTCGATCTCGGCCAGCTGCCGCACCAGTTGACGGTGCCGTTCCTGCAACTCGCGCTCGCGCGGCGAGCCCGGTTCGCGCTGCGGGTCCGGCGGGGGCAGCAGCGCCATCTCGCGCCGCAGCGCTGCCAGCAGCTGCTGCTGCTCGGTCTGCAGGTCCTCGACGCGCCGGCGCGCGTTGTCGGGGGCGTCGCCGAGCTCGAACCGCGGCGAAGCCGGCAGCGGCGAGGTAGCGCGCCCCCGGGCGGCCTCGCCGCCGCCCGCCAGCTGCGCCTGCGCAATGGCCTGCGCCTTCGTCGGCGCCTCGTTCGAGCTCGCGTTGACGAGGATGACCTCCAACGGCGTGTCGTGGAAGACGCGGTTGAAGCCCTGCGGGGCGACGAAGCGAACCGTCAGCAGCGCGGCGTGCACGGCCACCGAAATCCCGATCGCCCACTGCAGCGGGGTCAGGCGCGTCAGCCACCGCATCGCCGCCGGATCCAATCAAGGTGCGGCGTCGGCCGCCGGTGCCGCCGCGGCGTCTTCCAGGTCGATGGCCAGCGTCAGCTCGCCGGTGCCACCGTCGTCGTCGCCTTCGTCGCCCTGGTCCGCGGCCAGCGCATCGGCCGCCGCCTCGGCGCGCGCCACGACCTCGTCCAGGCGCGTCACGAGGGCCCCGTGCACGTCCAGCGTCAGCAGGTCGGCCGAGACCAGCCGCACGCGCACGCGGCTGCCCCTGGGCAGGCCCTCGGTGCCCGCCGCGCGCAGCACCAGCGGCAGCGTGTCGACGCGCACCAGGCCGTCCTTCATGACGCTGGCGTCGAACTCGGCCACGCTGTTCTGCTCGACCCAGCGCAGCGTCCAGAAGCGCTCGATGGCGTGCTGGAAGTCGCTGTACGCGGCATGCGCGGCGTCGAACGCCGAGATGATCGAGAACAGCGCCGCGTCCTTGGGCCGGAACGGTGCCACCAGCGCCGCCGTGCGCCCGTGGCGCGCGCAGGCAATGATCTGCCACTGGTTGACCAGGTCCACGTAGCGCCGCAGCGGCGACGTCGCCCAGGTGTACTGCGCCACGCCCATGCCCGCGTGCGGCAGTGCCTTGGTGCCCATGCGCACCTTCACGCCGGGCGCCATGCTGGCCTGGCTGCGGTAGATGCCCGGCAGGCCGCACTCCTGCAGCCAGCCGCCCCAATGGCTGTTGGCCAGGATCATGGCCTCGGCGACGATCAGGTCCAGCGGCGCGCCGCGCCGGCGGGTGCCAATGTGCACCGCCTCGCTGCCGTCGGGCTCGCCGGTGGCGCCGTCGACGCGCTGCAGCCGGAAGCTGTAGTCGGGTCGGTTGAAGTTCTCGGCTTTGCCACGCACGGTCTCGCGCTGGGCCTTCAGGGCGCGCGCCAGCCGGAAGGCGAACGCCAGTTCGGCGGCAAATTCGTAGGGCGCGGGCTCGGCGCCGGTGAGGCGGGCCTCCGTGATCACGTCGTCGAGCTGGTCGTGGCGCAGGTTGGCCGCGATCGGCACGCGCTCCAGCCGCGTCTGCACCGACTTCAGGTCCAGCGTGGATTCGTCGAACTGGGCGTACAGGCTGACGGCAGGGCAGTCGCGCCCCGCGGTCAGCGTGTACGCCTGCACCACGTCGTCGGGCAGCATCGTGATCTTGTGCCCCGGCATGTAGACGGTGGACAGGCGCTCGCGCGCCAACTTGTCCAGCGGCGAGTCGGGGGCGAAGGCCAGCCCCGGTGCGGCAATGTGGACGCCGAAGACCACCGTCCCGCTGCCCAGCCCCTGCACCGACAAGGCGTCGTCGATCTCGGTCGTCGCCGAGTCGTCGATCGAGAACGCCGCCACCGGCGCCAGCGGCAGCTCCTCGGTCATCGGCGGCACTTCGACCGCCGGGAACCCGGTGCCGCGCGGGAACTGGTCGAACAGGAAGCGCCGCCAGTGGAACTGGTACGGGCTCTCGATGGCCCCGGCGTCCTTCAGCAGCGCCAGCGGCGGGCGCTGCGTCTGGCGCGCAGCCTGCACCACCGCCTTGTACTCGGCGCCGTTCTTGTCGGGCTTGAACAGCACCCGGTAGAGCTGCTCGCGGACCTCGGGCGGGCAGCGGCCGGCCGCCAGGTCGCCGGCCCAGGCCTCGATCTGCGCGGCGACCTGCTTCTTGCGCTCGATCGCCAGCAGCGCCGCCTTCAGCGTGTCCTCGGGCGCCTTGCGGAACTGGCCCTTGCCGACGCGGCGGAAGTAGTGCGGCGCCTCGAACAGGCGGAACAGCGCCGCCGCCTGCTGGGTGGCGTCGGCCGGGTCACTGAAATAGTCTCTTGCCAGGTCGGCGAAGCCGAAGTCGGCGTCGGGCGCGAACTCCCAGGCCAGGTCGAGGTCGATCTCGGGCGCCAGTTGCTGGGCCGCCACCACCAGCTCGACCGGCGCCGGGCGCTCGAACCGCAGCAGCACATTGGCCGCCTTCACCTTCACGCGCTTGCCGGAGTCGAGCTCGACCTGCATCGAGGTCTCGGCCTCGGACATCACGCGGCCGGCCAGGAACTTGCCGGCGTCGTCGAACAGGGCGTAGGTCACGGGCAGGATTGTCGCCCACCGGCCGCGGGCCGCCCGCGGACAGGATACTCAGGCCAGCCCCAGGAACCGCAGCACCGCGGGCATGTGGGTGTCGAAGTCGCTCAGCGCGTGGTCGCCGCCTTCCAGCAGCAGGACTTCGGCCCCGGGGTAGCGCGCCAGCATCTCGCGCCAGTCCAGCACCTCGTCGCCCTTGGCGATGACGGCGAAGTAGCGCTCGGGCCGGGTGACGGCCGGCACCGTGAGCGCGCGCAGTTCGTCCACGTACTCGGGGCGGAAGCAGAAGCGCTCGGCGGGGTCGTGCCAGGCGGTCTGCTCGCCGATCCACGCGGCCAGGTCGCGCGCCGGGTCCACCGCCGGGTTCAGCAACGCCGCGCGGCAGCCGTGCGCCTCGGCCGCGGCGGTGGCGTAGAAACCCCCCAGCGAACTGCCGGCGACCGCAAAGCCGCCCTGTGGCCAGCCGGCCAGCGTGGACTCGATCAAGGCCATGGCTTCGCGCGGCGACGGTGGCAGCTGCGGGCAGCACCAGTGCAGCGTCGGACGCTGCGTCGCCAGCCAAGCCCGCAGCCGCTGCGCCTTGAAAGAGCGTGGCGACGAGCGGAACCCATGCAGGTACAGCAGATGGCTGGGGGCGGCGGCGCGTGCAGTCACCTCGCGAGTCTATGGTCGGCAGCGGCACTGCACCGCGTCGGTGGCGGCAGAATGAGTGGTTTGACCCGCATCGAGACCGCACCCATGGCACGTCGCTCCGCTGTCCTTGCCGCGTGCCGCTGGTGGCCCGCCGCGCTCGCCGCGGTCTGGCTGACCGGCTGTGCCGGCCTGCCCGCCGGCAAGGCGGGGCAGCCCGGCGCCGCCGAGCCCCCGGACGCGGCCGCCTCCGGCGCGGCGGACGCCAGGAACCCCGTCAAGAACCCCGCCAAGGGCCCGGCCCCCGGCGAACCGAAGCCGTTCGCGGCGGTCATCCAGGGCGCCCAGCGCAGCGACGGGTTCATTCCGGTCTGGCGCAAGGACGACAAGGTCTGGCTGGAGATCGCGCCGGACCGGCTGAACCGGCTGATGCTGATGACGGCCTCGGTCACGAACTCGGTCGGCGAGCGTGGCCTGTACGCCGGCCAGATGGCGAGTGACGCCGCGATCGAGTTGCGCATCGTCGGCAAGGCGTTCCAGGTCGTGGCCAAGAATCTGGCCTACCGCAGCGACGCCGACGCCGCGATGCAGCGCGCCGTGCGCCAGTCGTTCTCCGACAGCTTGCTGACGGCCGGCCCGGTGGCCAGCGCGCCGCACCCCGACAGCAAGGCGGTGCTGGTCGACGCGTCGCTGCTGATGAACGACATCATCGGTTACGGCACCGGCCTGGAGCGCGCCTTCCGCCTGCCTTTCGGGCTGGACCGCAACAACAGCTACTTCGATGCCGTGAACGGCACGGGGCGAAGCCTGTCGCTGACGGTGCAGATGCACTTCGCCACCCCGCGCATCCCGGCGCCGCCGCTCAAGCCGCCGCCCGACGTGCCGAACGTGCCGCCGCCATCGGCCACGCCGGACCCGCGCAGCTTCTACGTGGGCGTGATCTACAACTTCGCCGCCCTGCCCGGGGTGCCGATGACCCCCCGCGCGGCCGACCCGCGCGTGGGCTACTTCACCGAGTCCTACGTCGACCTGGGCAGCGACCTGGCCGCCAACCCGCGCGTGCACCACGTCCAGCGCTGGCGGCTGGAGAAGAAGGACCCGGCGGCCGCGCTGTCCGAGCCGGTCAGGCCGATCACCTACTGGCTGGACCGCAACATCCCGCTGCGCTACCGCGGGGCGGTGACGGCCGGCATCCTGGAGTGGAACAAGGCGTTCGAGAAGATCGGCTTCAGGGACGCCATCGTCGTCAGGCAGCAGCCCGACGACGCCGACTGGGACACGCTGGACACCGAGCACGCGTCGGTCCGCTGGTTCACCGGCGCCGACGTCGGTTTGGTCGCGATCGGGCCCCGCGTGGCCGACCCGCGCAGCGGCGAGATCCTGGACGCCGACATCGCGATGAGCGACGTCCTGGCCCGTGGCGCGCGGCGATTCCTGGTCGAGGACGTCGGTGCCCTGGCGCTCGACCCGCAGGACGAGCGCGCTGCCGGCGACCACAAGGACCGTTGCGACTACGCGATGCAGGCGGCGCAGGAGCTCGACTTTGCGCTAGACCTGCTCGAAGCCCGCGGCGACATCGCCCCCGACAGCCCCGAGGCCGAGGCCTTCGTGCTGGCGCAGATCAAGGCCTCGATCACGCACGAGGTGGGCCACACACTGGGGTTGCGGCACAACTTCCGTGCCTCGACCGTGATCACCCGCGCCCAGCTGGAGGACCCGGCCTACAGCGCGACGCAGCCGATCGTGGGCTCGGTGATGGACTACGACCCACCGAACATCCCGCTCGCCGGCGAGCCCAAGGCGGGCCTGAGCATGACGACGCTGGGCCCGTACGACTACTGGGCGATCGAATACGCGTACCGGCCGATCCCGCGCCAGCAGGAGGCCGAGGTGCTGAGCCAGATCGCGGCGCGCAGCACCGAGCCGCTGCTGGCCTTCGGCGACGACGCCGACGCCGGCGCGTCGCTCGACCCGCGCGACAACGCCTTCGACCTCGGCGACGACCCGCTGGCCTACGCCAAACGTCGGGTGGCGCTGTCACGCGAACTGTGGGCGCGCGCGCAGGCCCGGGGGCCACAGGTCGGTGACGACCCGCAGCGGCTGCGCCGCAGCGTGCTGCAGGGCTTCGGGCAGATGCGACTGGCGCCGATCCTGGCCGCCAAGTACGTGGGCGGCATGTACACCGAACGCGACCTGCCGGGCACGACGGCGCGCCCGACCTACCGCCCGGTGGAGCCGGCACGGCAGCGCGAGGCGCTGCAGTTCCTGACCGCCGGCCTGTTCGGCGTCGACAGCTTGAAATTCAACCCCGAGTTCCTGGCCGACGTCGGGCCCGACTTCATCGAGTGGCGGCGCGGCGCGCCGCTGTCGGTGCCGGCCGCCGCGCTGGCGCTGCAGTCGCGGGCCTTGAACATGCTGCTGGACCCCGGCACCGCGCGCCGCCTGCTCGACCTGCCCTACTACCTGCCCGAGCGCGAGCGCGCCGGCGCCATCTCGCTCAACGAGGTCTATGCCACGCTGCAAGGCGCCGTCTGGAGCGAGCTGCAGACCGGCGCCGAGATCGACCCGCTGCGGCGCAACCTGCAGCGCGAGCACATGAAGCGGCTGCAGGCCATCCTGACCGGCAAGGTCGGCGGTCTGCCGGCCGACGCGCTGAGCCTGGCGCGGCTGCAGGCGGGCGAGCTGCAGGCGGCGCTGAAGAAGGCGGCGCTGCGGCGCGGCCTGTCGGTCGAGACCCGTGCCCATCTGCAGGACAGCCTGGGCACGCTGACCGAGGCGCTGCGCGCGACGATGCAGCGGAGCTGACCGTCCCCGGGCCTGCCCCGCCTCAGCGGCGCGCCGCCAGCTGCGCCAGCAGCTTGGCGTGCACGCCGCCGAAGCCGCCGTTGCTCATGCACAGCACGTGGTCGCCCGGTCTCGCCGCGCGCAGCACGCCGCGCAGCAGGGCGTCAATGTCCTCGCACACGGTGACCTCGTCGCCCAGCGGCGCCAGCGCCCCGCCCACGTCCCAGCCCAGGCCGGGCGGCGCGTGGCAGAAGGACAGGTCGGCCTCCTCCAGCGCCCAGGGCAGCAGCGCGGCCATGTCGCCGCGCTTCATGGTGTTGCTGCGCGGCTCGAACACCGCCAGGATGCGCGCCGGCCCCACCTTGCGCCGCAGGCCGTCGAGCGTGGTGTGCATGGCCGTGGGGTGGTGCGCGAAGTCGTCGTAGACAGTCACGCCGCCGGCCTCGCCAAGGCGCTCCATGCGGCGGCGCACGTTCAGGAAGCCGCCCAGCGCCGCGCACGAGGCCTCCGGCGACACGCCCACGTGCTCGGCCGCCGCGATGGCGGCCAGCGCGTTGAGCTGGTTGTGCTCGCCGAGCAGCGGCCAGTCGACGTGCCCCAGCTTGAGGCCGCCGCGCAGCACGTCGAAGTCGTGCGGGTCGCCGCGTGCGCGCAGCACGCCGGGCTCCTCCTTGCGGGCGCCGAACTGCTGCACCTCGCTCCAGCAGCCGCGCGCCAGCACGCGCACGAGCGCCTCTTCGCGCGCGTTGACGACCAGCCGTCCGTGCGCCGGCACGGTGCGCACCAGGTGGTGGAACTGCGTCTCGATGGCCGCCAGGTCGGGAAAGATGTCGGCGTGGTCGAACTCCAGGTTGTTCAGCACCGCGGTGCGCGGCCGGTAGTGCACGAACTTGCTGCGCTTGTCGAAGAACGCGGTGTCGTACTCGTCGGCCTCGATCACGAAGGGTGCGCCGGGCTTTCCAAGGCGTGCCGAGACGCCGAAGTTCTGCGGCACGCCGCCGACCAGGAAGCCGGGCGCCAGGCCGGCCTGGTCCAGCAGCCAGGCCAGCATCGAGGTGACGGTGGTCTTGCCGTGCGTGCCCGCCACCGCCAGCACGTGACGGCCTGGCAGCACATGCTCGGCCAGCCACTGCGGACCGCTGACGTAGGGCGCGCCGGCGTCGAGCACCGCCTCGATCAACGGGTTGCCGCGACTGACGACGTTGCCCACCACGTAAAGGTCGGGCGCCAGCGCCATCTGGTCGGGCGACCAGCCCTCGATCAGCTCGATGCCCAGCGCGCGCAACTGGTCGCTCATCGGCGGGTAGACGCCGGCGTCGCAACCGGTCACCCTGTGGCCGGCCTCGCGCGCGAGCGCCGCCAGGCCGCCCATGAAGGTGCCGCAGATGCCAAGGATGTGGAGGTGCATGAAGGGGGCCGCAAGAGGGGTCAGGACGGGGTGTCGGCGATATCCCAGCGCGTGCGCGCCGCGAACACGCGGTTCGGGTATTCGGCCTTGCCGCGGCTGCCGTTGTAGCGGCCCAGCGCCAGGAACAAGTCGCCGCGTTCGACGTCGAGGTAGTGGCGCAGGATGACACAGCCGAAGCGCAGGTTGGTCTGCATGTGAAACAGCCGGCTGACGTCGCCGTCGCCAATCAGGCGCGCCCAGAACGGCATCACCTGCATGTAGCCGCGCGCGCCGGCCGCGCTGATGGCGTATTTCCGGAACGCGCTCTCGACCTGGATCAGGCCCAGCACCAGCGCCGGCTCGAGCCCGGCACGCTTGCTCTCGTACCAGACCGACTGCAGGAACTCGAGCCGCGTGTGCGCCTCGGCCTTGTGGCGCTTGAGCCGGTCGCTGGCAGCACCCAGCCAGCGCAGATAGGCCAGGCGCGCCTCGATGTCGTCGAACACCGGCTTCGGCGGCGCCGACTGCGCCACGGCCGCCGACAGCGCGCCGCGCACGGCGTCGGCCAGCGGCTCCTCGATCTGGTTGCCGGCCTGCCCGGCGGACACCCAGGCCAGCAGCGGCAGCGCGGCGAGCGCGCGGCGCTTCATCCGGCCAGGCGGCCCTGCACGAAGGCCGCCGCGCCGGCCTGCGGCACGGTCTGCGCCTCGGCTTCGCGGCGCCCTTGCACCTCGACGCTGCCGGCCTTCAAGCCGCGGTCGGAGATCACCACGCGCCAGGGCACGCCGATCAGTTCCCAGTCGGCGAACATCGCCCCGGGGCGTTCGCCGCGGTCGTCGAGCAGGACGTCGGTGCCCGCCGCGGCAAGGGCGTCATGCAGCACGTCGGCAGCCTGCCGGACCGCATCGCTGCGGTCGTAGCCGATCGGGCAGATGACGACCTCGAACGGCGCCAGCGGCCGCGGCCAGACGATGCCGCGCTCGTCGTGGTTCTGCTCGATGGCTGCGCCCAGGATGCGGGTGACGCCAATGCCGTAGCAGCCCATCTCGAACAGCTGCGGCTTGCCGGTCTCGTCGAGGTAGGTGGCGTTCATCGCCGCGCTGTACTTCGTGCCGAGGTAGAACACATGCCCGACCTCGATGCCGCGCTGGATCGCCAGCAGGCCCTTGCCGTCGGGCGACCGGTCGCCGGCCACCACGTTGCGGATGTCGGCCACCAGATCGGGTTCGGGCAGATCGCGCCCCCAGTTGGCGCCGGTGTAGTGGAAGTCGGCCTCGTTGGCACCGCAGACGAAGTCGCTCATCGCGGCCACGCTGCGGTCGGCCACGACCTTGACCGGTTGCCTCATGCCGATCGGGCCGAGGTAGCCGGGCTTGCAGCCAAAGGCGGCGTCGATCTCGGCCGCGGTGGCAAAACGATAGCCGCCCTTCAGACCCGGCAGCTTGCCGGCCTTCACCTCGTTCAGGCTGTGATCGCCGCGCACCAGCAACAGCCACACGGTGGTACCGGCGAGATCGCCCTGCGCGTCGCGCGCGTCGGTGGCCAAGACGAGCGACTTGACGGTGCGCGCCAGCAGCAGGCCGAGCAGTTCGGCCACGTCCTCGCAGGTCGCCTTGCCCGGCGTGGGGGCCTTGTGCAGCGCCTGCGCCGGCGCCGGGCGCGGCGCGGACGGCGTCACGGCCTCGGCCAGTTCGATGTTGGCCGCGTAGTCGCTGTCGGGACAGTAGACGAGGGCGTCCTCGCCGGTGTCGGCGATGACCTGGAACTCCTGCGACAGGTCGCCGCCGATGGCGCCGCTGTCGGCCGAGACGGCCCGGTACTGCAAGCCGAAGCGGTCGAAGATGGCGCGGTAGGCCTGCACCATCTGCTCGTAGCTCCTGGCCGCGGCGGCGGCGTCACGATCGAAGGAATACGCATCCTTCATCGTGAACTCGCGCCCGCGCATGAGGCCGAAGCGCGGCCGGCGCTCGTCGCGGAACTTGGTCTGGATGTGATAGAAATTGCGCGGCAGCTGCTTGTAGCTGCGCAGTTCCTGCCGCGCGATGTCGGTGATCACCTCTTCGCTGGTGGGCTGGATGATGAAGTCGCGCTCGTGCCGGTCCTTCACGCGCAGCAGCTCGGGCCCGTAGGCCTGGAAGCGGCCCGACTCCTGCCACAGCTCGGCCGGCTGCACCACCGGCATCAGCAGCTCCACCGCGCCGGCACGGTTCATCTCCTCGCGGATGATCGCCTCGACCTTGCGGATGACGCGCAGGCCCATCGGCATGTAGCTGTAGATGCCTGCCGACAGGCGCTTGATCAGCCCGGCGCGCAGCATCAGGCGGTGGCTGACGACCTCGGCGTCGGTCGGCGCTTCCTTGAGCGTGCTGACGAAAAAACGGGTAGCTTTCATCGGGGGGCGGCGCCGTCCGGCGGCGGTTGGGTGCGGGAAACCGTGGGCTCCCCGCATGCACGCTTGCGGTGCAATAATGAAATCAATTGAAGTTTTGGGGTCAGATTATGCTCGACAGGGAAGGCTTCAGGCCCAACGTCGGCATCGTCCTGCTCAACGCTCGCAACCAGGTTTTCTGGGGCAAACGGCTGCGGACTCACTCGTGGCAGTTCCCCCAGGGCGGCATCAAACACGGCGAGACGCCCGAGCAGGCCATGTTCCGTGAGCTGCACGAGGAAGTTGGGCTCAAGCCCGAGCACGTGCAGATTCTGGCTCGCACGCGCGACTGGCTGCGCTACGAGGTGCCGGATCACTTCATTCGCCGCGACGCTCGAGGACATTACCGCGGCCAGAAGCAGATCTGGTACCTGCTCCGGCTGGTCGGGCACGACAGCGACATGAACCTGCGCGCCACCGATCACCCGGAGTTCGACGCCTGGCGCTGGAACGACTACTGGGTGCCGCTGGACGTGGTGATCGAGTTCAAGCGCGGCGTCTACGAGATGGCGCTGACCGAGCTGTCGCGATTTCTGCCGCGCGTGAACCACCCCAACCGCTACCTGCGCGCGGGCATGCGCGACCGCCGTCACAACGACCAGCACGACCGGCCGCCGGCCAAGGGCGTCGACGCGGCGCCCTGAACCGGGTTCACAGCCGCACGAGGTTGGTGCGGTGGATGAGCTCGAGTTCGTTGACGTAGCCCAGCACGGCGGCAATCTCTGCCGACGGCTTGCGTGCAATGCGGCGTGCCTCGGTGGCGGCGTAGTTGGCCAGGCCGCGTGCGATCTCGGTGCCGTCTGCCAGGCGCACGGCGATCACGTCACCCCGCTCGAAGTCGCCCTGCACCACGGTGACCCCGATCGGCAGCAGGCTCTTGCCTTCGTCGCGCACCTTGGCCGCAGCGCCGTCGTCGACGATCACCGCGCCGCGCAACTGCAGATGATCCAGCATCCACTGCTTGCGCGCGGCCAGCTTGCCGCGGCCAGCCGACAACGCGGTGCCGATGGCTTCACCGGCCGCCAGGCGTAGCAAGACGTCGGGCTCGCGGCCGCTGGCAATGACCGTGGCCGCACCGCTGCCGGCCGCCCGCTTGGCGGCCAGCACCTTGGTCAGCATGCCGCCGCGCCCGATGGCGCTGCCGGCACCGCCGGCCATGCGCTCCAGCGCAGGGTCGCCGGCGCGACCCTGGTGGATGAACTGCGCCTGGCTGTCCTTGCGCGGGTCGGCCGAGTACAGCCCGGGCTGGTCGGTCAGGATCACCAGCGCGTCGGCCTCCACGAGGTTGGCCACCAGCGCCCCCAGCGTGTCGTTGTCGCCGAACTTGATCTCGTCGTTGACGACGGTGTCGTTCTCGTTGATGACCGGAATGACCTTCAGCCCCAGCAGCGTCAAGAGCGTGGAGCGGGCATTCAGGTAGCGCTCGCGGTCGGCCAGGTCGGCGTGGGTCAGCAGCACCTGGGCGCTGGACACCCCGTGGCGCCGCATCTCCGACTCGTAGGCCTGCACCAGGCCCATCTGGCCCACCGCCGCGGCAGCCTGCAGTTCGTGCAGCTCGCGCGGCCGCTTCGCCCAGTTCAGCCGCTTCATGCCCTCGGCGACGGCGCCGCTGGAGACGATCATCGGCTCGCGCCCCTGCTGCGCCAGCTGCGCCAGCTGGCGCGACCAGTTGCCGATGGCGTCGGCGTCGATGCCGCGACCTTCGTTCGTCACCAGGCTGGAGCCGACCTTGACGACGATGCGGCGCGCCGACTGCAGCGCGGAGCTCATGGATGCGCGCCCTGGTCGGCGTCGTCGAAGCGCGGGTCCACGGGCGGCGCCTGGCGCTGGGCGTCGGCCACGTGCCCATAGATGGCGTGCAGCAGGGGCTCCAGCCCCTCGCGCGCCAGCGCCGAAATCTGGAACACCGGGCCCCTCCAGCGCAGGCGGCGAACGAATTCCTTGGCGCGCTGGTCGCGCTCGGCGGCCGGCACCATGTCCATCTTGTTGAGCACCAGCCAGCGTGGTTTCGCGTGCAGCTTCGGGTCGTACTTCTTCAGCTCGCCGACGATGGCACGGGCCTGCGCGACCGGATCGACGGCGTCGTCGAAAGGCGCCATGTCGACGATGTGCAGCAGCAGCCGCGTGCGCTGCAGATGGCGCAGGAACTGATGGCCCAGGCCCGCCCCTTCGGACGCTCCTTCGATCAGGCCAGGGATGTCTGCGACGACGAAGCTCTGCTCCGGCGCCACGCGCACCACGCCCAGGTTGGGGTACAGCGTGGTGAACGGGTAGTCGGCGATCTTCGGGCGTGCGTTCGACACGGCGGCGATGAAGGTCGACTTGCCGGCGTTGGGCATGCCCAGCAACCCGACATCGGCCAGCAGGCGCAGTTCAAGGCGCACCTTGCGAGCCTCGCCGGGCCAGCCCGGCGTCTTCTGCCGCGGCGCCCGGTTGGTGCTGCTCTTGAAGTGCATGTTGCCGAAACCACCGTCACCGCCCTTGCACACCAGCACCTTCTGGTCGGGTGCGAGCAGCTCGGTCAGGAGCTCGCCCGTATCGGTGTCGGTGACGATGGTGCCCACCGGTACCCGCAACACGACGTCGTCGCCGGCAGCACCGAACTGGTCGGACCCCCGGCCCGGCTCGCCGTTGCGGGCGGCATGGTGCCGCATGTAGCGGTAGTCGATCAACGTGTTGATGTTCTGGTCGGCCACCATGTAAACGCTGCCGCCACGCCCGCCATCGCCCCCGTTCGGGCCGCCGAAGGGGATGAACTTCTCACGCCGGAAGCTCACGCAGCCGGCGCCGCCGTTGCCGGCGGCCATGTCGATCACCACTTCGTCGACGAATTTCATCGTGCTTCTTCCGGGAATCTGTGCGGACCGCGCGGGGCCGAAACGACGAAGCCCCGGCGTGCCGGGGCTAATGATACGGCGACCACCG
>Ga0316188_10000867_pt1 | contig 13998 bp, 10 predicted proteins | sample Phiworburrow1_MG_FD_204933 | JGI IMG/M metagenome (GOLD analysis project Ga0316188, IMG submission 204933) | Coastal sediment microbial communities from Maine, United States - Phippsburg worm burrow 1 | ecosystem: Environmental > Aquatic > Marine > Coastal > Sediment | place: USA: Maine...
CCTGACCAACCAGAGCGGTGCGACCTACCGCAACGCCCTGCTGCAGCTGGTGGCCGGCGACGTCAACCGGGTGCGCGAGGGGATGCGCTTGCGCGGTGACGTGATGATGGCCTCTGACATGGTCAAGGAGGCGGCACCGCAGATGAGTGAAGAGAGTCTCTTCGAGTATCACCTTTACACCCTGCAGCGGCCGACCACCATCAGGGACAACCAGACCAAGCAGGTTGCCCTGCTCAACGCCTCCGGTGTCACCGTCAACAAGGAATTCCGTCTGCAGGGCAGCCCCTACTATTACCAGGGGCGGCAGGGCGACCTGGGTCAAAAGCTCAAGGTCGGGGTGTTCGTCGAATTCGACAACCGCAAGCAGGACAACCTTGGCCTGCCGCTGCCGAAAGGGGTGGTGCGGGTTTACAAGCAGGACCAGCAGGGCCGCCCGCAGTTCATCGGCGAGGACCGCATCGACCACACCCCGGAAAACGAAACGGTACGCCTCAAGCTCGGCGACGCCTTCGATGTCACCGCCGATCGCAAGCAGACCGATTTCCGCAAACTGGGTGGCGATTCCCGCTTCAACTACCGTTTCGAAAGCGCCTACCAGATCAGGCTGAAGAACGCCAAGGACGAGGAGGTGACGGTGACCGTTGCCGAACCGGTGCCCGGCGACTGGCAGGTGCTGCAGGAAAGCCATAAGCATGTAAAAGCTGCTGCCGATACGGCGCTCTGGAAGATTCAGGTGCCGGCCAAGGGGGAGACGGTATTGACGTATCGGGTGGAGGTCATGTATTAGGGGCGCGTGGTGCGAAAAAAAATCAGAGCAGGAAGAAGCGATCTCAGGCTGCTGGCAAGGTTCAGCCAGACTTTATATGGAGAGGGCAACAAATGGTTAATCGGTTGCCCCCTTTTGATGAGCTCTTAAATTCAAAGGCCAAAGCAAAACCCGGGGGTGGCGCCCCCCGACGGCGCCTTACTCTTTTACTGGCCTAAAAGAGTAAGCAGAAAAGGGCCTGCGCTGCGCTGGGCATGTCTGGCTCATCAAGACGGCAACCTCAATCCGGATTGTTCTTATCGATCAAGAGCCTACGCTTCCCCCGCAGGTGACGAGGCTCTTGTGAGCCTCTCCTTCTCTGGATTATTGCAACGGCAGTCATGCTTTTAAGTTTTTCGCTAGTAGGCCACAGCAAAAGGGAGGCCCCCCGTAACGGGCCGGCTTATTAAGCTCCGCCGTTACTGGATGCCTCAGAAAACTGGCAAGGGAGATGCCCTCCGCAAGGAGCAGGCACTTTTGCATACGTTTGTTGCCGGACAAAAGTATGGCGTCGGGCGGGACGCAACCCGCCGGTTTTGCTCTTAAGAAATACATTAAGGGCAACAGATGGTTAATCTGTTGCACTAAGATTCATAGAAACTCCACCTGTCAGGTAAAAAAACAAACCCCGCATCACGTGCGGGGTTTGTCAACAATCTGAGGCCGCCTCGATAAGAGGCGGCCTTTTTTGTCCTGTCGAGGCCTGATCCGTTATTTGTTGCCGGCCTCGGCATAGACGGCCTTGTCGATCTGCAGGCTGTCGTTCAACTTGCCGGTCAGCGCCAGTAATCGCTGGGAGGCGATGACTTCGTTGGCTTTGGCAGTGATCATCAGCCCGGCAGACTGGAACAGCTCATTGTGAGCATCCAGCACGTCAAGCAGGGTGCGCTGACCGACATCAAACTGTTTGCGGTACGAGTCGAGCGTCTTCCGACTGTAGGTCAAGGCTTCACCAAAGGATGCGGATCGCTGGCGGGCAGCTTCCAGCTCTGCCCATGTGGCACGGGTCTCCTCAACGACCTGGTCCCGCTCGTCGTCCCGTTGAGCAACCGCCTGCATCTTACGCGACATGGTGGCCCTGCGGTCGGCAACGTCGGAACCGCCATTGAAGATGTTCCAGTTCAGGCGTACCATCGCCCGGTTGTTTTGCTCATACGTCCCCGAACCTTCTACCTGGTCTTCGTAGCTGGAGCTCAATTCGCCATAGACCTTAGGCAGGAAATTGGACTTACTCAGGTTGAACCGGTTTTCGGCTTCGTCGATATTGGCGGTAAAGGCTAGGATCTTAGGGTTGTTGTCCATCGACTGAGTGACCGCTTTATCGAGAGATGCCGGCAGGACACCGGGTGGAACCACGAAAAACTCGACATCACCGGCCAGCTTGCCGACAAACCTCTGGTAGTTAGCCTCGGCGGTTTTGAGCGCAGCCTTGGTCGTTGCCAGGGATGCGTAGGCGCGGGCCAGGCGGGTCTGGGTCTGGTCGACGTCAGCGATGCTGCCTGCGCCGGCTTGCTGGCGTTCATCCATCTTGCCGAGGATGTTGAGATGGTCATTGACGTTGTTTTGTGCCAGGGCGACTAATTCCCTGTTACGATAAACTTCCATGTGCGCGATGATGGCATTGAGCGCGAGGTCCTCGGCATTGTCGAATGTCCGGTATCCGGCCGAGTCCAGCCTGGCTTCTTCGATCGCGACCAGGCTTGAAGTTTCCTTGCCGTCGTAGAGAAGTTGAGACAGGCGGATCGAGGCTTCCATGCGACTGTAGAAATTGTGATCATCGGCCTCTAAACGGGACCGCTGATCGCTATGGGATTCGGTGCCGTAGCCGAAGGCAACGTCGACCTGAGGGTAGTACCCGCCTTTGGCGCGGTCACGCTCGTAGCCGATCGCTTCCTGGTTGTTCTGCAACACCCGCAATCTTGGGTTGTATTTAAGGGCCGTCGTCACGGTATCAGACAATGTCACTTTGTTGTCGGCAGCCATCGCGGTGCTGCACAGCAGAAGAAATGGCAGGAACAGGCTCAGCATCAATCCTTTTGTGATCAGTTTCCACGTCATGGCTTTGCGTCTCCCCATTGCATGTTTGTGGTATAACGATTATGCGTTTTAAAAAGTTAATACTGCATGAATTGTTCAATATTTATGGGTGATTATAGGTATATCATCTGACGTGAGCAAGGATCAAATCCAGAGAACTCATCAGTTTGGCTCTGACGAGGGGCCGTGTCTGCAGAAATAGCGCAAAGACAAGGGGCAGAAGGGCCTGCTCAGGCAGTCAACGCTGGCCTCTGCACTCGGCAAAAAAGCAGATCCAGCGGCGGCGGGCTAGCGATCTTGTATCGCCAAAACGGGTCGATTATGAGCCTCCTGTGCTGCGCTGCCTGTCGATCATTTCCGGTCTGTTGGCGACCGCTTTCAACTACTGGCCCCAGTGTCTTGATAGCGAGGTCTAAGGTGTCACTGACTACCGGGCAACGGCCGGTGAATTCCTCACGCTTTCCGGAGTTTGCGAAGATTACAGCATCACCAAATATAACGCGCAGCGCAAACTTGGTTTCGCAATTGACGACATGCGCATTGTCCTCTTGAAAGATACGATCCGAAATATTGCTCATGCCGTTTTGGCGGTTAAACTCGATGATGAGACATATATCCTGGATAATGTATCCGACCTGGTGCTCTCGCATTTGAAGTACGAGCATTATGTCCCGCAATATTCCGTCAACGAATTCTACAGGTGGGCTCATGTGTCGCCGGGCGCGATGCGTTGATCCCCGTCAGGTAAAGGAGAGGCAGAGCCATGCAGGACAACGAGAAGAAACCGACGTTTTCTGGTTCTGCAAAGCTTCCAGGGTTTCAGAACGAGCCGAGCAAAAAGGCGTTCTGGGCCGGTCTCGCCATGATTGCCGTGGTCGCAATTGCCGCTGTCGCCTGGGTTGCCTGGGGGCTTAAGAGCCAGGAACAGGAGTTCGAAGCCAATATGCACAAGCGGCTTGAACTCATGGCGGCTTCCCAGGTGCAGGTGATCGATGCGCTGTTTGAAAATGCTATCGGGCAGGCCAACCGGGTGATCAACTCGGAGCTCTACAAGCTCTATGCGACGGAAGTCCACCTGATCCAGGACGATATCTCCCTGTTGGTGTCAGGTTCCCTGCCGGGGCAGGGGGAGGTCAGCGATGAAATCGCCCAGCTCTCGGTCCAATTGCCGATGATGCAGAGCCTGCTGATTGAATTCACCCGCATCTCCGACTACCGGGATGCCCGGGTTGTCAACCAGAATGGCACGGTCTTCATCTCGACTGATGCGGCGACAACGCCTATGCGGAACGATCAGATGGAGATGGTCAAACAGGTCCTGCAATCTCAAAAGCCGCAGTTTGGACCGCTACACCCTTCCGAGCAGGGATTGATCCTGGAAGCCTTCCTGCCGATTTTCCCCCCTGAAGCAAGCGGCCTGGAACACACCCCGGTGGCGGTACTGCTCCTGACCAGGATCACCGGCGAGCGTTTAAAGGCTATTGGCAGCAACCGTCTCATGGAGAAGGGTGAAGAGACGCGCCTGCTGCAAAAAACCGCTGATGGTTACCAGGAAGTCGTCGCATGGCTGCCGGAGCAATTGCGGGACATCAGGCAACCGCTGGACCTCGACCAGAAGGACCACCTGCCCTTTGCGATCAGGACCGCTTTCAACAATGACCGGCGGGTGTATTCGCTGGGACGCCGGGCGGAGGGCCCGAGATGGTGGGTCGTCGTCGAGTCGGATTACGAGATCGCCCGTGAGAGTCTGCGCAGCCAGCAAAGAGCCATGATGAGCATCGCAACATTGCTGGTGGTCGTGTTCGGGGTCGCCTTTGGTGCATTCTGGGCATTGCTGGTCAGTTCCCAGGAACGCAAGAGCGCGCGGTACTTTGAAGCGCTGGCTCAAGAAATTGAAAAACAGCGGCAGCTGCTTGACCGGATCAACAATACGATCTCCGATTACATTGTGCTGAAAGACCTGCAAGGCCACTGCCTCTATGTTAATCCAGCCTTTGCCACAGCCGTGGGCAGGGAACCCGAGGAGATGATCGGGCTCGACAGTGAAGCCGTATTCGGTTACGACGCGGCACGTCGTCTGGAACATTCGGATCAGCAGATATTGGCTGGCAAGGAAACGGTCACTTTGAACGAGTTGGTTTACCTGCAGTCGCAGCCGCATCATCTGCAGATATCGAAGTCGGCACTGAAAGATGCGAATGGCAAAATTACCGGGATCGTCTCGGTCATCCGGGATGTTACCGAGATTGTTGAAGTACAGAAGCGCCAGGAGCAGGCGACGGCAAAAACCCTGGAAGCTCTGGTCCGGGCTATCGAATTGACCGATCCCTATCTGGCCGGGCATTCGCGTTTGATGGGCAGGCTCGGTGTCGAAGTTGCCAAGGCCATGAACGCCAGCGATATTGATGTTGCCACTGTCGAGACCGCCGCCAACCTGTCCCAGATCGGCAAGCTGTTCGTCGACCGTGAACTGCTTTTCAAGGCGGAGAGTTTGACTGCCGAAGAGAAGGCGAATATGGAGCAGCACGTCGAGCATGCCGCCAAGGTGTTAAAGGGTATAGATTTCGGTCTGCCTGTTTACGAGGCTGTCTGCCAGATGAATGAGGCTCTTGATGGCAATGGCTACCCGAAGGGCTTGCAGGGTGACGAGATCACCTTGCCGGCACGCGTCCTTGCGGTCGTCAACAGCTTCTGTGCCATGGCTGAGCCGCGGGCCTATCGCGCTGCCCGTTCGGTTGATGAGATCACGACGATTCTTGAGTCAGGTGATGGTGCCTATGACCAACGGATTGTTGCCGCGCTCAAAGAGGTCGTGAATTCAGCGCTCGGCGAAAAACTTCTTGCCAGGTGAAGCTGGATTTGATTCTTGTCAATGCTCGGCCTGGGACTGTCTGGCCATAGTTGATGCTATGACCAGACGTTGTCCGTTTGGGCCTCCCTAGGTTAGCCATCCCCGCCGTTAGTCGTGGAGCCTGTTGGCCGATGTTGGATTGATCATGCAATGAATTCAGTCTCCAGCATTCAGTAGGCTCTAAACTATCAGCACAGTCAAATGGCTTTTCTCCTGTATTCTGAACCCCGGATTCCTGAGGTTCGGCAACCTTCTCGACTCCTGGAGATTTACCTGAGTGGGCAAATGGATTATATTGTTCCTGTACAGAGTCATTTACCCTGGAGTTGATATGAATAACTTTGATCAGGTCGTGCGCGATGAGCTTGGCGCTGACCTCGAGAGTGCCGCCGTCCAGACCATCCAGGTCAATCTTGGTCTGTTGTGCAATCTAAGCTGTCGACACTGCCACGTGGAGGCTTCTCCACAGCGTACCGAAAATATGACCTGGGAAACCATGCAGAGTGTCTTGCGGCTGGCCAAAGCCCTGCCAGGGGCCCGGGTTGACCTGACTGGTGGCGCTCCTGAACTCAACCCAAATTTCAGGGCCCTGGTCGATGCCCTGCTAGGCCAGGGGCACCAGGTCCAGGTCCGGACCAACCTGACGGTCTTTTTCGAAGCCGGGCAGGGCGATACCCCGGAGTTCCTGGCGGACCGGGGTGTCCATCTGGTTGCGTCACTTCCCTGCTACCTGGATGATAACGTTGACAAACAGCGCGGCAGTGGGGTGTACAAGCGCAGTGTCGCCGCCTTGCGCCGGCTGAACACTCTCGGTTACGGTCGCCAGAAAACGTTGCCCCTGAATCTGGTTTACAATCCCGGCGGGGCTTTTCTTCCCCCCGACCAGTCAACCCTGGAGGATGCTTACCGGCGGGAGCTCAAAGAACGGTTCGATGTCGAATTTTCCCGGTTGCTGACAATTACCAATATGCCGATGGGGCGCTTCCTCAATGATCTGAAGCGGGATGGCCAGGCCGAGGTTTACAAGCACCTTCTGGCAGACAGTTTTAACCAGTCAACCATAGACGGCCTGATGTGCCGTCACCAGATTTGTATCGCCTGGGACGGGACCCTTGCCGATTGTGACTTCAACAGCGTCCTCGGCCTGACGCTTGCCGATGGCCTGCCGCGCCACATTGACGAGCTTGACCCCTCCGCCCTGGAGGGTCGGGTTATTGTTACGGGAGAGCATTGTTTCGGCTGTACGGCCGGTTGCGGCTCCTCATGCGGAGGTGCTCTGGTTGCCTGATGCCGGACGGGGGTTCGCAACCGGACGCATCAGGCTTGCCGATGATCTCTCAACAACGTTCGCCGGAGAGCTTGTCAGGGCTTTGCCGAAGTGGCAAAGGCCTCCATTTTGACCGCTGGTCTTCGACTTTCCCCACCCCCCGCAGGCAATCCCGTTTTATTCTGAATTTTTTTCCGGAAATCCCTTGACAATCCTGAGAGGCTGATTATATTTATGCCTGCTTTTAGCACTCACAAGCTTAGAGTGCTAATAAGTCAGTCTCGCAAGTTATCTCAGGGAAAATGAGAAACTTTAAATTCAATATTGTCAGGAAAGGAGAACACAATTATGAACATCAGACCCCTGCATGACCGGATCATTGTTGAGCGCCTCGAAGAGGAGACAACAACCGCTGCCGGTATCATCATTCCCGACTCCGCCAAGGAGAAGCCGCAGCAAGGAAAAGTCGTTGCTGTTGGCAAGGGCAAGGTAACCGAAGATGGCAAGGTTTTGCCGCTGGATGTCAAGGTTGGCAACAAGGTTCTGTTCGGCAAGTATGCCGGTACCGACATCAAGCTTGATGGCAAGGAATACCTGATGATGCGTGAGGACGACGTCCTCGGCGTTGTCGAATAAATCATTACCCTGACCGATGTAAGGAGATAGATCGACATGGCTGGTAAAGAAATCAAATTCGGGCAGGAAGCCCGTGCATCAATTCTGGAAGGGGTTAACGCCCTTGCCAACGCTGTCAAAGTAACCCTCGGCCCCAAGGGTCGTAACGTTGTGATCGCCAAGAGCTTCGGTGCTCCGCTGATTACCAAGGACGGCGTCACTGTTGCCAAGGAAATCGAACTCGAAGGCAACTTCGAGAACATGGGCGCTCAGCTGGTCAAGGAAGTTGCTTCCAAGACCTCCGATGTCGCCGGTGACGGCACCACCACCGCCACGGTGCTGGCCCAGTCCATCTACCGTGAAGGCGTCAAGCTGGTGACCGCCGGTCACAACCCGATGGAAATCAAGCGCGGTATCGACAAGGCAGTTGAAGCTGCTGTTGCTTCCCTGCAGAAACTGTCCAAGCCGGTTAAAGACCACAAAGAAATTGCTCAGGTCGGCACCATCTCGGCCAACAGCGACGAAACGATCGGCAACATCATCGCCGAGGCCATGGAGAAGGTCGGCAAAGAAGGCGTTATCACTGTCGAGGAAGCCAAGTCGATGGAAACCTCCCTCGAGACTGTCGAGGGTATGCAGTTCGACCGCGGCTACCTCTCTCCTTACTTCGTGACCGACCCCGAGCGCATGGAAACGGTCTTGGAAGACGCATTGATCCTGGTGCACGAAAAGAAGATCAGCAACATGCGCGACCTGCTGCCGATTCTTGAGCCGGTTGCCAAGCAGGGCCGTCCACTGCTTATTATCTCTGAAGACGTCGATGGCGAAGCGCTGGCCACCCTGGTGGTCAACAAACTGCGCGGCACCCTCAATATTGCTGCTGTCAAGGCTCCCGGTTTTGGTGATCGTCGCAAAGCGATGCTCGAAGACATCGCTGTCCTCACCGGTGCTCGCGTGATCGCCGAGGAAGTCGGTCTCAAACTGGAGACCGCCACCCTCGATATGCTCGGTTCCGCCAAGCGGATTGTCATCGATAAAGACACCACCACGATTATTGATGGTGCTGGCTCCGAGACCGATATCGCTGGCCGCGTCAAGATGATTCGTGCCCAGGTTGAGGAAACCAGCAGTGATTACGACAAGGAGAAACTCCAGGAGCGCCTGGCCAAGCTGGTCGGCGGTGTTGCCGTGGTCAAGGTCGGTGCTGCTACCGAGACCGAGATGAAAGAGAAGAAGGCCCGCGTTGAAGACGCACTGCATGCGACCCGCGCCGCGGTTGAAGAAGGGATCGTCCCTGGTGGTGGTGTGGCCCTGATCCGCGCCATCGAAGCGGTCGCCAAGGTTGAAGTCCCTGGTGAACAGAAGTTTGGCGTCAATATCGTCAAGCGTGCTCTCGAAGAGCCGCTGCGCCAGATTGCCGCCAACGCTGGTCAGGAAGGCTCAATCGTGGTCAATGAAGTCAAGAAAAACAAAGGTGCCTATGGCTTCAACGCAGCGACCGACGAGTACACTGACCTGGTCAAAGCCGGCATCATCGACCCGACCAAGGTGGTTCGTTATGCGCTGCAGAATGCGGCCTCCGTGTCCGGCCTGATGCTGACCACCGAAGCCTGCATCGCCGATAAACCTTCCAAAGATGAAGGTGGTATGCCTGATATGAGTGGCATGGGCGGTATGGGCGGTATGGGCGGCATGGGCGGCATGGGCGGTATGATGTAACGTCCGATCGCTTATCCTGATGTAAAAAGCCCCCCGGTTTTCCGGGGGGCTTTTTTGTTGATTCATACCTCAGGGTTAGAACCAAAACCGGTAGATTTGTGGCTTTTCAGCCTTTCCGTTCATAAAGACTACGGTCGGGAAGCCCCCTGTAACGGGCCGACTTATTAAGCACCGTCGTTCTTGGATTTCTCGGAAAACCGGCAAAGGAGATGCCCTCCGCAAGGAGAAAGGCGTTTTTTGCTTGGTTTTTGTCGCCGCCTGGAGAAAAAGTAAGGCGTCTGGCAGCACGCGAACTGCCGGTTTAGTTATTTCCTGATGAAGTGATTCCTGAAGCCCTCTTTGAATCAGACAATCAACTTCTGTGACTCTTCTCTTGCCATCGGGGTCACGGTAAAGTGCCGTTCTTCTCCCGGCGTTTCTGCCAGAACCTCAATCTCAGGCTGGTCCTTGCCTTTGCCATAAGAAGCGACAATAGCTCCGGCGGTCCGCAGGTCTTCTTCTTCCGGGTGTCCGGAGACCAGACCGAGAGGTCCCGAAACGCCAAGGCTGCGCAGCAGGGTATGGCCCTCATTTGCGGCGGCCCGGATCGCCTCGTTGTCATTTTGATGCCTGCCAAGGGTCAGCTTGGCACGTTCCGAGAGACGGAACTGCCGGCCAATCTTGAGCAGTTCGACGTCGCTGACCGTACATCCCGGCTGGTGGTTGAAAAGATCACGCAGGCGGTCGGAAAAATGAATTTCAGTCAGCAGGCAGCCCCCTCCCGAGGAAGGAAAATCAGTCAGTTGCCATTCTTTTGCCAACGCTTCCTGGCGCTTCCGGGAGCGGCCCTGGATGTCGAGCAGTTGCTCGCGGTCGACCAGACCTTCTTCTTCCATGGGCGTGACCGGCAGAATCTTGGCACTGAGTGGTCTGAGAATCCGGTCCGGATGGCCCGAGTAGTTGGCAACCGAGCGGAGTGCGTTGGCGTTCTGGCTCATCGGTCGTTGGCCGAGGACTTCGCCGGAGAAGAGAAAGTCGAAGCCGCGTTCAACCATGATTTCACCGGCCAGGCGAAACATCATGGCGTGGCAGTCGATGCAGGGATTCAGGTTTTTGCCATAGCCGTAACGGGGGCTTTTCACCATGTCCAGGTGGACATCGCTGATGTTCTCGATGATCAATGGGACCTCCATCAGCCGAGCCGCCTGTTCAGCCTTGCTGCTGCTGAAGAACGGTGTGACGAAGGCAACACCGGTGACCTCGATTCCCTGGCGTTTCAGGCACAGGGCTGCCAGGCTGCTGTCAAGGCCTCCGGAGAGGAGTCCCAGGGCTTTACTCATAATTCGAATCTCCATTGCTTTTATTCGTGCAAGGCGAGCTTGATACCACAATGTTACCGCGGATATCAAGTTTGAATCCAGTCCACCCGGGACCGGCAATCAGCTTGACTTTTCAAAGGGCCATCTGCAAGAATGACCGGCAGTTTACGCTATAGATTAAAACCAGAACCAGAACCTTCGAGAGCGCCAATGGCCAAAATTGACTCGCTGTTCAAAATGATGAAACAACAGGGTGCAAGCGACCTGCATATCTCTACCGGTGCGCCGCCCCTGTTCCGGCTGAACGGTGAGATGGAGAAGCTCAATTACCCTCCCCTGTCCGATCAGCAGGCCCGTGGGTTGCTGTTTGAGATCCTGACCAAGGAGCAGCGCGAAGAGTTCGAGGAAAGCCGTGATCTCGATTTTGCCTACGCCCTGCCCGAGGTCGCCCGTTTTCGTGGCAATCTGATGGAGACCCATAGGGGGATCGCCGCCGTGTTCCGGATCATCCCGAGCAAGATTTTGACCGCTGATCAGCTCGGTCTGCCGGAAGGGGTTCGTAAGCTGACCCTGCTGAAAAAGGGGCTGGTCCTGGTCACTGGACCGACCGGTAGTGGTAAGTCTACAACCCTTGCCGCGATGATCGACCTGATCAACAGGACCCGCCGCGAGCACATCCTTACCCTCGAGGACCCACTCGAGTTTATTCATGAGAACCAACTGTCGCTTTTGAACCAGCGTCAGATCGGCCAGCATTCCCAATCTTTTGCCAACGCCCTGCGGGCCGCCCTGCGTGAAGATCCGGATGTCATTCTGGTTGGTGAGATGCGAGACCTGGAGACGATCTCCCTGGCGATGACCGCTGCGGAAACCGGACACCTGGTATTCGGGACCCTGCATACCAACTCGGCACCGAAAACCATCGATCGGATCATCGATGCCTTCCCCAAGGATACCCAGGAGCAGGTACGCACCATGCTCGGGGAAAGCCTCAAGGGCGTCGTTTGCCAACAGCTGCTGCGTAAGGCCGACGGCAATGGCCGCGTTGCCGCCCTGGAGATTCTGCTCTGCAATGCCGCTGTCGCCAACCTGATCCGTGAAGGCAAAACCTTCCAGGTCCCGTCGATCATGCAAACCGGCAAGGGTGACGGCATGCAGCTGATGGATCAGCATATTCTGGACCTTCTCAATGCCAAGCACATCAGTGGCGAAGAAGCCTACCGCTGTGCGCTCGACAAAAAGGCGTTTGAACCCTACCTGCCGAAGAAACGTCAGTGAGATGCTCTCCCTGCATTGTTTGACCCCTCTGTTCGCTGCGACCCTCAAGGCACAGTCCCGGACCGGCAAGGATGCCCCGTGAAAGACCATTTCGGACGAACCATAGAGTATCTACGTCTGTCGGTGACTGATCGCTGCAACCTGCGTTGCCGCTACTGCATGCCCGAAGAGGGGGTGGCGGATATCGCCCACGGTGCTGTGCTGCGATACGAGGAAATGCTGCGGGTTGCAGCGGCCGCCTGCAGGCTCGGGATTCGCAAGATTCGGGTGACCGGCGGCGAGCCCCTGGTCAGGCGTGGCATCGATGATTTCATCGCCCAGCTGACGGCCCTGCCGGGAAAGCCGGAAGTCGTCCTGACGACGAATGGCCTGTTGCTGGCAGAACACGCCGAAGCCTTGCATAAGGCCGGACTATCACGGGTCAATGTCAGCCTTGATACACTCAAACCGGAACGTTTTCTCGAGTTGACCCGGCGCCCCGGTCTGGAGCAGGTGCTGAGCGGAATTCGCGCCGCCGAGCAGGCCGGCTTGCTGCCGATCAAGATCAACATGATTCCATTCCGGGCCTTCAATGCCGACGAAATTGTTGATTTTGCCCGGCTGACCCTTGAGCATCCATGGGACGTCCGGTTCATCGAGTTCATGCCGATCAGTGGCGACCTTGATTACGTCTCCGGCGACGGGTTGCCGATGCCAGAGATCAAGGAGCGACTCCACTCGATTGGTCATCTGGAAATCCTTCCATCCCAGCAGGGTTCATCCGGCCCTGCGCAGATGTACCGTCTGCCGCAAGCCAAAGGCCGGATCGGCCTGATCCCGTCAGTCTCCGGTCATTTCTGCGCGGATTGCAACCGTTTGCGGATGATGGCTGATGGCCGGGTGCGCGGCTGTCTCTTTGATAACCACGAGACCGATCTCAAGTCAGTGCTGCGCGGGGACTCCGATGATAAAGCTTTGGAAGAGTTGTTGTTGATGGTCGCCTGCGCCAAGCCGGAAAAGCATCGGATCAATGCCAAAGATTTCCTGTCACCGAATCGGCGCATGCACGGGATTGGCGGCTGACCATAGCCCCGTCTGTCTGCTACGGCAGGACAAGCTTATCCGAGCCGAAGACCTTCCCCGATAACCTGACCAACGTTCGAGGTAGGGCAAGGGCGGCCCACTTCAATGGATTGTGGCATCCTGTGGCACAGGCGTTGAGTCCAGTACCTCATTCATCATTGCGCTGATCACCTTCACTGGAGACGGCCTGGGCAGCATCAAGGCTTGCGAGTCCCTGATAAAAGCCAGATGCTCTGGGTTTTCCGTGCCAGTGAAGAAAATGAATCTGCGATACAAAGAGGAGTCCATCACTAAAGCGTTTTTGTACATCTCAACGCCGTTCATTTCCGGCATCTCAATATTTGTAACAATCAGGTCAAAATATCCTTGCTGAATGTGAGCAAGACCCTCCAGGCCGTCACGGGCGATGACCACCTCGACATTATCCACAACCAAGGCCTCAAGCATACGGGCAACGGCATTGTTGTCTTCAACTATCAGAACACGCTTGCTGCCAGCACGAGAGAGTCTCCGGACCCTTTGGATGAGACTGTCACCACCGGGCAACGATAAAATGAATTCCTGGATGCGTTTTCTATGCTGATCAATATCTGAGACGGCCTTCTGCACATCTTTATCCAAAACTTTCAAAGCGCCCAGGATGTAGAGGAAGAGTTCATTCCATTCGGAAAACTCGGCCTCTGCAAGAAAGTCAATCATAGTGGCTTTGGTCAACTCGCCGTCTTTTAACAAACGCCACGCACGCATAAAAGGGGCTTCAATTTTTTTACGGAAATGATCATCAAAGTAAAAGCATGCAGACTTTATCTCATCGTCTGAGGTCGCGGCCCTGGCCTGTTGCAATAGCTTTTCGTGCTCTTTTTCTTCCACAGACATCAGGGCCAAAAATCGGGAGAAGTCTTTGTCCTCATGAAACGCAACTGATGCCTCCGCATAAAGGTTGGCTGCCGATGACTCTATATCAATCAGCCAAGAAATGATTTCTTTCACTATTTTGGCCCCTTTGCTTGAATGTCAGTCAATGAAACATTTTATTCATTATAGAGCATCTGACGTATGGAATGTA
>Ga0316188_10000868_pt1 | contig 13986 bp, 9 predicted proteins | sample Phiworburrow1_MG_FD_204933 | JGI IMG/M metagenome (GOLD analysis project Ga0316188, IMG submission 204933) | Coastal sediment microbial communities from Maine, United States - Phippsburg worm burrow 1 | ecosystem: Environmental > Aquatic > Marine > Coastal > Sediment | place: USA: Maine...
AAAAACTTAAACAAAAAACAAAATCAAGGGTAAAAAAAATAGCCTTTGACCTTATTAAAGTCTACGCCAAAAGAAGGCTCGACAAAGGTTTTCAATACGCACCGGACAGTTACCTGCAACTTGAACTAGAAGCTTCTTTTATCTATGAAGACACTCCGGATCAAAGTACAGCCACTGAAGATATCAAAAAAGATATGGAAAGTGAAAGACCCATGGATAGACTGGTTTGCGGAGATGTAGGTTTTGGGAAAACTGAAGTTGCCATTCGGGCGGCATTCAAAGCTGCGGAAAATGGAAAACAGGTGGCAGTGTTGGTGCCTACCACTATACTTGCATTTCAACACCACAGGACCTTCACGAAACGATTGGAGGAAATGCCGGTTAAAGTAGATTATCTTAATCGTTTTCGAACCGCCAAAGAAAAACGAATAATCCTTGAAGAATTAAAATCGGGCAAGATTGATATCATTATTGGCACTCATCAATTAGCCAACAAAAATGTTCAGTTTAAGGACCTGGGATTACTCATTGTTGATGAAGAACAAAAATTTGGGGTAGCCGTAAAAGACAAATTAAAATCAATAAAAGAAAATGTAGACGTACTTACCCTAACGGCAACTCCCATTCCGAGAACCCTGCAATTTAGTTTAATGGCCGCAAGGGATTTATCTGTGATAAATACCCCTCCACCGAACCGGTACCCCATAGAAAGTCATGTGATACAATTTAGCGAAGAAATAATACGTGATGCCATATCCTATGAAATCGAAAGAGGTGGGCAAATCTTTTTTATTCACAACAGGATAGAAAATATAAAGGAGGTTGCCGGACTGATTCAGCGGTTAGTCCCGGATGCTAAGATTGGCATAGGCCACGGGCAAATGGAAGGCAGGAAACTGGAAACTTTAATGCTAGCCTTTATGAATGGGGAATTTGATGTACTGGTCTCTACGACTATAGTTGAAAGTGGTTTGGATGTGACTAATGCCAATACAATTTTTATCAATAACGCCAATAACTTCGGGTTAAGTGATCTGCACCAGATGAGGGGGCGTGTGGGACGAAGCAATAAAAAGGCATTTTGTTACTTTATTACTCCGCCTTATGAGGTAATGACCCCGGAGGCCAGAAAACGAATTCAGGCTTTGGAACAGTTTACGGCTCTGGGAAGTGGATTTAATATTGCAATGAAAGACCTTGAAATTAGAGGGGCAGGAGACCTTTTAGGAGGGGAGCAAAGTGGTTTTATAAACGAAATTGGCTTTGAAACCTACCAAAAAATATTATCGGAAGCTATTGAAGAATTAAAAGAAAATGAATTCAAAGACCTCTATGAGGAAAACGAAGGGAAGGAAAAAATATTTGTGAGGGATACGCAGTTAGATTCAGATTTTGAATTGCTGTTCCCGGATGATTATATTAACAATACTACAGAACGATTAAATCTTTATACGGAATTAAACACGATTAAAACTGAAAAAGAACTTACCAAATTTGAGGCTCAAATAATTGACAGATTTGGCGCTTATCCGACACAGGTAGAGGATTTATTGAACTCTGTAAGAATAAAGTGGATAGCCACCTCCATAGGGTTGGAAAAAATTGTTTTAAAGAAGGGAAAACTAATGGGCTACTTCATTTCAGATCAACAATCCGCCTTTTTTCAAAGTCCTGAATTTACCAGAGTTATTTCCTTTGCACAGCAGCATAAGGAAACCTGCAGGCTTAAGGAAAAACAGACCCGCAATGGGCTTAGGTTGCTTTTGATTTTCGATCATATTAAATCTGTAAATAAAGCCCTGGAAGTACTTCAGCCTATGGCTAAAAAACAAGAGTTGGCCTTATAGTACTTTCCAATCCCTTACGGCTACAGCTTTTTAGGCTTCTAAATTGAAAATAGTTTCCTTAAAATAACTGCCCCCTATTTAGTTTTTTTGAATATGGAAAACTACTTATGTTAGCTCAACGGTATTCCTTATCTTTATAAAAATCAATCCCTAAATAAATCTTTCCTCATGTCTTCATGAAAATCCGGACAGCCTAAACAACCAGCTTATTAAGTGAATGGAAAGGACCTTTATGATACTAATTTTTTTGACCGAACAATAAATAATCAACCATGATGAATAAACAAAAAACATCGCATTCAACCTCCCGCAGATCGTTTATAAAAAAAGGAGCCATCGCTTCCTCAATTTTTATTGTCCCCAGGCATGTACTCGGCGGCCTTGGATATACTGCCCCCAGTGATCAGTTAAATCTGGCGGCAATCGGCGCGGGTGGAAAGGGCACAAGTGATATTCTGAATGCTTCGGTAAATGGCAGGGAAAGAGTTGTTGCACTTTGCGATGTAGATTTTTCAGGAAATGCTTCAGTTTCAGTAACTAAATTCCCGAAAGCAAAATTATATGAAGATTTCAGGGTGATGCTCGATAAAGAAAAAGATATTGATGCTGTTACTATCTCTACTCCTGATCATCTTCACGGCCCCGCTGCCGCTTTTGCGATGGAAAGGGGTATACATGTTTATGTCCAAAAACCACTGACCCATAATATCAGGGAAGCAAGGATACTTACTGAAATGGCAAGAAATAATAAGATTGTTAGTCAGATGGGCAACCAGGGCGGATCCAACCCGCTTTTGGGAATGGTTCAAAAATGGGTAGATTCCGGTGTGCTTGGACAAATATCCAAGGTGCAGGTTTGGACTAATCGTCCTGTGTGGCCCCAGGGCTATGCCATGCCGGAACCAGATGAAAATTTAAAGCCCAAAGATTTAAATTGGGATCTTTGGCTAGGGCCCGCTGAATACAGACCTTATACACCAAATTTACATCCGTTTAACTGGAGAGGTTGGTGGGACTATGGTACCGGAGCATTGGGTGATGTAGGCTGCCATCTTATAGATATCCCTTTCAGGACCCTGGGTCTTAAATATCCTACCGATGCGGAATGCAGTGCCGGTACAGTTTATACCCAAATGTGGAATGCCGATTACCATCCGGAAGGATGTCCGCCTTCTTCATTTATTACCCTACATTTTGAAGCGACGGAAAAAAGCAAATCCAACATAGAAATGACCTGGAGTGATGGCGGTATACGGCCCTCACATCCGAAAATAATCCCTGCAGATAGTGATATTGGAGGACCTGGAAGTTATAATGGAGTACTTATCATTGGTGAAAATGGTATCATTTCAACTAATATAAATGATAGTTCCCCATTAACACCAAAATTATATCTCAATGACGGCACTACGGATTTTGGCCCTGAAACAGAAGAAAATGAGGAACCTGAATACGGTCATCAGCGCAAATGGGTCGACGCCTGTAAAGCAGGATTTAACAGCCCGGAACACCTGGCTTTAACTTCGTCCTTTGATTATGCCGGACCAATGACGGAAACTGTCTTGATGGGTAATCTTGCAATCCGTAGCTATATGTTGAGAAAAGAGAACAGCGAAGGGAAAATGGAATTTTTTGCACGTAAGAAGTTATTATGGGATGGAGAAAATATGAAAATCACCAACCTGGAAGAGGCAAATCAATTTGTGGGAAGAACCTATAGAAAAGGCTGGGAATTATAAATAAGACATATCAAAAACGAGAATGGATAAGCCCTTTAGGGGCCTTGCATAAATCAAATTACTAAAGGTTAAAAAAAGCTACAACAGGAACTGACCTTTGGGGTCAAATATTAAACAAAAATGAGGAAATCGGGACTATATATTTTAGCAGGTGCAATGCTAATTAACTTTGCGTGTAAAGAATCGACAAAGTCGGTTGAGGACTCTAAAAATTCTTCCGCACTCATAGACAATTTGGCAATCAGTAGGATAGATTCTACCTTAAAAAGCTTTGTGGATTCAGGGAATATTGCCGGGGTTTCAGCGCTCATTTACGAAAAAGACAAAGAAGTGTATTACAATGCTTTTGGTTATGCCGATCTCGAGGCAAAGAAACCAATGGACCGCAATACTATTGTACAGATTTATTCTATGACTAAACCCATTACGGGGACAGCACTGATGACCCTTTTTGAAGATAAGGGTTTTGAACTGGATGACCCGGTTTCCAAATATGCTCCGGAATTTGCCGATATCAAGGTCTATGAAGGAGAAGATGCCTCGGGCAACCCAATTCTGGTGGATCCTAAACGACCTATGACTATCCGGGACCTTACCCGGCATACTGCCGGATTTGGCAGGAATGCAGATATCCCTGGCCTGGGGAAATTAATAAAGGAAGCAGACGCATTAAACAGGAACAATACCCTAGTGGAAATGGCTCAAAAAATGGGTGAGACCCCTCTATATTTCCACCCCGGTGAACAATGGGAATATGGGCCTTGTGTTGATGTTCAGGCGTTTTTGGTTGAGCGGATTTCCGGGCAACCCTACGGGGAATATGTGCGGGAAAATGTGTTGGATCCACTAGGGATGGAAGATACCCGGTATTATGTCCCGGAAAATGACCGTGATCGTTTTTCTGCCATGTATTTCCGAAATGACCAGGGAGAACTCAACCAACTTCCTGATGAAGAAGCAAAATCGGACTACTTTAATCATTGGCCCCTGACCAGGGGTGGATCTGGTCTGACTTCAACTCTGGACAATTATATGCGTTTTGCACGTATGCTCGTGCATGACGGGACTTTGGATTCTGTAACCATCCTAAAACCGGAAACGGTAAAATTAATGTCCACAAACCAATTGTCAGAAAGCGTTGAAAAACGGTCCTTTCTGCCTAGTAAGGGACAGGTGGGATTTGGTATCGATTTCGCAGTCCGACTCCGCCCTCCGGCATCTAAGGAAGAGAACAACGGAGTAGTAGGAGAATATTTTTGGGATGGTGCCGCCAGCACACTGTTCTGGGTAGACCCCGTAAATAAAATTACGGCTGTCCTATTTGTGCAGCTATTTCCATATGATCAGATAGGCCTTCACAAAAGTTTCCGTGACGCCGTTTATGGGCCTATCAAGGAAGTTCAACTTTAATTACGGTTATTGCTTTTTACAAAGATTTTAAATCCTTTATTGTACTGAATGCAATATCTACCTGGTCATCATTTACCAGGATTGTGAATTCATTTGTGGTAGAAATAACTTCGTATAAGACAATCCCTTCCCAGGCTAATCGCTGAAAAATGAAATAATAAATACCCGGAACAGAAACATTCTCTGCCGGAAGCTTTACAGTGATAGAAGATAGATTTTCGGCCTTTTGAGTACACTTCTCATCCTTAAAAAGCTTTTCTATGGTCTTGTCCAAACTGTTACTAACCACAATATTGAGCTCATTAACCCCTCTGGAAGACGTATAAAAAACATCTTTATTTTTATTTACTTCATCCAGGAGTTTTGTCTGGTTTTCTAAAATGGTATCAGATACCAGAAAAGTAAAATCGGTAAGCGAGGAACGTACTGTGATTTCCCCTATATTTTTAAGAACTTTTATAATTTTGTGGGTTGCCCTGAATTCAAGATCATCCGACAAGCGTTTAAGGGCCATCACAATTGCCCCATTGCGTATGTCTTTCCCCAATTCTTCCTGAATTTCGGGTTTGATAAGTCGAGATAGCGAAGTAAGATTTATAATTCCTTGAGCAAGTGCACTTTGTAAAAACGGTTTCTTTTTAATGTAATGTTCTACAACAGACGAGATTGTTTTCATATTTTACGAATTGCTTCAAAAATAACATCTTGTTATAAATAAAACAAATTTTTAAAAATGATAGAATGCATTTTCCATATGCTCAATGACAAATTCATTATTTTTCTTGAGGACAGTAATGATATCAAACCTTACTTCCGCATCAAGATTATGGGCTTTAATATAATTATCAGAGGCAGTTACCAGTAAAGTTATTTTCTTTCTGCTGACCGTTTCAGCTATATTTTTAAAATACGCGGAACTTCTTGACTTGACTTCAACAATAGCTATTACATTACCCTTTTGTGCAATAATGTCAATTTCAGCTTTCAAATAACGGTAATTACGACACCTAATATGGTATCCCCTGTCTTCTAAATAATTGGCAGCCCATTCTTCTCCTTCCCTCCCTAATTCATTATGTGCACCCATAAATCCTTCAAATTCTTAAAAATTGTAGCAGTTTGTCGAAAATATCGACCATTCACCCTAAATTTAAATCTGAAGATTGTAATTTCACTGCAGAATAACGAAAATACTTGGATTACCATAATATCCATTGAGTTTAAGCGTTAAGAATTTGCCCCTAAACACATGAACGTTCTTAAAGCCTGAAAAACTATGGAATACTTCGTTAATTGTAATACCTCTACATTAGCGCCGTACACAGCACCCTTGGATAAATATAGGGCGGCGCATTTGTACAGAAGACTGGGGTTTAGTGCCTCAGTACAGACTATTAACCAGGCAGTTGGTCAGACAGCCGGCACCTTGGTAAATAGTTTGATAAATGAAGCGGTCAACATGGCCCCCACTCCTGCACCTGCCTGGGCAGATTGGAATAACAGCAATTATCCGGCAGATGATGATCTGGCAGGACAAATTAAGCGTGCCCAAAGCGAGGAATGGAGAATAAGCTATACCAATGGCTTGTTGAACAACAATCTCAGGGAGCGGCTTAGCTTTTTCTGGAGCAATCACTTTGTGACAGAACTGGACGTTTATGATTGTAATTCCTTCCTTTATTATTATGTGAATTGTCTTCAAAGAAATGCCATTGGTAATTTCAAAACCTTTATTAGCGAAATTGGTCTTACCGGTGCAATGCTTTATTACCTTGATGGAGTATATAATAACGGTAACAATCCAAATGAGAATTATGCTCGTGAATTGTATGAACTATTCTCTTTAGGTGAAGGCAATGGTTACACCGAACAGGATATTATCGAAACAGCCAGGGCACTGAGCGGCTATGTGGAAAGAGGCGAGTTGGGTTGTGAACAGGTTGCATTTGATCCTACCAAGTTTGATGCAGGCTCAAAAACTATTTTCGGTCAGACCGGAAATTGGAATTATAACAATGTAATAGATATCCTTTTCCAACAGAGACCAAATGAAATAGCCGGATTTATCTGTGAAAAATTATATGAATATTTTGTTCATCCGGATTCCAGTGATGACGCAGGAAATGCACAAACTATAATTTCAGGAATGGCAAGCACCTTTGTGTCCAACAACTTTGAAATTGCCCCGGTACTTTCCCAATTATTCTCAAGTCAGCACTTTTTTGATGATGAAGCCATAGGAGTCATCATCAAGAGTCCGTTTGATATTTACCTTAATCTAATTAATGAAACCAATTTTGCGTATGACAATGGAACTTTACTTAATGTGATTGATACAAGCCGACTTTTGGGTCAGGAACTTTTTGATCCTGTAGATGTTGCCGGCTGGCAAAGAAACAGGACCTGGATTAACACCAACTTTATGATTGGGCGATGGCTTTCTGCCGAGGTTTTTCTGGAAATGTTTTATCAGAATAACCCACAGCAATACCGCACACTGGCCATGGATGCAGTTGGCTCCGCTGACAGCAATACAAGTAATCCCGAAACTGTGGTCAGGGCCATAGTTGATAAAATCACTCCCAAAGGATTACTTACACCACAGGATTTTGAAAACGCGATGTCTGTATTCAAAATTGAAGATGTCCCGGAAAACTATTACGGTTCCGATTATATTCCTGGGGGACTTGGGTTATGGATGCTTTCCGTTAGCCCGGAAGTTCCTTCGCAAGTATTCCTATTGCTAATGCACCTATCCAGACAGCCTGAGTTTCAACTAAAATAAAACCTACGACTATGTGTAACAATCATTTACCTATCAATATAAAAAACAACAAAGGACACGACGAAGAGCATGTGTATTGGAGCCGTAGATCCTTTTTGCAGGCATTGGGTATCGCCGGGTCTGGCTCTATGATGCTTGGCAGTAATATGCTTACCGCATCTGCGCCGTCCCCACTGACTGCTGCCATTGCCAATGCAGATACAGATAGTATACTTATCCTCATACGCCTTTCGGGTGGTAATGACGGATTGAGTACTGTGATCCCAATTGAGCAATACGATATGTATGCCAATGCGAGACCCAATATCTATATCCCGGAGAGTAAGATCCTAAAACTTACGGATGAATTTGGTATCCCTACCTATATGAATGCCCTTGAGCCCATGTGGGGTGCCGGACAGGTAAAAGCCGTTCATGGTGTAGGCTATGAAAATCAAAGTTTGTCTCATTTCACGGGATCTGATATTTATGCGAATACCGATCTGACAACTACAGGTTTTGATGGCCTGAATACAGGTTGGATGGGTCGTTATTTTGAAAATATTTACCCTGATTACCTGGTAAATCCACCTGCAGCTCCTGCAGCTATCCAAATTGGAAATTTCGGCAGTCTGGTATTCCAGGGCGAAGAAACCAACTATGCGTTTGTTACCTCAAATATTGATCAGCTGGAAGAAATTGCCGAATCCGGAGTTCAATATAGCCTGGATGACAGTTTATTTAATAATTGTATGTACGGAGATCAGCTTAAATTCCTAAGAGGAGTTGCTAATACAACTTATGAATACTCCGGCCTGATCCATGAAGCCTATGAGCGTGGACAAAATCAGGTTCAGTATCAGGATAATGGATTTGCAAGGCAATTAGCCCTATTGGCCAGGCTCATTAAAGGTAATTTGGGCACAAAAGTTTACATGATCTCAATGGGAGGTTTTGACACCCACGGAAATCAACCAATTGCCCACGAACGATTGATGTCTAATTTATCAATTGCCATCAATAACTTCTATGAGGATATTGCATTTACCCAACAAGACGAAAAGGTATTAAGCATGACATTTTCGGAGTTCGGAAGAAGGATATTTGAAAATGGTTCTAATGGAACTGACCATGGGAAAGCCGCGCCAACTTTATTTTTTGGTTCCGGGCTTAACGGAAGTGCGTTTGTTGGGGAGCACCCTTCCCTGGAAAACCCTAACGGCCGCGGAAACCTTGAATATACCATGGACTTCAGGGATTTGTATGCAACAGTCCTGGCAGAATGGCTATGTGTTCCAATTCCTTTGGTAGAGCAACATTTACTAAATCACCCATATGCCCCTGTTAATCTTGGCTTTAATTGTAGCGGTGTGCAATTTCCGGATATTGTATATAGTGATGAACCTCCAACACCTCCAATGCCAGAAGATCCTGTTGCGGAAGATCCAACTCCTGAATTGCTGGAAGCCATAGTACACAAACCATTTTATCCTACCAAAAGTACACCTCATATCTATTTGGAGATGCCTTTTACGGCATTGGTGGATATTCAATTGTATAACATTCTGGGACAAAATGTTGGAACCGTCTATAATGAGATCATGTTGGCCGGGTCTGCCGAAATTAATATCAGGGAACGTTTACCCATGCATTTGTCCACCGGTAAATATATTTATAGGATACAGGTTTCGGACAAAAAAATGTCTAAATCCATAATGGTATCTTAGACTATACCTACTTTGCATAAGTGCCCCCGGACACTGGTAATCCCTTATATGAGGATCCGGTGTTCCGGGGGTTTTCTTTTTCCCGGGTACTTGGTGTTTGGTCTGAAATATTAGTTATTTTTGTGCCTTAATCCAATTTTGATGTCGGAACACCTACATAAACCTGCCAGATATACAGTTACAGCAGCATTACCCTATACGAACGGACCTATCCATATTGGGCACCTGGCAGGGGTCTATGTCCCGGCAGATATTTACGCCAGATACCTTAGGTTAAATGGTAATGATGTGGCCTTTGTCTGTGGAAGTGATGAACATGGAGTGGCCATCCCTATGAAGGCTAAAAAAGAAGGCGTCTCACCACAAGAGATCATAGACAAATACCACGGGATAATAAAAAAATCCTTTGCAGATTTTGGAATTTCATTTGATAATTATTCTCGTACTTCAGCGCAAATACACCATGAAACGGCTGGCGATTTTTTTAAAACTTTATATGAACAGGGGGATTTTTTAGAAGAAGTAACCGCTCAACTTTACGACGAGGAAGCCCAGCAGTTTCTTGCAGACCGATTTGTCATTGGAACCTGCCCAAAATGTGGACATGAAGAAGCTTATGGAGATCAGTGTGAAAACTGTGGCTCTTCTCTGAATGCCACAGATCTGATCAATCCCAAATCGACAATTACAGGTGCGATTCCAACCCTAAAAGAAACCAAGCACTGGTTTCTTCCATTAGACCGATATGAGGAATTTTTGAAAGAGTGGATCCTGGTCGGGCATAAAGACGATTGGAAACCTAACGTCTATGGGCAATGCAAATCATGGATAGACGATGGGCTAAAACCAAGGGCTGTAACACGCGACCTGGATTGGGGAATTCCCGTACCGGTAAAGGGCGGTGAAGGCAAAGTACTATATGTCTGGTTTGATGCTCCAATTGGGTATATTTCCTCTACCAAAGAATGGGCCGCAAGAACAGGAAAAGACTGGGAAGTGTATTGGAAGGATAAGGGCACCAAGCTGGTACATTTTATTGGCAAGGACAATATCGTTTTTCACTGTATTATTTTTCCAAGTATGCTCAAAGCACATAAGGATTATATTTTACCGGATAATGTTCCGGCAAATGAATTTCTCAACCTGGAGGGTAATAAATTGTCCACTTCAAAGAATTGGGCAGTTTGGCTTCATGAGTATTTGGAAGATTTTCCTGATATGCAGGATGTTCTCCGCTATACCCTTACAGCCAATGCCCCTGAAACCAAGGATAATGATTTTACATGGAAAGATTTTCAGGCACGGAACAACAATGAACTGGTTGCTATATTTGGAAATTTTATAAACAGGGATGTGGTCCTCACCAACAAATATTTCAATGGGGTTGTGCCAGATCCTAATCATTTTACGGAAGTTGACAAAGACACTTTGAAAACCCTTAAAAAATATCCCGGAATCATTTCAGACTCTATTGAACGATACCGCTTTCGTGAGGCAAGTCAGGAATTAATGAATCTTGCACGACTGGGAAATAAATATCTGGCAGATGAAGAGCCTTGGAAAGTTATTAAGGAAGATAGAGAAAGAGTACAGACCATAATGTTTGTAGCACTTCAAATAGCCGCTGCCCTTGCTGTCCTGAGCGAACCTTTTTTGCCTTTTACCTCAGGAAAATTAAAAAGAATTTTATCGGTCCCGGAAAATAAGGCTACCCATAATTCCAATCTTATTGAACTCTCCTGGGCAGATGTTTCCAAAAAAGAAAACCTTCTCCCTCCAGGCCACAAAATTGGTGAAGCTGAATTGTTATTCCGTAAAGTAGAAGACGAGGAAATACAGGCTCAATTATATAAGCTGGAAGCCACAAAAAAAGTCAATGAATCTAAAAATAAAACTGTAATGCCACAAAAAGAGACCATAAATTTTGAAGATTTTACCAAAATGGATTTACGTGTGGGGACCATTTTAGAAGCTGAAAAAATGCCTAAAACCAAAAAACTTTTGGTTCTCAAAGTAGACACCGGGATAGATACCCGGACAATCGTTTCTGGTATTGCCGAAAGTTTTAGCCCCGAGGAAGTTATTGGCAGACAAGTAACCGTTTTAGTAAATCTGGCACCAAGGGCGCTTAGGGGTGTAGAAAGCCAGGGTATGATATTAATGACTGAAAACAAAGAGGGTAAATTAGTATTTCTAAATACGGATGAAAAAGGAGTAGAAAACGGAGAGACTATAAATTAAGATAGTGCTTAAGATTGCCTATCACCAAATTTACAATCATCCCCTTCCCGAAGGCCATCGTTTTCCAATGCTCAAATACGAGCTTCTACCTCAGCAACTGATACATGAAGGGACCTGTACTCCTGATAATTTTTTTGAGCCTTCCGTCCCTAATGATAAATATCTGGTAGCAGTACATGACCCGGAATATTACTACGATCTTCTTAATCTGAAAATCCCATATAGAGAAGCCCGGAAAATTGGCTTTCCTCTAAATGAACAATTGGTGGAGCGGGAACGCATTATAGCAGACGGCACTATGAAAGCCTGCGAATATGCCATAGAACATGGCATCGCAATGAATATCGCAGGGGGTACCCATCATGCCTTTTCCAACAGAGGGGAAGCCTTTTGCATGTTAAATGATCAGGCCATTGGGGCCCGTTACCTGCAATCCAAAAATATTGCCCGTCAAATTCTAATTATTGACCTTGATGTTCATCAGGGGAACGGCACCGCCCAGATCTTTAGAGATGATCCTACGGTCTTTACATTTTCAATGCATGGCGCTAATAATTACCCCTTTAAAAAGGAAACATCAGACCTGGATATCGCATTAGAAAAAGGAACGACCGACAGGGAATATCTCTCTGTTTTACAAGACACTCTGCCCCGCATTATCGGTGAAATTCATCCGGAATTCATCTTCTATCTCAGCGGAGCAGATGTACTGGAAACTGACAAGTTAGGAACCTTATCCCTTTCATTGGAAGGATGTAAAAAACGTGATGAATTAGTTTTCGAAAACTGCCTTAAATATCAAATCCCTGTTCAGTGTAGTATGGGTGGCGGATATTCTGTCGAGATTAAGAAGATTGTGGAAGCTCATGCCAATACATTTCGATTAGCACAGCAGATGTATTTCTGAATTTTAGAAATGGTTGATATAAATCTATCATTCCTCTTTCAGCTTTTTTTGTATTTTAACCATCCAAACTAAAAAACGCTTTTATGAAATTGGGAAAAAGGCAAATACCACTCATTACTTTTATTTTCTGTTTTACAATCCTAACCCTTTTCACTAGTAGTTGTCGAGATAAAAAAATTGAAACAAAAACCATCATAGCACCTTCAAAACAAAAAGTGATTTTTGATACCGACGCCAATAACGAGTTGGATGACCAGCATGCGCTTGCTTATTTATTATTTAATGGCGATACTTTTGGAGTTAACGCCATTACCGTAAATGCAACCTATAACGGAGGAGATATACAGGGGCATTATGATGAAGCTCTTCGGATATTGAAATTGTGTAATTTAAACAATGATATCCCATTACTAAAAGGAGCAAATGGCAATTTTACAGAAATTACCAATCAATGGAATCCGGATGATTTTGATGGCCATGAAGGTGTAGATCATTTATTGGAGGCAACTGCAAATGATACAGTAGTCATTGTGGCAGTAGGCAAATTAACAAACATTGCGCTGGCTTTAAAAAAAGACCCTTCTTTTGCTGAACGCAGCAAAATAGTTTGGCTGGGGTCTAACTATCCTGATCCTGGGGAATATAATCAGGACAATGATACCATAGCCATGAATTATGTGCTCAATAGTAACATACCCTTCGAAATGGTTACTGTACGATATGGCAAGCCTTCCGGAACAGATGCCGTAAAGGTTACAAAGGAAGAAATAAATCAAAAAATGCCTGGGCTCGGACCAACAGCCAAAGAACCCATTACAGGTAGGCATGGAGGTGTGTTTTCAACTTTTGGCGACTATTCCGTAAGTCTTTTCGAATATATTGATTACCATGCAGATCCCCCATCGAGACCTCTTTTTGACATGGTAGCAGTGGCCATTTTAAAAAATGAAAGCTGGGGTGAACGTAAAATTATTCCTGCCCCAATTCTTATAAATAATGAATGGGTTGAGCGCCCGGGTAATGAACGTAAGATTACCGTTTGGCAAAACTTTAATAAGGAAAAAATTCTGGAAGATTTCTTTAGCAGCCTGAAGAACCCTGTTCCTGTTACGAAATCAAAATAAAATAAATGTCAGAAATTGTTGTCGTTGGGAGTTCTAATACTGATATGGTGGTAAAAACACCCAGATTCCCTGAGCCGGGAGAAACCATACTAGGTGGTGATTTTTTTATGTTCCCCGGAGGTAAAGGTGCAAATCAGGCTGTGGCAGCCGCTCGTTTAGGAGGAAAGGTTAATTTTATTTGTTGCGTTGGGGATGATATTTTTGGGAAAAATGCCCTCGAAGGTTAT
>Ga0316188_10000869_pt1 | contig 13983 bp, 13 predicted proteins | sample Phiworburrow1_MG_FD_204933 | JGI IMG/M metagenome (GOLD analysis project Ga0316188, IMG submission 204933) | Coastal sediment microbial communities from Maine, United States - Phippsburg worm burrow 1 | ecosystem: Environmental > Aquatic > Marine > Coastal > Sediment | place: USA: Maine...
GCCGAAGTGGAAGACCTGCGGGAACGCCTGGATGCAGTAGAGGAAAGAGCACGCAACGAATTGGGAATGATCAAGCCGGCCGAGCAGTTTTACCAGGTGGTGCCACCATCACCGGGCAATCAGCAAACGGTGAAACATGATGGAGAAGGTTGAAAAATAAATATGAGCACATCACGAGTCCACGTTTTGATTCCTGCTGCAGGCACGGGCGCACGTTATGGTGGCGCGATGTTGAAACAGTACCTGCCGGTTTGTGGTAGACCCGTATTGGCGCATTCGATCAGGGTGTTCCAGTTTCACCCGATGATCAGCAGTATCACGGTGGTTCTCGCCGCAGATGACCAGCTGTTTGAATCTGCGGTCGGTGTATTGGCCGCAGCCGTTAAAACGGTCACCGGCGGCGAAACGCGCGCGCAATCGGTGCGTAATGGCCTGCAATACATAGCCAATAACTACCCCACAACGGATTGGGTGCTCGTGCATGACGCGGCCCGCCCGTGTCTGTCGGTTTCCCGTCTCGACAAGTTCCTGGAGCAGGGCCTGGCTTCGGCCGACGGGGCCATACTTGCAGTGCCTGTCGGTGATACCCTGAAGCGTTCGGGCGAAGCGCAGGAAATTGTTGCGACGGTGGACAGGGACGGCTTATGGGCTGCGCAGACACCCCAGTTATTCCGTGTGGGCGCGCTGGCCGAGGCCATTGATGCAGCACAGCAGGCCGGTTGCGACCTGACCGACGAGGCTTCCGCGATGGAGTTTGTCGGGGTCAGACCCTTACTCGTCATGGGCTCTTCCGCGAATATCAAGATCACCCATTCCAGCGATCTGGCGATTGCCGAAGCCCTGTTGGCGCGCAAGGAACAATCCTCCTGAACCAGGGCCTGTTAACACTATGAAAATTCGTGTCGGACAAGGTCTGGATGTGCATGCCTTCGCTGCGGGTGACCACGTGATGCTGGGCGGCGTGCATATACCCCATGAGCGGGCACTGGCGGCCCATTCCGATGGCGATGTTGCCCTGCATGCACTGTGTGACGCGATGCTGGGTGCGGCGGCGCTGGGGGATATCGGCCGGCATTTCCCACCTTCCGATGACCGCTGGGCGGGTGCGGACAGCCGTGACCTGCTGCGCCGGGTGGACTTGATGTTAAAACACGACGGCTGGTCGGTTATCAATGCCGATATCACGCTGGTTTGCGAACAGCCCAAAATCGCTCCTCACGCAGAGCAGATGAAGACCAATATTGCCGCCGACCTGAGCCTCGATGTAAGCGACGTATCCGTCAAGGCCACGACCACTGAGGGCCTGGGTTTTTGCGGCCGGGGTGAAGGTATCACCGCGCTTGCGACCGTTCTGATTCAGGGTTGGTAAGTGTTCGAAACACCGGAATGGCCGTATTTTCTGGGTGCGCCACGGGCGCAGGGCTTCATCCGTACTTGTGTGGATGATTTCGTAGTTGAAGAGATTCCAAGAGTTAAACCAGCAGGTGAGGGCGGTCACCTGTGGCTGTGGGTGGAAAAACGATCCGCCAACACCGACTGGGTGGCCAAGGAGTTGGCCAGGGTGACTGATTCTGTGCCGCGTGACGTCGGTTATGCCGGTCTCAAAGACCGTCATGCGATTACTCGCCAGTGGTTTTCTGTTCCGGCCACCACGACCACGGAGGAAAACCTCGGAAACGCGGTTATTGAAGGCGTCACGGTCCTTGACAGCCATCGCCACACCCGCAAACTGAAACGCGGCACCCTCGACGGCAACCGCTTCCATCTGAAAATCCGTCAGTTCGAAGGTGATGAAAAAGAAACAGGCCAGCGCCTGGAGCAAATCCGCGCAAGCGGTGTTCCCAATTACTTCGGACCGCAGCGCTTTGGCCACCGCGGTCAAAATGTTGAGCAGGGCTTCCAGCAATTACAAAAAAGATTCCGCATACCGCGTCATAAAAGAAGCATTTTCCTCTCCGCCATACGCAGTTATCTGTTCAACCAGGTGCTGGCTGAGCGGGTGCGCAGGGGCGACTGGAATACGGTAATCGATGGTGACCTGGCAATGCTGGCTGGCACCCAGTCCATTTTCCCGTGTGATAAGCCCGGTGAGGATATTGAAGACCGCGTAAAACGTCACGATATACATCCCACGGGCCCAATGCCCGGTGAAAATGGTACACAGCCGACCGGGCTGGCTGCAGAAATGGAGCAAACGGTGCTGCAGAATTGGCCGCTTCTGATCGAGGTGTTGAAGGCGCAGCGTGTCCAGGCCAGCCGCAGGTCATTGCGCTTGTACCCTGCGGAGTTGGAATGGCATTTTGATGGCGATAGCCTTGACCTCGTCTTCGCATTGCCGCCGGGATCTTACGCCACCACCGTTTTAAGAGAAATCCTCGTTTTTGCCGATGCCCACCGGAGCCGGGATTCAGAGAATATTGGATAGCAGGGTATGAGTCATTACAAGCTGAAAGGCACGTCCGGAAGCGTGATCAACCAGTCATTCCCGTTTGCGGAATCGATCGTGCTGGGGTCATCTGCAGACTGCGACATTCAATTGGACGAACCGGGTGTCGCCCCCCGCCACGCCGAAATCCGGCTGCTGGATGGCAAATCATTGCAGTTGAAAGACCTGGGTTCCAAGACTGGTACATTACTCAACGGTGAGCCCGTGAGCGAAACACTGCTGGGTTCCGGTGACGAGATCCGTATTGGTACCTGCCGCTGGATGTTGCAGGCACCCGGTTTGCGCCCCGATCGTATATTGACTGCCGAGGTGATGAGAAAACCGGCGCGCCGCTGGCCACGCATACTGTTTTGGACGAGCCTGGCAGCCACCGCAGCCGCCGTAGCAGTATGGCAACTAAAACCGGAGTGGCTCGAGTACCTGCGCGCCTTGCTGTAAAAATCGGTGCACCGTTCCGCTGGAAGGGCAGTGTCCGCTGTTCCCGTGATTGACCGCTTATAGTCGTTACTGGGGAAAGAGGGGCAGCAGTGGTTCTGACCCCATTGTTGCAGTAATCTGCCCCAAACACAGGTCAAGAAACCTCGACAGAATGCGTCAACTGACTCTGGCACTGTATTTTTGCCTTTTGCAAATTGATTGGCACATTGCAAACCAGAATAAGTGAAAGTTTAAAATCCTGCGCCGTACCAAAACTACCCAGCACGCACCTATGACTATTTTGCTGATTGCTTTCCTGGTCTGGCGCCAACGTGGAAATCTATCAGCACCCTTAACAGACTTGCCAAAGCTGGGCGGACCGCTACTGCTCGGTCTGGGTGTTATTCTGAAAATCTACGGTGATGTTCAGGGCTATGTTGTGCTGTAGGGTAATAAGCGCCAACAATCGCTAATCGTTATTTTTACCGGAGCTTGTTTGAGTATAGGTAGAGTATAGGCAGCATTAAAGCTATATTGTCGAGGATCTTCTGCGAAGTCCGGAGATTTCAGACAATATTGCGTTTGAATTTCCTTGTGTCTTACTTCTCGCGCTGATTGCATTTTTTCGTACCATACTTTTAAAAAACCAGGATCGGCCTATGCGCTTACAGTAGCCGCATCCATAAGAGACCAAACTCATGCTTCGATACCTGATTTTACAGTCCCTGCTGCTGACTTTTACTTCCCTGAGCGTGGTTGCACAGGAACATCCGCCTCTGGCCGGGATGGATATTTTTGCACTCGAGTGGGTGTCTGAACCGAAAATTTCGCCCGATGGCAAGCAGGTAGTCTACGTTCGTAATGGCATGGACATCATGACAGACCAGCGGCAATCCAGGCTCTGGCTGGTCAACAGCGATGGCTCCGGGCATGAAAAACTGACCAGCGCGGACGTCGACGAATCCGGCCCCGTCTGGTCGCCGGATGGAAGCAGGATCGCGTTTATCCGTGATACTGAACATGGCTCCGAAATATTCGTGGTTTGGGTCGGAAGTGGCAAGATCAGCCGCTTGACTCAACTGGACCGGTCTCCCCGGGGATTGAGTTGGTCGCCGGATGGCAATCACATTGCGTTTTCCATGTTGATGCCAGAGAAGCCTCCTGTGCTGGTCAAAGCCCCGGAAAAACCCAAAGACGCCGAATGGGCTGAAGAGCCACGAATCACCACGCGGGTAAAGTATGAAACCGATGGCAGCGGCTACATCGAGCCTGGCTTTAACCATTTTTTTATCGTGCCGGCAGAGGGTGGCACCGCCCGTCAAGTGACAGCGGGTGAGTTCCACCACCAAGGTCAGCCACAATGGAGCGCGGACGGGAGAGCATTAATTTTCACCGCCAACCGCAAGCCGGACTGGGAATTGAACTACGTAAATTCCGAAATCTACCGACTGGCGCTGGACAGTGGTGAAATTGTAGCGCTGACAGACCGCAACGGCCCTGACTGGAACCCGGTCGTTTCGCCTTCTGGCGAACAGATCGCTTACCTGGGCTTTGATGACAAAGTTCAAGCTTACCAGGTCGATCGCTTGTACCTGATGAACGTTGATGGCAGCAACAAGCGTGAAATCCCGATCGACCTTGACAGAAGTGTTTCCGGATTAGCCTGGAGCAGCCAGGGTGATGGGATTTATTTCCAATTCGATCATCACGGAAACAGCAAAATAAACTTCACCCGGCTGAACGGAAAAACCAGCCAGGTTGGAGAAAACCTGGGGGGAGAATCAATTGGCAGGCCCTATGGCGAAGGATCGTTCACGGTTTCGAACAAGGGTGAGATTGCCTACACGTTTTCTACACCGTATCACCCGGCGGAATTGGCAATTATTTCCCGGGGCAACTCCACGGCACGACTGATTACCGGCCTGAACACGGATCTGCTGCCATTTCGCAGCCTCGGCCAGGTGCAGGAAATCTGGTACAAATCTTCGATTGACGGCCGCGACATTCAGGGTTGGGTGGTAACCCCGCCCGGCTACACTCCCGGGCAGCAGTACCCGCTGATTGTGGAAAACCACGGTGGGCCCATTGCGAATTATGGTGATCGTTTTTCCGCCGAGATCCAACTATACGCAGCGGCTGGATACGTGGTGTTTTATCCCAATCCACGGGGTAGCACCAGCTACGGCGAGGAGTTTGGCAACCTGCTCTTCCACAATTACCCGGGTGAGGACTACCAGGATGTAATGGATGGGGTAGACGTGCTGATCAAGGCCGGCTACACGTCTGAAGACAGCCTGTATGTCACAGGCGGCAGCGCGGGTGGCATCATGACTGCGTGGATTATTGGTAAAAACAACCGCTTTGAGGCTGCGGTCGTGGCCAAACCGGTGATGAATTGGATAAGTAAAACCCTGGTCGCCGACAACTACTTCATGTATGCGAATTATCGCTACCCCGGCCAGCCCTGGGAAAACCCGGAGGACTACCTCAAGTTTTCGCCTGTATCCCTGGTTGGCAACATCCAAACACCCACCATGGTGATGGTCGGGACTGCGGACATGCGCACCCCGTTATCGGAGGCAAAACAACTTTATGGCGCGCTAAAAATCCGTGGTATAGACACGGCCCTGGTCGAAATCCCAGGTGCCTACCACAGCATAGTCAACCGGCCGAGCCAAATGATGACCAAGGTGGACCACGTCCTTGCCTGGTTCGAAAAATATCGGCATTGATTAAATTTGTTTTGAACTTTTGTGAATGCCAGAGAGGATCCGGCATTATTTATCGACTGTTTCCGAAGTAAAAAAAATGAAAATAGCTCAACGAATCCGTATCTTTTCCGCCAATGCTGCCCGGATACTGGCTCCTTCAGAATCTGCATGGCGAGCGGCAGCAACCAGCGTGTTTAGCCTTGGGTTTATAGCCATGGGCTTCTTGTTCACCACCACGATCCTGCCTGACTTTGCCTGGCAGAAGCTACCCGCATTCTTTGTCTTGGTCGGTGTGATGATCCTCGCTGGTTTCGCGGTTTTGCTAGTCGCCGCGCTGATAATGCGAATTCCGAAGAGGTACCGCTATGCGCTCGCGGTCTCGGCGCCATTTATCCTTGTGATGATATTCCCCGGTAAGACCGGATCAAAAATCCTGGCAGGCACAACCTTGCTTCTGATCATATCGTTAATCGGTGGCAGTCTCGGGGCGCTTCACGGCAAGTGGCCGGACACCAGGCATCAAAAGAAAGTTCTGTTCGCGCTGGTGCTCGGAATCTCCGGGCTGTTTGCCGGTTTATACACGATATTCAGCGACAAGCCCCCGGCAAATCCGGCACTCCAGGGCTATGTTCTCGAAGACCGCACGCTCGAACTGCCAAATCCCGGGCTGGCCGGTCCATACAATGTGCTGACCTTGACCTACGGCAGCGGCACCGACCGGTGGCGCCCCGAATTCGGCGAAGCAGTTGACCTGGTGTCCCGCAGCGTGGATGCATCCAAGCTGATCGAGAACTGGGAAGGTCTGTCCGGCTGGTTGCGAACCTCCTATTGGGGCTTCGATGTCACTGAATTACCTCTGCAAGCCCGTGTCTGGTTTCCGGAGGGTGACGGCCCGTTCCCCGTCGTTCTCATTGTGCATGGCAACCACGATATGGAAGACTACTCGGACCCCGGTTACGAATACCTCGGCGAGCTGCTCGCCAGTCGTGGAATTATCGTTGCGTCTGTCGACCAGAATTTCATTAACTTCGCGGTCTCATCGATGGTGGATATCTTTGCCGACCGGCCTGGACTGAAGGAAGAGAATGACGCACGTGGTTGGCTTTTACTGGAACACCTGGCCTTGTGGCGTGACTGGAGCATTGATCCCGACAGTCCTTTCTACAACAAGATCGACACAGACCGTTTCGCACTGATCGGCCACTCACGCGGCGGAGAAGCGGTGGGGATCGCAGCGGCCTTCAATGCGCTCGACAGGTATCCCGATGACGCCAGTCTCGATTTCGACTACGGCTTTGATTTGCGTGGCGTGATTGCGATCGCACCGGTGTACGGGCAGTACCAGCCACGCGAACGGCCCACGCCCGTCCGAGATGTCAATTATTTCACCATCCACGGCAGCATGGACGGCGACGTGCAGTCGTTTGAGGGTATGGCGCAGTACTCACGTGTTGCTTTTACTGGCGACGATTACCGATTCCGATCGGGACTGTATGTCATCGGTGCCAATCACGGTCAGTTCAACACGACCTGGGGCGATGTCGACACCTGGGCATTTGATGCCTGGTCCCTGGATCGCGCAGGTATCATGGACGGGGAAGCGCAACGTGATGTGGCGCGGGTATACTTCAGCGCTTTTCTGGAGATTGTTCTGAACGACCGGACCGGTTACCTGCCGATCTTCAGGGATGCCCGTTATGCTGCGGGTTGGTTGCCTGAAAGTTTTTACATTAACCAGTTCTCGGACTCGCAGGAAACCACTCTCGCCAATTTCGAGGAAGACATCGACCCGACGACGATGACATATCCCGGTGGACGTGTTTCTGTTCAGAACGCCAGTCGCTGGTATGAAACTGGTAACAAACTGAAGTGGGACAAACTCGACACGCATTCGCTGATCGTAGCCTGGGACCGGAAGTTCACCCCGGAGAAAGCGCGCGTTGATTTCGCTTTTGCGACCGCTACTGCAGCGGACACGTTGGTCGCCTCTATCTCTGCGATCGACATCAAAACGCTCCCGGAAGGCTTTTATGACGAGTCTGCGATTGATGACTCAGAAGAAAGCAATGAATCAGACCAGTCCCTTGACTGGACGATCGAGTTGTCCGATGCGCTGGGTAATCGTGTCTCGCTGCCATTGAGTGCGGATTCTGCGCTTTATCCGTTGATCAACGCGATGCCACGCCGTGCGAAATTTCTTGAATCAGAAGAGATCACGGAAGTGCTGTTTCGGCGCTTTCAGTGGCCGATGAGCGCATTCACGGCGGTGAACCCCGAATTCGATATATCGTCGGTCACGCAGGTCAGCTTCGTTTTCGACCGTTCCGAAAAAGGCGCGATCATCATCGACGATATCTCAATGGCGGGGGGTCTCTAAGCCTCTAACACCCATCGTTCAATTGAAATGGCGCGCAAACTGGTCAAATTTGCGCGCTCAGATCCAAATATTGGCCGGATACAGCGTTTGCAATGTGAATACCTTGCGCCCTCTGCGTGGCTTTCCTTGTCGCCGAGGAAGGTGTTGACACCAACAATGGGTGCGGCGCCGATATGAATATCGCCGTCAAACTTCAAGTAGACCTTGACCTCTGTCCGTGTAACCATTCACTTTTCACAGACTTCAGCAAGTCACCAAATCACGATGCCAGACTTAATCACAAACTCAATTCTGCTCTTCCTCGTCGGCCTGATCGCTGGAGTCCTGAATGTGATAGCCGGCGGCGGCTCCCTGCTGAGCCTGCCGGTGATGATCTTTCTTGGTCTACCGCCCACCGTTGCCAACGGTACCAACCGGGTGGCCATTCTCTTGCAAAATGTTGGCGCTTCGTGGAGTTTCCACCGCCGAGGCCTGGTCTCGAAGGATTGGCTGCTCATCACGGTGCCGCCCGCGCTGGCCGGGGCCGTGCTTGGCACCATAGCGGCGGTTCAGATCGGCGAACTCGAGTTCCAGAGGGTGCTCGCCGTGATCCTGGTGGCGGCCGCGGCCTGGCAGATATGGAATCCGATCAAATTGCAGCCGGATGGTAATGCTGCTCTGCCTGTGGGCATGCGGCGATGGGCATTTGTTGCGGCCTTCTTCCTCATCGGTGTTTACGGCGGCTTTATCCAGGCGGGGATCGGCTTTCTTTTGCTGGCGGCGACATCGGCCGCGGGCTTCAACCTGATCCGCGGTAATGCGCTGAAGGTCACAGTCGTGCTGGGCTTCACCCCCGTGGCGCTGGTGCTGTTTGCGTGGAACGGCAAGGTCGACTGGGCCATGGGGTTCGCGCTTGCGGCTGGGAATTTCCTCGGTGGTCTGGCCGGAGTCCACCTGCAGGTGTTAAAGGGTCACACGTGGGTACGTGGGGTGGTAACGGCGGTTATCGTGGTTTTTGCTATTCGCTTACTCTTTGGCAGTTGATGCCTTTCTGGCCAGCCAGTCCTGTTTGAGCAAACCAAGCATGACGCTGTCTGTCCAGTCGTCGTACACAAGCCAGCGTTCGCGGAACAGGCCTTCTCGCCTGAAACCTAGCTTTTCGAGGATTCCGAGGCTGCCTTTATTCTGTGTGTCCACATCAGCTTCAATGCGATGCAATTTCAGCGTTTCGAATGCAAAGTCGATGACGGCTTCGAGTGCCTGCTGCATGAACCCCCGTCGCCAGTATTGGCGGTTCAGGATATAACCGATCTCCGCCCGCTGATTGGCCTGGCTAAACTGGAAAAGGATGCATTTTCCAATCATTTGATCATGCCCCTTAAGAGTGATTGCCCAGCACAGGCTATTGCCCTGGGCATCGGATTCCAGGTCCCTGTTCAACACCTTAACAGCGGCATCGAGATCTGCTAACGGTTTGTCACACCAGTATTTCAAGCTTTCCGGATCAGACAGCATGGCAAACATGCCCTCCGCATCCATCGCATTCGACGGCCGTAGATGCAGGTCTCTCGTATTCAGCAGGCGGGGAATACGGTTGAGTTCCAGTTCACTCATGACGTAATGTCCAGCAAGGTTGCTTCTGTTGGTTTATCAGGTTTCGTTGCAACAGCCAGGTCCGGGCATCCTCGGCATCCTGCTCAAACCACGCCCGCGCCGAGCCAAGCCGGAAGGTATATCCCCAGCGGTCCATATCCTTGAGCATCCTTGACCGGCCAAGTTGTTCAACATGATCTGCCAACAGGATTTGCAGGTAGCAAACGGCATTCTCCTCGTCGTAATCACCGCCTGCGTCGGTATCGAGACCCTGGCGCCGTGTCTGATCCATGCAAACATAATGACAGGCCTCGTGGAGAATGGAATGCAGCGGTGTGTCGGCCCTGACCAGCAATTGGGCGCCGACGAGACCGGCCTCCTCATCACCCCAGAAACTTCCGGGTATTTCGCTGTCGTCCGGCACCACCGTCAGTGCCAGGCCGTAGTTCGAAAGCAGGCCGCACACCGTCGTCACGTCAATATCAAACAGGCGCAACACATCTCCGTGTTCAGGGATTCGCTGGCTGGATTCCAATGCGGCTTCGTTCATTTATCTATTGTCTAAAAATGACTATCGGAATATGGGAATGTATGCTGTCTGCGCTATTATGCGTGTGCAGTCTGGCACCGCAAGTTATTTAGGGTAACGCATGGATATGCTCCAGGGTAAATACCGGCCGATAGAATTGCTCCGATATGCGGGACTTTTCCTGTGGTTTTGCGCCGGTATTCCGCTGCTGTTGATGCGCGTGATCTATCCCGAGCCACTCAGCATCGAGCTGTACACCGCCTGGTGGATGCTGCATGGTTTGTTCGGGCTGATGTACTGGAACCTGATGCAGTACCTGCCGGAACGCAAATCCATCAGCAACCGCATGATGTACCTGTTCCTGCTCACAGGCAGCGCTTTGGCCATCAGTGCGGTATCGCAGTCCACGATGGGTGGCATCTTGCTGCTGATCGTTGCGGTGGTCCTGCCTTGGTTATTGTCCGTGGTTCCGGCTGTGAGTTGGCTTATTCTTCAGAATATAGCCCTGGCGATCGCTATCGCCCACCTGCCGCAGGTTAGCCTGAGCGATGCGTCGCTTGAGGCGGGTTTGTTTCTTGGCATGTCGATGTTTGCATTCATGAGTTCGGTGGTCGTGTTGCGTCAGAGCGCGGCCCGCGACGAATTGAGAAGGGTTAACTCGGAATTACGCGCAACGCAGACGCTGTTGGCCGAAAACACCCGTATCGCGGAGCGTGTGCGTATCGCCCGTGAACTGCATGACCTGGTCGGTCACCATCTCACCGCTCTGACGCTGAACCTCGAGGTGGTGACACACCTCGTCGATGGCAAGGTGCTGGAACACGTACAACAGGCCCATTCCTTGGCCAGGCTCTTGCTGGCCGATGTTCGTGAGGTTGTCAGCGATATGCGCCGGGATGACATGGTCAACCTGGCCGATGCCCTGCATACCCTGATCGAGGGGGTTCCCAAGCCGCGGATACATCTTGACCTGCCTTCGCAAGAGGTGATGATCGAGCCGGAACGGGCACTGGTTCTGTTACGATGTGTGCAGGAAATGATCACCAACAGCGTCCGTCATGCGCAGGCGGCGAATTTATGGATTCGGCTGTCCATGACCCGCGATGGGCTCGCCATGAGTGCACGCGACGATGGCGTCGGTGCAGACAAGGTGGCGATTGGCAATGGTCTTTCCGGAATGACCGAGCGTCTGAAACAACTGGGTGGTAAGCTTGAAATCGAGTCAGAGCCGGGTGCGGGATTTGCCTTGCATGCGTGGTTGCCAACCGAATTTTGAGTGCAGTCAAAATCACCTTTAGGGAGTATTGGAAATGATAAGAGTGATGCTTGTAGACGATCAGAACCTGGTACGTAAAGGCGTGCGCAGCCTGCTGGAGCTTTCAGAGGAAATTGAAGTGATCGCCGAAGCGCCCGATGGGGTCGAGGCCATCCGTACGATACCGGAGATTGGTCCGGACGTGGTTCTGCTGGATATGCGGATGCCGGGTAAATCCGGGCTCGATGTACTGCAGACCCTATCAACCAACGGCACCTTGCCACCGACGATTATCCTGACGACCTTTGACGATGACGAGATGGTGCTGGCGGGTATCAAGGCCGGGGCCAAGGGCTTTCTGCTCAAGGATGTGAGCCTGGAGGAACTGGTGGGTGCCATCAGGACGGTTGCACAGGGCGGGTCAATGGTCAAACCGGCGGTGACCCAGCGTCTGCTCAAGGGTCTGCAAAATATGCATACCGAATTCTCCAGCCTGGACAGACCGGACCCTTTAACCGAGCGTGAAACGGAGATACTGCGTCTGATGGCAGGTGGTTACAGCAACAAGGAAATCGCCAATTCGCTGGGTGTTGCCGAAGGCACGGTCAAGAATCACGTATCCAACATCCTTTCGAAAATGGGTGTGCGCGACCGCACCCGCGCGGTGCTCAAAGCCTTCGAAATGTCATTGCTTTAAGGGCTGAAATCAGGACGCCTTGTCGAGGTGGTCAAACTGGCGTTTCAGGTCTTCCTTCGGGTTGGTCACGATACGTTCCAGGGTTTCCACGCGTTCGCGCAGGTCTTTATCCAACGCATCCATGCGAGTGTTAATGGCCTCGAGTTCTTCGGAGATTTTCGCGCTATGACGTCGTTTCCCCTTGTCGTTGAATATCCCCGCCAATATGCCGGCCACCGAAATCAAAGCGATTGCTGTCCACATACTCATGGTATTTCCTCCGTTGATCAGCCCCTAATATATACAGGCCGCCATGCAAGAAACAGTGAGGAAAGTCACAGGGACGGTTCTCCGGGACGGTCACTCCGACGAATGCCTTCAGGTAGCGGATCATGGTCTGTAACTTCGATATGGTCTTCGAAATGGATGCGATCCATCAGGTAACACAGGCAATCCTGTTGTATCACCCTGCGATCCAGGGTCAGCATGGAGGGCATGATCTCGCGGACGGTTTCGATCTGGCCGCGGTCAAATGTGAAGTACTTCTCCGTGACATCGACGCCATCGATATCGGTGGCCACCAAAGGCCGCAGGGGACCTCCATTCACATCACCCAGGGAAATGCCGCCGGGTAGTTCCTGGAAATTCAGGACATCCAGGTTGTCCCTGAAGGCGAGGTCAGTGGGTACGTGACCAAAGCCGAACAACGCATCCTCGTGTACCCGGACCGTGGCGACCATGTGAAATAGATGAACCTCATCCTCATTCATGGGTGTTTTGGGAATACTGTCGAGGTGCATACAGGTTTCCAGGAAACCGATGCTGTGATCGGTGCCTTGCACATCGCCGGCCTGCCCGCATTCCAGTGTGGCGGACGGGAAGAACCTGGAAAAAGACAGGGACTGGGTTCCCAACGGCATGGTGAAGTAAACGACTTTGGACGAAAAATAAGAGGCCAGACGAAGAAATTCAGGACGTATGCGGTTTATCGCTGCATAATGCGGGTTCAGACCGGTATTGTTATGGATGTCGATGGCGGCGATCGGCGCAAGTGAACGCGCCCGCTCGGTGACCTGCTGGAACATTTTACCAATATCGCTGTCGTCATGACGACCGCCCGGCCAGCAGCGATTGTAATCCAGCTGGTCATCAAGACGGCGCAGACGGTGTTTTGCAGCATCTATGTTACCTATCAGAATGGATAATGAGCGGGGTAGTGGATCAAATTCATAGTGGCTCTTTAACAGGCGTCTGATGGCTTCCCAGCCGGTAATTTCATTGCCGTGTTGCAAAACGGTAACGAACAGGGGTTGCGGATTTTGACCCTGCAGATGTATCAGGGTAGGGCCATCCAGCATCTTATATAATTCAGTTGCCGGAAGTTCCAGCAGTCCTGCAGGCAGGTATTCGAGTTCGGTGAGTTTCACTATAAAAGGGTGTCACTTAAAAACGGCTAACGATACAGGCAATTTACGCCTTGGGATAGAGTGGGCTTGAAAATATTTACGTAGACCCGAAAATATCAGGTTCGGGGGGTATCGGAAAACACCGGGGCTGAAATTAACCAGGAATAACATTGGATATGTCCATGATTGAAGCGAAATCGTTGTGTAAATCTTACGGTTTTATCAAAGCTGTAGATGACTTGAGTTTTACGGTCGAAGCCGGCCAGGTGCTGGGTTTTCTCGGCCCTAACGGTGCCGGCAAATCCACCACCATGAAAATGTTGACGGGCTTTCTTACACCCACTTCAGGTACCGCACTGATCAATGGTATTGACGTGGTGGAACAATCGGTGGCAGCACGGAAAAATATTGGGTACCTGCCGGAAGGTGCACCGGCATACGGTGAGATGACTGTCCAGCAGTTCCTGGTATTCGTTGCCCGCGCCAGGCTGATAGACAAGAAAGATGTGTCGGACCGTGTCGCAACAGCCATTCATAAACTCAACCTGTCCCGGGTAAAACACCAGGCAATAGAAACCCTGTCAAAAGGTTTCA